>Ga0185299_10003522_pt1 | contig 20543 bp, 21 predicted proteins | sample PaiPotPPA55metaG_FD_128002 | JGI IMG/M metagenome (GOLD analysis project Ga0185299, IMG submission 128002) | Iron sulfur acid spring bacterial and archeal communities from Banff, Canada, to study Microbial Dark Matter (Phase II) - Paint Pots PPA... ... | reverse complement strand
GCCATTCGATCATGGGACGCACGCGCATAGAGGCAGGATACGTCCCGTCGTGGGAACTGCGTTACCTGCGCGGTTGCCTGCGCGCGGACTACTCCTCGTCGCGGGCGGCCAACTCGAGCAGCCGCCGACGCCACTCGAGCGCATGCCGGATTCCGTCCTCGAGCTCGTACTTGGCGCGCCAATCGAGCAGGTCGGCGGAGCGATCGCAGCGGGTATAGGCGCCCACGACGTCACCGGGACGCGCCGGAGCGTCCTGAGTGCGCAGCGGTGTGCCGGTGACCGTCTCGAAGGCCTCGGCGAGCTGACGTACCGTCACGCCCCTTCCGGTGCCGAGATTGATCACCGTGTGCGGCGGCCGCGACCCGCCGACCAGCGAATCGAACCTGGTCAGCGCCGCGACATGGGCCAGCGCCAGGTCCCACACGTGGATGTAGTCGCGGATTCCGGTGCCGTCGGCGGTCGGCCAGTCCGTGCCGGTGATCCGGAAGACGTCGCCCTTCTCCCAGGCCTCGACCATCTTGCCGAGCGCATGGGACGGATTGAGCAGCTGCAGTCCGGTGCGCATCTTGGGATCGGCGCCGATCGGATTGAAGTACCGCAGGGATACGGCGCGCAGGTCGCCGCCGCCGTTCGCCGTGTCGGCGAGGATCCGGTCGACCATCGTCTTCGTGGCCGCATACGGGCTGCCGGGATCGACATCGGAGTCCTCGTCGACAGTGAAATCGGGCCCCGGCCGGTACATCGAGGCCGAGGAGCTGAACAGCACCCGGCGGCAGCCGTTGCGCTCGAGGTGGCCGAGCAGGTCGACGGTCTTGCCCACGTTCTCCCGGTAGTAGCGCAGCGGCTCGCTCACGGATTCGGGTACGACGATGAGCGCCGCGCAGTGCACCACCGCTTCGATGTCCGGGTGCTCGGCGAAGACCCGGTCGATCAGGGCGCCGTCCGCCACGTCGCCGCGGTAGAACGCGCGGCCCTCGGTGAACGACTCGCGGCCGGTGACCAGGTTGTCCAGGATCACCGGGGCACCGCCGTGGTCGAGCACCGCCGAGGCGATCGTGCTGCCGATGAAACCCGCCCCGCCCGTGATGAGTACCTTCATCCTCAGCTCCTGTCTCGCATGATCCGGTACCGGTCAGGACGCCGCGCCGGCGGACCGCGGTTGCATCCCGATAAAGGTAAGGCTTTCCTCGCCAATCCCTTCTCAGGTAAGGCTTTCCTCAGCGATTTGCATTTTGAATTCGGACGTCGAATACCGATATCCTGAAAGCCTCAAGCCGCCCACACCACGAGGAGGTCCGTCATGCCCGCCGCCGCAGGAAAGTCGGGTACCCGCACGCCCGGACCGCCGCCCCCGCACCACCACCGCGACGTCTCCGGCGGCTGGCTGCGCCCGGCCGTCTTCGGCGCGATGGACGGCCTGGTCACCAACGTCTCGCTGATCAGCGGCGTGGGCGCGGGCGGGGCCGCGTCGCACACGGTGGCGCTGACCGGCGTGGCCGGCCTGGTCGCCGGCGCCTTCTCGATGGCCACCGGCGAGTACGTCTCGGTCTCCTCGCAGAACGAGCTGGTACAGGCCGAGGTCTCCAGGGAGCGGCACGAGTTGAGCCGCAACCCGATAGGCGAGGAGATCGAACTGGCCGAGGCGTTCGTCAAGCAGGGCGTGCAGCCCGACCTGGCCCGGCAGGTGGCCGCACAGGTCTCCGCGCAGCCGGACCAGGGGCTTGGCCTGCACGTGCGCGAAGAGCTCGGCGTGGACCACAACGATCTGCCCTCGCCGTGGACCGCGGCCGGCGCCTCCTTCTCGGCGTTCACGCTGGGCGCGATCATCCCGCTCGCGCCCTATCTGTTCGGCGCGCACGCGCTGTGGATCGCCCTGGTGCTCTCGGCGCTCGGCGCCCTGGTCGGCGGCGGTGCGGTGGGCAGGCTGACCTCGCGGCCGGTGTGGCGCAGCGCTCTTCGGCAGCTCATCCTCGCCGTGCTCGCGGCGGGTGCGACGTACCTGATCGGACACTTGATCGGCACGAGCGTCGGCTGACCCGGCGCGGTATCGGCGCCGACGCGGGCGCGGCTCTCTCGTCGGCGGCCGCGCCCTGCGGGCTCATTTCCCGGACGGGGTGCGGGTGACGCCGGAGAGCACAGGGTGGATCTGGAACTCGGAGCAGATCTGCTGGCCGGACATGGTGAAATCAGTGGACTGGGTCGTGTTCGGCGGGGTCACGGCGAGATCGACCGCATTCGTGATCTCGCAGCCCGAGGTGTCCGGCACGTCGCTCCACTCCAGCACCGCGGAGGCGTCGCCACCCGGCTTGAGCAGCACGTACGGGGCCGCGCTCAGTCCGACTGCCCCGCCCGAATACCCGGCCAGCGTCCGCTTCGCGTCCAGAGAGCTCACGTTGCCCTGGCCGGTAACGGTCGCGCCCGGATCCGGATAGCCCTTGAGGTAGCAGGCGTGGTCGCCGACGTTGGTGAACACCAGCAGCAGCGAAATGTGTCCGGCCGCGCCCTGGCTGTCCTTCTCGGCGACCTGCATGTCCGTATTGTGGCATTCGAGGGCCGCGCCGGTCGCGCCAGAGGCGGCCCCGGCTCCGCCTCCGGCCCCGGCGCCCCCCTTGGGTACGGTGCCAAAGCCGGTGGCTGTGGCCGTCGGGCTCCCCGTCACCACGGACACCTGGCCGCCCGCCTGCGACGAACTGCGCGGGTGCGAGTTCGAGTAGGCGAGATAGCCCGCTCCGGCCATGGTGGCCACGCCGAGCCCTGCCGTCAGCATGGCGAACTGCCCTTTGGTGATCGCGGTCATCAAGTTACCTCCGCCAGGAGAGACGCATGATCGCCCGATATGGTTGACCGCGCATTTATCGGCGCTGCGCACAGCCCGTGCGCAGCGCGACCCCTCCTCGTCTGAAGCGCTGCCTCAGAGCGCCCAGTCGATCGGCTCGTAGCCGAGCTCGGCCAACGCGGCGTTGATCGCCGAGTACGGCCGGGAGCCGTGGAAGCCCTTGCTCGCCGAGAGCGGGGAGGGATGCACACCCTCGATGACACGGTTGCCCTCGGCGTCGATCAGCGCCTTCTTGGTCTTCGCCGGGCCGCCCCAGAGCACGAACACGGCCGGCTGCTCGCGCTCGCTCACAGCGCGGATCACCGCGTCGGTGAAGGTCTCCCAACCCTGCTTCTTGTGCGAATTCGCCTCGTGGGCGCGCACTGTCAGTACCGTGTTGAGCAAAAGCACACCCTGCTTGGTCCAGGGCCGCAGGTCACCGTTCTTCGGGACCGGCAAGCCGAGGTCGGCGTTGAGCTCCTTGTACATGTTGCGCAGCGAGGGCGGGACCCGCACGCCGGGACGTACCGAGAAACACAGGCCCTGCGCCTGGCCGTCGTCGTGATAAGGGTCCTGACCCAGCAGCACCACGCGGACGTCCTCGTACGCGGTCGCGTCGAGCGCCGCGAAGATCTCCTCGCGCGGCGGGAACACCTGGTGCTCGGCGCTCTCGGCGGCGACGAACGCGTCCAGCTTCGCGTAGTACGGCTTGTCCGTCTCCTCCCCGAGGACCTTCTGCCAGGTCTCCGGCAGCGGCGGCAGATGCTGGTAGTTCGAGGTGGTGAGTTCTTCGGTAGTCACGCGGAACACCGTAGCGGCCACCGCCGACACATCGTGCGGCCCGGCGGGCAGACCGGGCCGCACGACGCCTTTCCGTCAGCTCACGGGAAAGTCGAAGTAGTGCAGGCCGCTGCTGAGGCCGGTGGCCTCATTGCACGCGCCGAGCATCCAGAAGGCGGGCCAGTAGCCGACGCCGGAACTCGGCTCCGGCTGCTCGATGGACGCGGGCGTCCGAGTAGACGGTGCTCCAGCCCGAGGGCGCGGACGGGACGCTGGTAGCCGCGGCGGTGCCGGGCAGCGAGACGACGGTGAGGAGGGCGGCGACCGGGGCGAGGGCCGCGACGACGGCTATCAGGCTTCGGCGACGCCTGGCCCGGGTCGCGGCGCGGGCCGCGGGCGGGAGCGTGGGCTGGTCCGCGGGCCGGTCTGGTGTGGGTTCGTGCGGTGCGGGTTCGTGCGGTGCGGCTTTTCCGTGCTGGCGCACCGGTGCTCCGAACTGCCGGATGGCGATGGGTGGTGTGGTGGGTTGGTGGCTCGCCCGGATGGGGCATGGGTGAATTGCCGCCGCGCCGACCGGGTGCGCGGGCCGGGCCGATCGCGGCGCTACGTTTCCGTAAACGTTTCCGGAGCTACTGGACTGGAGTATCGGGAACCGGGGATGATGCGTCAATAGTCACGTCGCAGTTACCGGACACGTCTTTTCCGCAGTTTCGGGACGGGGGCCCACGCGCATGGCCGGGATCAAGGACCTCGCACGGGAGTGCGGGGTGTCCGTCGCCACGGTCTCCCGTGCGCTCAACGGGCATCCGGAGGTGAGCGTGGAGACGCGGCGGCAGATCCAGCTCGCCGCGCAGCGGCTCGGGTACCGGCCGAGCCAGTCGGCCCGCGCCCTGGTCCGCGGCAGGTCGGACGCGGTAGGCCTGCTGTGGGACAGCTCGTACGAGACGGCGGGCCGGCGCCAGCCCTTCCTGCTCTCCCTGCTCGTCGGGATAAAGCAGGCCCTGAGCGGGGTCGGCAGGCACCTGATCCTGCTCAACGTCGAGGCGGATCGGCAGGGCCCGGGCGCGTACCTCGAGACGGCACGTCAGTTCCAACTCGAGGGCGTCGTGGTCATGGGGGTCAACGAGCGTCGCAAGGCCCTGCGCGTACTGTGTGAGACCGGCGTACCGTGCGTCGCGATCGACTGCCAGATCACCGGTCCTCGGGCCGGCTGTGTCACCTCTGACAACCGGGCCGGCGCGATGGCCGCGGTGCGTCACCTGCACGGGCTCGGGCATCGGAGGATCGCCACGATCACCGGGCCGCTCGAAATGATGCCCGCGGTGCACCGGCTGACCGGCTATCGGGAGGCGGCCGCCGAACTCGGACTCGCGACGAGCGAGGAGTACGTGCAGAACGGGGACTTCTTCATGGACAGCGGCTACGCCTGCGGAAGGCGGCTGGCCGCGCTGCCGAAGAGCCGCAGACCCACGGCCGTCTTCGTTGCGGGCGACGAGATGGCCCTCGGCGCGATGCACGCGTTCGCCGACGCGGGTCTCGACGTGCCCGGCGACATCGCGGTGGTCGGTTTCGACGACATCGAGGCCGCAGGCCTGGTCCGGCCCGCGTTGACGACCGTGGCCCAGGACTCGCTCGCACTCGGCGCCGCAGCCGTCGACACGCTGCTGCGCTTTGTCGAGGGTGCAGGAGCGGGCGCTGAGGATGAGCCGATCCTGGCGCCGACCCGCCTGGTGGTGCGTCAGTCCTGCGGCGCACAGACGAGGCCGCGGGCTCGGCCGTAAATCGTTTGACGTAGTCGTGGGCCGCCGCTGAACTAGGGCGCGGCGCCACACGTCGTGGTGCCGGTAGCTCGAGGAGAAAGCGGCGGCAATGGAGATCCGTTCCACGACCGAACAGGACCTGGGCGTCTTTCTCGACACGGTCCATGCCGCGTTCGGGCGCTTCGTGGAAACCCCGGTCAATGGTGGCGGCCTGTGGTGGTCGGCGCTGGAAATCGACCGCAGCCTGCTCGCCATGACGGCGGACGGGCGGCCTGTCGGCACCGCCGGCGCATACTCCTTCGAGCTCACCCTGCCCGGTAAGATCCTCGTCCCCGCCCCCGGGGTGACCGCCGTCGGCGTCCTCCCCTCGCACCGACGCCAAGGCGTGCTCACTGCGATGATGCGGCATCAGCTCACTGATCTGCGGGCCCGAGGCGAGGCTTTGTCCGTGCTGCTGGCCTCCGAGGCCTCGATCTACCGCAGGTTCGGCTACGGACCGGCCACCTACACGCGGAAGTTCACGGTGCCGCGTAACAAGGCCGTCCTCACCGTCCCCCGGGCGCGCGCAACGGCCGAGCGCCGATCGACCGCGTCGCCGGACGCCGCCTCGATCGAACTGCTGCGGCGCGCCGAGTGCGGCGAGATCCTGGAAGAGGTCTACGACCGTTACCGTCGCGCACAGCCCGGTGCGCTCTCCCGGCCGCACCGCTGGTGGGCCTCGAGTGCAGGTCGGCCGCCGGTCAACGCGGCGCCGCGCTACGTCGCCGTCCACCGTGACGCCGAGGACGTCCCGGACGGGTACGCCAGCTACTCGGTCGCCGACGACTACTCCACCCTGACGGTCGACGAGACCATCGCCACGGACGACGCCGCTTTCACGGCTCTGTCCCGGTTCGCCCTGGGACACGACCTGGTCAAGCAGATCGAGTTCAAGCACCTCCCGCCCGACCACTCACTTCTCTGGCAGCTTGCGGACTATGCCGCCGGCGCGGAAAGCGAGGAGGAATGGCTCTGGGTACGGCTGCTGGACGTACCGCGTTCACTGACCACGCGTGGCTACTTCACGGACGGTGAGCTCGTCCTCGACGTCGAGGACCCGTTCCTCGGCGAACACGGCCGCCACCTGCTCACCGTCCGGGACGGCAGAGCCGAGTGCGTCCAGACGGACCGGGAGCCCGACCTGTCCCTGGACATCAGCGACCTAGGCTCGATCTACCTCGGCGGCACCACTCCGAGCATCCTCGTGCGTGCCGGACACGTACGAGCCCACCGCCCGGGCGCCGCCGCCGTCGCAGACGCACTCTTCCGCGCCGAACGCGCCCCGCACTGCTTGCACTGGTTCTGATCGCTTCGGCCCCCGCGCAGGCTACCGCTTCTGCGCGAGGGTAAGCCCGTCGGCGAGCGAGAGCATCACCACGTCGACGCGCTCATCCGCGACCAGTCGGGTGTTGAACTCGTGCAGCGCCTGCGGGTCCGGATCGCCGTCCTTGCTCGCCTCGGCCCGCCTCGAGTCGACGATGTCGCCGCGCCGGAACACGTTGTCGAACGCGATGACGCCGCCCGGCCGCATCCGTGTGATCAGGGCGCTGTAATACTCCCAGTATGGCTTCTTGTCGGCGTCGACGAAGGCAAGATCGATGTGCTCCTCCGCTGGCAGGGCCTCGACCGTCTCGAGCGCCGGGCCGATGCGCAGATCCATCCGGTCGGCGACACCCGCCATCCCCCAAGCCTCGCGCGCGATGGCCGTCCACTCCTCGCTGATATCGCAGCAGACGAGCTTGCCCCCTTCGGCCATACCCCTCGCGATGCAGATGGAGGAGTAGCCGGTGAACGTGCCGATCTCCACCGCCACTCGGGCATTCGTGAGCCGGGCCAGCATCGTCAGCAGAATCCCCTGCTCCGGCGCGATCTGGTAGCGGGCGATGCCGCCGAGCTTCGCCGTTCGCTCGATCAGCCACTGCTGGACCTCGTCCCGCGCGGTGCTGTGGTCGAGGATGTAGGAGTGCAGTTCGGGCGTGATCGGCACCGGGGTCGCAGTCATACTCCGGATCTTAATCCGAGGTCAGAAGTTCAGCAGGAGAACGCCCGTTAACGCAGCGAGAATCCCGGCGTACTGCACGGCGCGCAGCCGTTCCTTGAGCAGCACCCACGCGAGCACCGTGCTGGCCACGGGATAGAGCCCAGACAGCGCCATGACCACCGGCAGGTTGGCGCCGGCGTGTCGGGTCGCGAGGCCGTAGACGCCGTTGGCCGCGACGTCGCCGAGTGCGTTGTAGACGAAGAGCGCGCCGATACGCGGCGACCACTCCAGTCCGTTGATCAGACTTTTGCGCGCCCTGAGTCCGCGCAATGCCAACGGCGCGAGGACCAGCGCTCCGGCGAGGCGCTGGCTGAGCAGCGTGCCGTAGACGCTCGCGGACGAGCCGAGCGCGAAGAAGATGTAGTAGACGCCGAAGCCGATCGCCGATATCAGGGTCAGCAGCAGCGTCGATCGGCTGACTTGGCTGCCCGGACGAAGTTCCGGGCCGGATGCGAGGACCACGCCGATGAACGCGAGCACGATGCCGAAGGCCTGCGCCAGGTCGACGGTGCCACCGCGGGCGAGGGACCAGATGACCGGAACCGCGGCGCTCGTCGCCGAGAGTGGGGCGACCAGCGACATCGGCCCCGCGGCCATGGCCCGGTAGAAGCAAACCATGGCGATCGAGCCGCCTGCGCCGGCCGCCGCGCCGTACCAAAGGTATGCGCCGAAGGGAGGCTGGGCCAGCGGGATACCCAGCGTGAGCACCACCACGGCCAGCAGCACGCCGAGGAACACAACGGCCGTCGAGGACCAGCGCCTGGAGAGTATCGCGCCGCCGAAGTCGCTGCTGCCCCACATGGCAGAGGCGAGCAGGGCGAGGAGGGGCGGCATGTGGAACTCCGGGAGCGTAGATACAGCATAGGTCGAGCGTTGTTGGACGGCCTTCCACTCTATCTGTCGCCCGACCGGCTCCTGGTTCGCGCCCTAGCCGCCCGACGGCGGAGCCCCTCCCCCGCTGCCACCGTGTGCCGCGCGCGCGACCATGTGCGCGGCGACCGGGACGGTCCAGGTCTGGAACAGGCCGACGAGGAAAAGGGTCGTGATGTCATTGGCGTCGCGCAGCCGCAGTGCCACGCCGAGCAGCATCATCAGCAGCCCGAGCACCTGCGGTTTGGTGGCGGCGTGCATCCGGGTGAGGACGTCTGGAAGACGCAGCAGGCCGACTCCGGCCACCAGCGACCACAAGGCCCCGCCGAGGATCACCACGTCGCCGATGTCATCGGCCACCTGATCAGCAGTCATCTCAGAGTCCTTCCTCGCGTCGCCGCTCGAGTTCGCTCTCCGGCAGCGGTCCCGGCAGGGTGCCGGCCAGCGGATCGATGTCGCCGGGACCGGTGCAGCCGTCCTCGCCGGAGATCTCCGCACCGCGGCCGGCGAACCGGGCGATGCACACGGAGCCGGTGAAACCGACTAGTGCGAGTAGCAGCAGAATCGGCAGGAACTCGCCGTCGTGGTGTTGCGCCGCATCGATGGCGATGGCTCCCAGGCAGATCGCGGAGAGGGTGTCGAGGCCGATGGACCGGTCGAGCACGGTCGGGCCGAGAACCGTGCGCAGCAGCACCAGGGCCGCGGCAAGGCCGAGCACCCCGGTCGCGCCGTACAGGCAGAACTTGTCCATGGTCATCTTCGGCTCAGTCCTCCGTTTCCCGTACGCGCGCCCGCTCGGCCTTCGATCCGAAGGCCGCGACGATCCGCCGCTCGAGGCCTCGCACGTCTCGGCGGATGGTCTCCTCGGCCTCCGGCGCGGAAGCGTCGAGGACGTGGATCTCGAGCAGGCCGTCCTCGGGCAGCACATCGATGACGGTGCTTCCGGGGACGGCCGAGACGGCGATGGCGATCATTGTGATCATCAGGCCGCCGCGGACCCGGATCGGCACGTAGAAGACGTCCGAACGTGGCAGCCGCGGAGTCAGCACCTGCCAGGCCACCCGGCAGCTGGAGAAGAACAGGTCGAGGGTGACGAAGAAGAGCAGGCTGAGTACCGCGAGCGGGCGGAAGCGCAAGCCGATCTCGACGGCCGGCTGCGGCGTGAACCACAGCAGCCCGAGTCCGATCAGCAGGCCGCTGACGATCGCGAGCGGGCTCACGCTCCCCCACAGCAGCAGCCACACGCCGACCAGCCATGGCAGCGTCACCGGGCTGATCGCCTTGGCGTTCGTCCCTGTCAATGCGCACCTCCGGCCTCATCGCCACGGCGTTCGTCCCTCACTGCACTTATCAATGCCCACCTCCCGCTGCTCCCACCGCGGTCTGCACGGCATTGATGTACGAGTTCGGATCCAGCAGTTCGGCCGCCGCGCGCTGGGTGAATTCGGCGATGGGCCCGGCCCACACCGTGTAGGCGAGGCTGAGCAGGATCAGCGCGGCCGTCGCGCCGAGCATGCCCGCCGGATAGCCCTCACTGGTGGAGATGCGTCGGCCGCCGATGCCGCGTGCGTCGCCGACCGTGCTGCGGATGACGGCGACGCCACTGGAGCCGGGCAACACGATCTGCCGCTCGCGATCCTTGCCGAGGCCCTCTCCGGGAGCGCGCCAGAATGCCCGCGCCCATACCTTTGTCATCGCGTAGAGAGTGAGCAAGCTGGTCGTCAGCATGGCGCCGAGCAGGATGTACGCGCCGACGCCGCCGTCCGCGGCGGCCGCCTGGAGCAGTGCGAGCTTGGCCAGGAAGCCGGAGAGCGGCGGGATTCCGGCAAGGTTCATCGCGGGGATGAAGTAGAGCAGGCCCAGCACCGGGGCGAGGCGGGCGAGTCCGGCCAGGCGGCCGAAGTCGGCGGTGCCCTCGCGCCGCTCGATCAGGCCTGTCACCAGGAACAGCGAGGTCTGCACGGTGATGTGCGTGATGGCGTAGAACAGCGCGCCGGACAGTGCCCGCGTCGAGCCGATCGCGAGCCCGAGGACGAGGAAGCCGACGTGGCTGACGAGGGTGAAGGACAGCAGGCGTTTGAGATCCGCTTGCGCGACCGCGCCGAGAATCCCGATGATCATGGAGAGGGCGGCGACGGTGTAGAGCAGCCAGGATTGGCGGTCGTGTGGGAACAGCAGGGTCTGCGAGCGGATCAATGAGTACACGCCGACCTTGGTGAGCAGGCCGGCGAAGACGGCTGTGACCGGCGCGGGCGCGGTCGGGTACGAGTCGGGCAGCCAGGCGGAGAGCGGGAAGACGGCTGCCTTGACCGAGAAGACCGTGATCAGCAGAAGTTGCACGGCCAGGCGCACGGCGGGATCGGCCTTTGCTAACTGCACTGCGAGATCGGCCAGATTGACTGTGCCGCAAGCGGCGTACGCGATGGCGATGGCGGCGACGAAAAGCAGCGAGGATGCGGCGCCGACCATGATGTAGACCGCGCCGTGCCGGATCCGCGCGTCGGTCCCGCCGATCGTCATGAGGACGTAGCTGGCGGTCAGCATGACCTCGAAGCCGACGTACAGGTTGAACAGGTCGCCGGCCAGGAAGCTGTCCGCGATCCCGGCCGCGAGCACGAGGTAGGTCGGGTAGAAGATCGCGAGCGGCGCGCCGGCCTCGTCCTCGTTCTCGTCCGCGGAGCGTTGGCTTTGCGCGTAGACGAGCACGCACAGCGTCACGGCGGAAGAGATCGCGAGCATCAGTCCGGAGAATCGGTCGACGACCAGGCTGATGCCGAGCGGCGCGGCGAAGGATCCGACTTGTACGACGAGCGGGCCGTGCCGGTCTGCCTGAACCATCAGCACGACGCTGATCACGGTGTCGGCGGTCAGCACCGTCACCGAGATCAGCGTCTGGACGCGCAGGCGGCGCGGGCCGAGCAGGAACTTGATGCCGACGGCGAACAGCGGGAGCAGCACCGGCAGCGGGACGAGTGATTTCACGTGGCGCCACCCCGATGGGTGGGGCGGGGCTCGAAGTCGGTGTCCGACTCGGTCTCCTCCTCGAGGTATTCGTAGTCCTCCGCGCGGGCGGCGATGGCGCGTTGCAGCCTGGCCCGGCCACGCAGTTCGCGCCTGGCCTCGCGCAGCGCTTCGCGGAGTTCCTGTTTGCGGACCCATGAGGCATCGAGCGCGGCACGACGGTCCGCGCGATAGGCGGCGCGCTGCGTTCGCAGTTCGCCGCTCAGGTCCTCACGGTGCGCGGCTCGCGCGATCCGCCGGTCCTCGACGTCGTCTTGGACGAGGTCGTCGCCGTTGAGCTGCCAGTTGCGATAGGCCAGGGCGAGCAGGTAGGCGGCCATGCCAAGGGTGATGACGATCGCGGTGAGGATCATCGCCTGGGTAAGCACGTCGGCCGGGCCGAGTCCGCCTGCCGCGAGGATCAGGACGTTGAGCCCGTTGCCGGTCATGATGAGGCCGAGGACGAGTCGGGTCAGGCTCTGCGCGAGCAGTTGGTAGACACCGCAGGCGACGAGCAGTCCGCCGGTGACGACGAGCGTCACGCTGGCGGCGCCGCCGGTGAAAGCCCCGGTCGCGGCGGCGGACAGGACGGTGGCCGTCACGCGATCTCCCCGGCCGGCTGCGCTGCGGCGGCGCGGTCCGCGGCGATGTGCCGGTCGAGCTCGGCGCCGAAGGAGCGCAGGATGTCCAGCACCAGACCGACGACCAGGATGTAGACGCCCAGGTCGAACAGCAGGGAGCTGTTGACCGTCAGCTCGCCGGTGATCGGTAGGTGGACGGTGAAGTGGCCGGGTGCCAACACGGTGTCGCCCCACGCGTAACCGAGCAGCGCGGTGCCCGCAGCAGTGGCCATGCCTACGCCGAGCAGCACACCCGCGTCGACCGGCGCGGCCGCGGCCAGCTCGTAACGGCCGCCGGCGAGATAACGCATCGTCAGGCCGAGCCCGGCCAGCAGCCCCGCGACGAATCCACCGCCCAGCCCGTTCTCGCCATGGAAGAGCAGGTAGATCGAGACCAGCAGGATCGTGTGATAAGTCAGGCGAGCTACGACCTCAAGTTGCAGGGAGCGTTGTTGGACGGCCGGCCGTGCGGAGAGCCACCCGTCGCCCACCGATCGCCGCGCTGCGCGGCCGCCGCGTTCGGCGCTCGACGAGCCGAGGGCGCTGGCGGCGCGTCGGGCGAAGATCAGGCTCGTCACTCCGGCGGCGCAGATGACGATGACACTGCTCTCGCCGAGCGTGTCCCAGGCCCGATAGTCCACGATGATCGCTGAGATGACGTTGCCGAGACCCGAGTGCTCGGCGAGCTCCGTGTAGCCGGGGGCGACCGCGGGGACGCGACGCGCGGAGGCGGCCAGATACGTCAGCGAGCTCAGTACGATGCCGGTCGCGACGGCGAGGAGCAGATGCAGGCTGCGGCGTCGGCTACGCATGGTGCGCACGAAGCTCGGGTCGAGGCGGCGCAGCACCAGGACGAACACGATGAGCGACACGGTCTCCGCGGCCAGCTGGGTGAAGGCCAGGTCTGGCGCGTCGTCGACGAGGAAGAGAATCGCGACGGCGAATCCGCTGACCCCGGTGACCAGGGCCGCGGCGAGACGGCCGCGCAGCAGCGGCACGCTGATCGCGGCCATACAGGTGAGGACCGCGACCAAGAGCTGGTTCCGCGACTCCCACCACGGGGTCGGTTCCGGCAGGCGCCACGGGGTGCCATCGATTAGGGCCCAGATACCGAGGCCGACGGCACTGGCGAAGACGGTGCTCACGTAGACCGGCAGCGAACCGCGCTGCACGGACCCGGTGATCTGCAGCGAGGCCCGCTCCAGTGCCAACAGCAGATTGTTGACGACGTCTTCGCCCTCGGGAAGCGTGTGCCGCTTGTGGAAACGCAGCAGCGGCCCACGCGCGACGAACATGACCGCGCCGCCGGCCCAGGCCAGCGCGGAAAGGGCGAGCGGCAGGCCGAGCCCGCTCCAACCGGCCCAGTGCAGGTGCAGGTGATGGGCACCTGGCACGGTGTCGGCGTATCCGGCCATGAGCTCGTTGAGCATCGGCGCGCCGATGCCGAGGACGAGGCAGCCGAGAGACAGGGCAGCGGCCGGAGCGAGGAACAGCCAGTCGGCGCGCTGCACCGGCGTGTCCGGGACCCCTTCCTTGCGGAAGAAGGCGCCCCAGACCACGCGACAGGTGTAGCCGACGGTGAGCGCGGAACCGACTGTGAAGACCGCGAGCATGGCCGGGTCCACGCGTGAGCCGTCGCGCGTCTCGTCCCAGAAGGCCTCGAAGATCAGCTCCTTCGCTGCGAATCCGAGCAGCGGCGGGATGCCGGCCATGGAGAGCGCGGCGACGGTGGTGACGGCGCTCAGCGCGGGCAGCGAGCGACCGAGGCCGGAGAGCTTGCGCAGGTCACGGGTGCCGGCGCAGCGGTCGATGATGCCGACGCTGAGGAAGAGCGGCGCCTTGAACAGCGCGTGCGCGAGCAGCATCGTCACGCCTGCGTACGCCGTGTCGCGATGGCCGGCGCCGAGCACGGCGGTCAGAAAGCCCAACTGGCTCACAGTGCCGAAGGCGAGCACCCGCTTGAGGTCGTGTTCGCGCAATGCCCTGATTCCGCCGAGCAGCATCGTGGCGCCGCCCAGAGCTAGGCAGAGCCGGTTCCAGGTCGGGTCGGTGCCATAGGCCGGAGCAAACCGTGCGATCAGATAGACGCCCGCCTTGACCATGGCGGCGGCGTGCAAGTAGGCGCTGACCGGAGTGGGCGCGGCCATGGCGCCGGGCAGCCACTGGCTGAACGGGAAGACCGCCGATTTCGCGAAGGCACCCACCAGGATCAGCACCAGAGCGACGGAGACGGTGGTGCCGTGCGGCGGATGCGCCAGGATCACGGAGATCCGGTACGTCCCCGCCGCCTGTCCGAGCATGACCACCCCGGCAAGCAGCGCGAGGCCGCCGAAGGTGGTGACGGTCACCGCGCGCAGGGCGCTGCGGCGTGCGGGGACGCGGTCCGCGTAGTGCCCGATGAGCAGGAAGGACAGAATCGTCGTCAGTTCCCAGAAGACGAACAGCAGGATCAGGTCGTCGGCCAGGACGAGTCCGATCATCGCACCGGCGAATCCGGTCAGCGAGCAGGCGAACAGGCCGAGGCCTGGTTCATCCGAGTCGAAGTAGCGGGCGCAGTAGACCAGGACCAGCGCGCCGATCCCGCTCGCGAGGTAGAGCAGCAGCAGCCCGAGCGAGTCGAGCCGAAAGGCGAGGTAGACGTCGTACGCGGGGATCCACGAGACGACCTGTTCGACGGGGTGTCCGTCGACGACGGCCGAGGTCTGAGTCAGCGCCCAGACGAAGGCGGCCGCCGGGGCGAGCGCGAGGACGAGGAAGGCCTGGCGGCCGAGGCGGCGCACGAGCGGCGGAGCGAGGACTGCGGCCAAGGCGTGCACGGCGATCAACCACAGCACGCGCAGGTCCTTCCGCTTCCGGGTGAGCACGCCGCGGCAGCTGCCACGGCGGGCCTACTCCCCGATTGTCGCGGTATGTCGGTTTTATGGATGCGGAGACACGCCGTCGATTCCGTCGGTCTCAGCCCGTAGACTCAGTCGCATGGCGCGATACGAGTACCGCTGCCGCGCATGCGGCGCGACCTTCGAGCAGACCCGTCCCATGGCGCAGGCCAACGACCCGGCGAGCTGCCCCGAGGGGCATTCGGACACGGTCAAGCTCTTCTCCGCGGTCGCCGTGGGCGGCCGCACGGCGGGGCCGGCCCCCTCGGCGGGCGGTGGTTGCTGCGGCGGAGGCTGCTGCTCGTAGCTTTTCCCCGGTCCCGCTGAGTTCTCGGTTACGCCGTGCCCGCGTCGGCCGGTGCGGCACCGCGCCGCTGGGCCGCCGTGGCCCCCTTGCGCTCAATCGGCACATGCTGCGCCGCCCGGGCCAGCCCGAAGCGCGGCATGTTGCCGTAGAGGCACTCGTAGTTTCCGGCTTTGACCTGGTACGACTCGTGCCAGATGCCGACGTGCGGCTGCCGGTAACCGATCATCCGGTTCCACATCTTCCAGGCCGGATGGTGCGGTGACGACGCGCTGCGCGCGAACTCCTCGAGCTGATCGACGCTGCGCCAGTACTGGATGACCACCGGGCCGGCCGAGCCGAACAGCAGCATGGCGTGCAGCAGGCCCAGGTCCGGCCGCTTGCGCAGGTGGTAGAGCATGCGCGGCATCGCGGTGAAGGCGTAGAGGCACTTGATCACGTGCCAGGGCCGGTTGAACCGCATCCCGATCAGGAAGACCACGAAATCCCCCTCGATGTCGGCGGACATCCGGCCGGTGACGACCTTGTTCATGATGCTGCCCCTTTCCCCAAAAGCGGATAGCAGATAGCTTCACTATCCATTCTTCTGGACTACCCTGTCAAGAGCACGGCGCGCCCGGCCCGCAGTGGGCGGCGGCCGCGGAACGGAGGCCCGGTGCGGATCAGCGAACTGTCGGCGGCGAGCGGGGTACCGCTGCCCACGGTCAAGTACTACCTGCGCGAGGGCCTGCTGCCGGCCGGCGAGCGGACCGCACGTAACCAGGCCGACTACGGACCCCGACACCTCACCCGGCTGCGGCTGATCCGCGCTCTGGTCGACGTCGGCGGCCTGAGCATCGCCGACACCCGCGCCGTGCTGACCGCCGCGGACGATCCGAACCTTCCGCTGGACCAGGTGATGGGCGCGGCGCACCACGCGATCACCAACCGGGCGGCGCCCACCCGCACCGAGCCGGAGTGGAGCGCCGCCCGCGGCGTGGTGCTGATGATCGCGGAACAGCGCGGCTGGCGGGTCGAGACCGACGCGCCCGCCCTCGACCAGGCCGCCGACGCGGTGGCCGCCGTGTTGGCCATGGACGTGCCCGAACTCCACCAGTTCCTCGATCGCTACGCCGACGTGGCCGAGGAACTGGCGCGCGAGGAAGTCGCGGCCACGCTCTCGATGGGCGATCCTCAGGACGTCGTACGCGGTGTCGTCATCGGCACCATCATCGGCGAGGCGCTGCTCAATGCGCTGCGTCTGCTGGCTCAGCAGAGTGTGACCATCAAGTTGCTTGAGCCGTCCGGGGAAGTTCCTTAGTAAATTCTGAACAACTATTTTTAGCTTATTCTCCAGATCACGGGCTCATCAGTTCAGTTTCATACGGCAGTCTGGAGTAGTGACAGCAACTGCCCGCACGAGCCGCGGACACGCCCGCCCCGCCGCGCCGGGCCCCAGCGTGCTGCCCCGGCCCGGGCGCGGTTGGTCCTACGCGCTCATCGCCGTGATCGCCGCGGGCGTACTGCCGATCCTCGCCATCTGGTGGCAGGACACCGTCGCCGGCACGCTGCAGACGACCGGCGGCCTGATGACGGCCGCGGGCCGGCTCCTGGGCATGTTCGCCGCGTACCTGCTGCTGGTACTGGTCGCGCTGATGGCCAGGATCCCGCTGCTCGAACACCGGGTCGGCTCCGACGTGCTGACCAGGATCCACCGGGCGCTCGGCGAGTACACCGTCTCCCTCGCCCTGGGCCACGCGCTGTTCATCATCCTGGGCTACGCGTGGACCGCGCACACGAACCCGGTGAGCGAGGCCGTCACCCTCGAACTCGACTATCCCGACGTGCTGATGGCCACGGCCGCGCTCGGACTACTGCTGTGGGTCGGGGTGGTCTCGGCGCGCGCTGTGCGCCGAAAGATGGCATATGAGTCCTGGTATTACATTCACCTTTACGTCTATCTGGCCATAGCGCTGGCCTTCTCACACGAGTTCGCCGACGGGGCCGAGTTCTCCACCTCGGCTCGCAACCGGATGGTCTGGGTCGCCGGGCACGTGGCCGTGGCCGCGCTGCTCGTCTACTTCCGGTTCCTCGTGCCGATCTACCGCTCGCTGCGCCACGACGTGCGCGTCGAGGCGGTCGTGCGTGAGTCTCCCGGCGTGGTCTCGCTGCATCTCACCGGCCGTGACCTGCGCCATCTGCGGATCGAGCCGGGCCAGTTCCTGCGCTGGCGTTTCCTTGACCGGGCGCATTGGTGGCAGTCGCACCCGTATTCGGTCTCCGCGGCGCCGGAGAACCACCGCCTGCGCATCACCGTGAAGGACCTCGGCGACGCGAGCGGATCGCTCGGCAGGCTGCGCAAGGGGACGAAAGTCTGGTTCGAGGGTCCGTACGGCGCATTCACCGCTCGACGGCTCGACCCCGGAGCCGGCGGCAAGGTCCTGATGATCGCCGGCGGCGTCGGGATCACGCCGCTGCGTGCACTGTTCGAGTCGCTCCCGGGCGGCGGAGGCTCCGCGATCCTGCTCTACCGAGCGTCCGATCCGGCGCAACTGCCGCTCTACCAGGAGCTCGCCGAGATCGCGTCGCAGCGTGGCTTCGGCCTCTTCCCGCTGGTCGGACCGCGCGGCTCGGGGCCGGACCCCTTCTCCGCCGCCGAACTACGCAAGCTCGTGCCCGATCTGGCGGAACGCGACGTCTACCTGTGCGGCCCTCCCGGGCTCGTGCATTCGGCCCGGCGCGGGCTGCGGCGCGCAAAGGTGCCGATGCGCCGTATCCATGTGGAATCCTTCGACTTGTAGACATGGAAAGGTTGGACGAGGAAGGTCATGCGTAAAGTCCTGCTGGCTCTGCTGCTGACTGCGGTCGGCCTCGGTCTGCTGCTGTCGTTCAAGTCCCGGCCGGGTGCTGGAACCTCGGCGCTCGGCGGCAGCGCGCTCAGCGGGGTGAGCGGATCCAACGGCAGCGGGAACTCGACGTCCACGACCCCGTCCGGCTCACCGAGCGCGTCGGCCTCGTCGACGCCGTCGGCCGGTACTTCAACCACGACTACCACCAAGACGACGACCGCGAAGACCAGTTCGGGCGCCAAGAGCGGCACGTTCACCGGGACCTCCGAGGAGACCCGATACGGCGCGGTGCAGGTCGCGGCCGTGATCAGTGGCGGCAAGCTGACCAACGTGACGGTTCTTCAGGTGCCGGACAACGGCGGCTACGAGGACCAGATCGTGTCGATCGCAGTGCCCGAGCTCAAGTCGGAGGCACTCTCGGCGCAGAGCGCGAACATCCAGGTGGTGTCCGGTGCCACCTACACTTCGCAGGGATACGCCGAGTCGCTGCAGTCGGCGCTGGACCAGGCCGGACTGTAGACGGGCGATCGAGCAGTGTCCCTTCTGCGTGACGCCAAGCCATTGATGGGCACGGTCTTCTCGGTCGCGGCGCCCGACGAGGTCGGGTCTGAGGTCTTCGCGCGGGCGTGGGACGAGGCGTGCGCGCTGCTGCGACGGATCGAAGAGATCTACTCCCCGTTCATCGCGGACAGTCCCGTCTCCAGGATGCGCGATGGCCGGTTCGGCCCGGCGGACCTGTCTGAGCAGCCGGATCTGACCGAGGCGGAGGTGGCGGACTTCCGCGAGGTGCTCGGCCTGTGCGCACAACTGAACCGCGAGTCGGGCGGCGCGTTCGACGCATGGGCGGTCGGCGATCCGCCGGCCTTCGACCCGAGCGGTGCGGTCAAGGGCTGGGCCGGCGAACGTGCCTCGGTCTACCTCGCCGAGCACGGCGTCCCGGCGCACCTGCTGAACGCGGGTGGCGACGTACGTCTGCGCACTGATGGTCGGGCGAGCTGGACAGTCGGCGTCGAGGATCCGCACCGGCCGCAGCAGATTCTCGCCGCACTGACCATGCCGGAGGGGGCGGTCGCGACGTCCGGCACCCGGCAGCGCGGCTCGCACGTATGGGATCCGCTGCGACGACGCCCGGCGGACGGGCTGACGCAGGTGACGATCGTCGGCCCGGATCTGGCCCTGGCCGACGGCTACGCCACGGCGGCACTGGCTCTCGGCGCACGGGCCCGGAACTTCCTCGTCGAACTCGGAGCTCGGGGACCGTATCAGGGCTTTACGGTGGATGACGAACAGGGCGTGTGGTGGAGCGAGGGCTTCGAAGACCACGCTCCGCAACTGCGCGGCCTGCTGAGCCGGGGGAACTGAACGCGCCTCGGCTCGCTCAACTGTCGCGGCTCACTCGACTCACTCGACTCACTCGACTCACTCGACTCACTCCTCCGGCCTCGGCCAGGGACGGCCGTCCAGTCGCTCGCTGTCGGCGTTGAACCGCTTGAGATATGCGGCGAAGTCCGCCACCTCCCGCGCCGTCCGGTCGCCCATCAGCAGATTGAGGAACCCGATCGTCTCTGCGCGCACCTTCTCAAGGCGGCGGTCTGCCGGTTGAGTGTTGCGGCGTCCAGCCCGAAGGCCTCGCTGAGCTGGGCGATCGTCATCGGGCCCTGCATCTGGAGTCGGCTGGGCAGGATGTAGGCGCCGCGCTCGAGACCGCCGATCTCGCGGCTGGATCTGGCGCCCATGTGGACGTGCCGGCCCATCACCATCGTCTCGTGCTCGATCAGGTGCGTCGGCCTGTCCCCGACATGCAATCTACACACATCATGCATAGTGCATACTCTATGCATGGCGCACACTCGCTCGGGCCGGTGCGCTCCGAACCCCCTGAGACCAAGGGAGACCTGATGGACGGCTCTAGGCCGACCGCACGTCCCGGCGCGATCATCGCCGTGCTCGCGTGCGCGGGCATCGTCGCGTCGCTCATGCAGACGCTGATCGTGCCGATCGTCGGCGAACTGCCGACGCTGCTGCACACTTCGGAGTCCAACGCCTCGTGGGTGGTCACCGCCACGCTGCTGGCCGCCGCTGTGGCCACCCCCGCCACGGGCCGTCTCGGCGACCTCTACGGCAAGCGCCGGATGATGCTGGCGTGCACGGTGCCGCTGATCGCCGGCTCACTGCTGTGCGCGCTTTCCAGCACTCTGATCCCGATGATCACCGGGCGGGCGCTGCAGGGCATCGGCGCCGGCCTCGTCCCGCTCGCCATCAGTGCGCTGCGGGACCTGATGCCGCCGGAGAAGCTCGGCTCGTCCATCGCGCTCATCAGCTCGTCGCTGGGCATCGGCGGCGCACTCGGTTTGCCCATCTCCGCGGCGATCGCGGACCGCGCGAACTGGCATGTGCTGTTCTGGGTCTCGGCCGTGCTCAGCGTCATGGTCGCCGCCGGGATCGCGTTCATCATTCCGGAGATGCCCGCAGGCGCTAAGGGCGGTTTCGACTACCTCGGTGCGCTCGGTCTCGGGCTCGGCCTGGTCCTCGTGCTGCTCGGCATCTCCAAGGGCGGCGACTGGGGCTGGGGCGGCTCCAGCACCATCGGCAGCATCGCCGGCGGTTTGA
>Ga0185299_10003519_pt1 | contig 20561 bp, 19 predicted proteins | sample PaiPotPPA55metaG_FD_128002 | JGI IMG/M metagenome (GOLD analysis project Ga0185299, IMG submission 128002) | Iron sulfur acid spring bacterial and archeal communities from Banff, Canada, to study Microbial Dark Matter (Phase II) - Paint Pots PPA... ... | reverse complement strand
GGGCATTCGCATGGAGCGCCATATCGCCAATACGCATGCGGTGCTTGAGGCGCTCGCCGCCAACAAGGCGGTCGACTGGGTTCTGCACCCGGCGCTGGAAAGCCATCCTGACCATGAACTTGCCAAGCGATTGCTGCCGCGCGGGGCCGGATCGATCGTCAGCTTCGGCATCAAGGGCGGTCGGCCCGCGGGGCGGAAGTTCATCGAGTCCCTGCGGCTGATCAGCCATCTAGCCAATGTCGGCGATGCCAAGACCCTGGTCATTCATCCCGCCAGCACCACCCATCAGCAGATGGATGCCACCCAGCTCCAGGCCGCGGGCATCGGCGAAGAACTGGTACGGCTGTCGATCGGAATCGAATCCGCAGCCGACATCATCGATGACCTCGGCCAGGCGCTCCGTATTTCGCAGAAGGCTTGAGCGATGCAGTTGACCGTGAACGGCGTCGATACCTTCATCGCCACCGGCGGCCGCGAGTTCGATTCATCGCAGCCGACCATCGTGCTGCTGCACGGCGCCGGCCTCGATCATACCACCTGGGCCCTGCACAGCCGGTGGTTTGCGCATCATGGCTACGGCGTGCTGGCTCCGGACCTGCCCGGCCATGGCCGGTCAGCCGGCGCGCCCTTGCCCGCGATTGCCGACATGGCCGACTGGACCGCTGGCCTGCTCGATGCCGCCGGCGCTGCCAAGGCGCGGCTTGTCGGTCATTCCATGGGTTCGTTGATTGCGCTTGAGACCGCCGCACGGCACCCGGCAAAAGTCTCCGCGCTCGGTCTGATCGCAACGGCGGCAACCATGACGGTCGGACCCGACCTGCTCAACGCTGCCGAGGCCAACGATCACGGCGCCGTCGACATGGTCTCGATCTGGGGTCTTGGCTATCAGGCGGAACTGGGCGGCAGCCTCGCGCCGGGCTTGTGGATGCACGGCGGCGCCCAGCGCGTGCTTGAACAAGGCCGGCCCGGTGTGCTGTTCAACGATCTGTCCGCGTGCAACGCCTACCGGAATGCGCTTGCCGCCGCCGCCAGGATCACCGTCCCGACCACGCTAGTTCTCGGCGAGCGCGACATGATGACCCCTGCAAAGGCCGGCCAGGCGCTGGCCGCCGCGCTGCCGAATTCACGCACCGTCGTGTTGCGCGGCGCCGGCCACATGATGATGGCCGAGCGGCCCGACGAGTTGCTCGCGGCGCTGACCGGCTAAGCCCTTCGCCGCAAACAAGGCGGACATTCACCAGGCCGGCAGCACCGCTCCCTTGAACTTCGTGAGAACGAAGTCGCGGATCTCCGGCGTCTGATAGCTTTGGACCAGAAGCTTGACCCACGGTTTGTCCTTGTCGGCGCTACGCACCGCGATGAGATTCGTGTAAGGCCCCTTGGGATCTTCGCGGAGGATCGCATCCTTAACCGGATCAAGCCCCGCCTGCGTGGCATAGTTGGTGTTGATCCCGGCGGCATCGACGTCGTCCAGGGTCCGCGCCGTCTGCGCCGCGTCCACTTCGACGATTTTGAACTTCTTTGGATTGTCGGTGATATCGGCAACCGTCGGCTTGAATCCGACGCCCTGCTTGAGTTTCAGGACGCCCTTGTCCTGCAGCAGCAGCAGGACACGACCGCCATTGGTCGGATCGTTGGGGATCGACAGCGTTGCGCCTTGCGGCACCGCATCCCAGCTCTTGTACTTCTTCGAGTAGACACCCATCGGAAAATTGACGGTGAGGCCGACCGAATCAATTTTGTATCCGCGGTCTGCCTTTTGGTTGTCGAGATAGGGCTGATTTTGGAACGAATTCGCCTGCAGGTCGCCGGCGTCCAGCGCGGCGTTGGGAACCACGTAGTCGGTGAACTCGATGATCTGGATGTCGAGACCGTTCTTGGCGGCGATCGGCTTGACGGCTTCGAGGATCTGGGCGTGGGGGCCCGCGGTGACGCCGACCTTGATGGTTTCGGCGCGCGCGGCGCTTGCAACAACTGCGAGGACAGCGACCGAGACCATGAGATGACGTAGCGACATGATGTTTTCGTCCTTTGAGTGGCTATGACTCATGAATTCCGGGTGCGCTTGTCGAGCCGGCGCGCGATCGCCTCGCCCAGGGTTTGTACACCCTGCACCAGCGCAATCAGCACAAGCACGACGGTCGCCATCACTTCCGGCATGAAACGCTGGTAACCGTAGCGAATCCCGAGATCGCCCAACCCGCCGCCGCCCACCGCCCCGACCATGGCCGAATAGCCGAGCAGGCTGACAACCGTCAACGTCAGTGCCAGCGTCAAGGCCGGCATGGCCTCTGGCAGGAGAACTTTCTCCACGATCTGCAGGGGGCTGGCGCCGAATGCGCGGGCGGCCTCCACCAGTCCCTGGTCGACTTCGCGGATGGCGGCCTCGATGACGCGGGCGATAAAGGGAATCGCGGCAATGGTCAAAGGCACCACCGCCGCGCGGGTACCGATCGAGGTTCCCGCGATCAACCGGGTCAGCGGAACAATGGCGACGACGAGAATGATAAAGGGCGTCGAACGCGTGGCATTTACGACGAGGCCGAGAATGCGATTGGCCACTGGCGCCGGAAACAGCTCATTGGCCCGGCTCGTCGCCAGAAAGATACCGAGCGGGAGTCCCAATAGCGTTCCGAACAGACCGGACAGTCCCACCATCACCAGGGTATCCAGGGTCGACCAGACAATGAGCTCGAGTATTTCAGGAGACATAGCCGAGGTGCTCCACGGTGTTTTGGCCTGCGCGCAATTCCCCGATGATCCCGCGCAACATCTCCGGATCGGCCGAGACCGAAATGAACAGCGAGCCGAAGGGATGCCCCGCGATCGTCTCCACTTGCCCATGCAGGATGTTGACATCGACGCCAAGGGTTCGCGCCAGACGCGACAACACCGGCTGGTCGGCGTCTCCGCCGACAAACCCGACGTGCAACACCGCACTGTCGCCGTCGCGGCGGTCAGGTCTTAGTTTCGCAACCAGCCATTCCGGCACCGTGCCGCCGGTAATCGAGCCGACAAATTTCCTGGTCGTCTCGTGGCAAGGGTGCGTGAATATTTCATAAGTCGTTCCCTGCTCGACGATGCGTCCGCCTTCGAGCACGGCGACCCGGTCGGCGAGCTTTTTCACAACCGACATCTCATGGGTGATGAAAACGATGGTCAATTTCAGTTCGGCATTGATCGTCTTCAACAGCGACAGGATCTGGTCGGTGGTTTCCGGATCGAGCGCAGAGGTGGCCTCGTCCGACAGCAGGACCTTCGGTTTGGTGGCGAGCGCGCGGGCGATCCCCACGCGCTGCTTCTGTCCGCCGGACAATTCCGCAGGATACCGGTCGCGCTTGTCGGACAGCCCGACCATCGCCAGCAGCGGCTCAACGACATCAGCTATCCCGCTTTTGGCGATACCGGCAATTTCCAGCGGCAACGCAATATTCTCGAAAGCGGTTCGGGAGGACAGCAGATTGAAATGCTGGAAGATCATGCCGATGGAACGACGGGCCTGGCGCAGGCCGCGTTCGTCGAGCGCCGTCACGTCGGTTCCGTTGACCAGCACGCGACCGCTGCTCGGACGCTCCAAACCGTTGATCAGACGAATCAGCGTCGATTTACCCGCGCCGCTTTTGCCGATCACCCCGACAATGGCGCCTTCAGGCACCTGCAGCTCAATGTCATCGAGCGCCACCACCTCCGCCGATTCCTTTCGCGAGGGGTAAACCTTGCTGACATTGGCGAACGCAATGATGGGACGAGTTTGCACATCGCTCGGCAGCGGCACGGGCGCTCCGGACAGGATCGGGAATGAAGCGTTCATAAGAGGCTAATTCTGCGCTGATGGGAAGATCAAGCCAGGCCCGGTCAGCGAATAACCGAACGGAGGCGCCAAACCGGCCGCGCCGGAGCGGCGCTCCCGTCGACCGGCCTGTCCTTCCATGCCGCTACAATTTGATCGGCACGAAATGATTGACGGCGATCAGCACGGCCAGCAACGCGATGCCGAGCCCGAGACTCCATCCAATCAGCTTCTTCTCGATCGGCAGCAGCGGCTCGACTTCCGCGGCATTGATTTCATTCTTGAGATCGGATTGCGACATGCAGTTTTCCTTATTCGACTAGCTGGCAAGCGGCGGCTTGAAGCCGCTGAAGAACAACCATGAAATCAATAGCCCGACCCAGATCACAAACCCGAACAGGCTGACGAAATAGACCGCCGCGAGCTTGGCAAAACCCTGTTGCCAAAGTTTCCGGAAATCCGACAGTACGCCAATCGAAAAGAAGGTCAGGACAAAGAAAATTACGCGGAAAACGTTCGCTTCCCCCGCCGCTGCTGGCAGCGCCTTGGCGATCTGAGGCGTCGAACCCACCGCGAGCCAGAGCGACAGCGCAAACACCAGGAGGAAACCGAGAATGAACTTCGGGAATCGCTGCCAGATTTCCGACGGCTTGGCCTTGTCCGGCCCCTTGTCGATGTGGTTGGTCCAGATGTAGCCGAGAATGAACGCCCAGATGCCGATGAAGATATCGATGAATATCTTGACGGTGGTCGTGGTCGCGAGAATCCAGCCCGGCTGGTAGTTGATGCCTTCCGCCGCGTTCTTCGCCATGATCAGCGACTCGGTGATGCCGCCGCCGGCGACCGCCGCGCCGTCGGTCTTGATGGCCAATCCGATCCAGGCGCCCGCCACCAGCGGTTCCTGCCACAGGAAGGTTTGCGCCAGAAACGGCAGAATCAGAACTTCAACGACCGCGAACACCACGACCAGGGACGACACCAGGATCGGCACCGCCGGCCTCGCCCTGATGGCCCCGCCGGTTGCGATCGCCGCCGCCACCCCGCAGATCGAAATGCCGGACGCGAGCGGAACCGACCATTCCCGGCTGAAGCCGAACCATTTGCGCGCGATGTAGTAGATGACGGCCCAGTAGATCAGATAGGCCTCCACGATCGCGGCCGCGCCGCGCAGCAGCAGCGAGGATGCGAGGTTCAACCGGCCCGCCGCCGTGACGGCGACGGTGGCGCCGAGAATGACGATCGCGATCTTGATGTAGAGCTCGGGCCGTATCGCCTCCTTCAGCCAGTCGGCGAAGCGGGGAAAGAAATTGGCGATGACCAATCCCGAGAGCAAGGCCACGATGAAGCCGCCCTCATTGGTCAGTTTGAGTGACCAGGACAGCCCGAATTTCTGCTGTTCGGCCGGCGTCACCGCGGCGACATAGGCATAGCTGCCGAAAATCCAGCTCGCATAGGCGATCGCGAACACCGCGGTGAACGCCAGCGCGAATTTCCTGACATCCGCGCCAAGCGCGGCCACGCCGGCGCTCAGCACGACGAGCAAAGCGGCGTAGGTGGCGAGCAGCGCGCCGCCGCCGCCGAGCCAGGCATAGGCCTTGGCAAACGGATTAAGCGCCTGCGCGATGTCGGTATAAACCGAGGTGGTGACCGCCCAGCCCAGCAGGTCGGTCCCGCCGATGCTGGCCAGCGCCGATCCGAAGACCAGCAGACCGATGACGACGGCGAGCCAGTCCTCGTTCAATCGCGCCCGCAACGCAACGGGCTGTGAGACCTTAACCGCAATATCCGACATTCCACGTCCCCAGGTGACCCTTGAACAGAAGGCTCGGCGATCCATTCACTCTATTTCGGGATGATTCCGGGTCAGGATGATGGGGCCCGCTGCGGGTGTCGAGGACCCCTGGAAAATAGCGATATCCGGCCTGTCGCATCGGCGACGGACGCGATGTTTTTTCCAATGATCCGATGAATTGTAGTCTAATCGTCTTCCGCCGTTTGTGGCGGCCTTCCCGGCAAAAACGCCCGCTATCCCACCGCCGCGGCCGCCGGCCTCGCCGACGCGACGCCGGCCGCCAATTTGCCGTAGCGATCGGTAAAGGCCTCGGTGTCGATTTCCTCGAGCTGGATCGCGCCGCTCATCACGCCCGCCTTCCATGCCTCGTGTTCGGGGTCCTCACGGAATTCCGGCATCACTTCGCGCGCGAACAGTTCGAGGGATTCGCAGATGTGCTCATGGCTGTTCTTGCCGGCCTGGTTGAGCAGGATGACCTGGTCGATGTGGGAGGTCCGGAACCGGCGCAATTTTTTGGCGATCGTTTCCGGCGAGCCGATCAGGCCGCCGCGCAGCGCCGCCTCCTGCGCTTGCGGATTCTCGCGCTTCCATTTGTTGTATTCGTCCCACATGTTGACGGTGCCGGGCGCCGGACGCTGGCGGTTCTGCGAGGCGCCGTAGAAGCGCAGCGCGAACTGGAAGAACGTCGCGCCGTCGGCCCGCGCGCGGGCCTCCTCGTCGGTCTTGGCGCACATGAAGAACGACACCAGCGCCATGTTCGGATTGATCTGGTAGTCGGCGAGCTTCTTCAGCCGCCTGGTGATCGCGTTGTAATAGGCGTGCACCCAGGCATGCGCGGCATCGGCGCTGACGAACTGGAAGCCGAGCGCGCCGAAGCCGCTCTCGCCCGCGCGCTCGATGGTCGGAAGCTGCGAGCATGCCATCCACAGCGGCGGATGCGGCTTCTGGACCGGCTTGGGCACCACATTGCGCAGCGGAATATCGAAATACTTGCCGTGATGCTCGCTGCCGCCATCCCCGAACATCGGAAAAATCGCGCGGACGGCCTCCTCAAAGACTTCCCGCTTGGTTTCCATGTCGCGGCCGAACGGCGTCAGCTCGGTGATCGAGGCGCTCTCTCCCATCCCGAATTCGCAGCGGCCGTTGCTGAGGAGATCGAGCACCGCGACACGCTCGGCGACGCGCGCGGGATGGTTGGTGGTGAGCTGGAAAATGCCGTGGCCGAGCCGGATGTTTTTGGTGCGCTGGCTGGCGGCGGCGAGAAAGGATTCCGGCGACGGCGAATGCGAATATTCCTCCAGGAAATGATGCTCGACCACCCAGGCATGGTCGTAGCCAAGCCGGTCGGCGGTCTCCAGTTGCGTCAGCGCATCCTGATAAAGCCTGAGCTCATCGCCGGCTTCCCAGGGGCGCGGCAATTGCAGCTCATAGAAGATGCCAAATTTCATGACGTTCTCCGGGGATCGGCGCGTTGTTTTTGCGCAGTGTAGGCCCGGGAAAAGCCGAGTCCAGCGTCTCGCCCATTCCGCGCGGCGGAAGCCGGCTTGCACCTGCCGTATGAATGGTTAGTTTTGCGGACCATGAGTCGTTGCTTCGTGCACGGCCCGCTCCCACCGAGACCGCATGACAACGTTTACGCCGCATCAGGATTCCGCGCTGAAGGCCGTTGCCGACTGGCTGAAGGCGAAACCCGGCAAGAACGGCACGCCGCCGGTATTCCGGCTGTTCGGCTATGCCGGCACCGGCAAGACCACGCTGGCCCGCCACATCGCCGACGACGTCGACGGCGAGGTGAAATTCGCAGCGTTCACCGGCAAGGCGGCGCTGGTGATGCGCAACAAGGGCTGCGACAACGCGTCCACCATCCACTCGCTGATCTACCGCGCCCGCGAATCCGGCGTCGAACAGCCGAGCTTCGAGCTGTGGGACGACGCGCCGGCCTCGAAAGCAAAACTGATCGTGATCGACGAATGCTCGATGGTGGACGCCGAGCTCGGCCGCGACCTGATGTCGTTCGATTGCCCGCTCCTGGTGCTCGGCGACCCCGCGCAGCTGCCGCCGATCCAGGGCGGTGGCTTCTTCACCGATTGCGAGCCCGACGCGATGCTGACCGAAGTGCACCGCCAGGCGCAGAACGATCCGATCGTACGGATGTCGATGGATATCCGTGAGGGCCGCGATCTCGAAATCGGCCGCTACGGCGAAAGCGAAGTGGTGTCGCGCGCCGAGCTCGATCCCGACCGGGTGATGAGCGCCGACCAGGTGCTGGTCGGCCGCAACAACACCCGCCGCGCCTACAACATGCGGGTGCGGCAGAAGCAGAACATCGAGGATCCCTTACCGGTCGCCGGCGACAAGCTGGTCTGCCTGCGCAACAATCGCAAGAAGGGGCTGTTCAACGGCGGCTTATGGCGCGTCAAGTCGCGCGCGCAGTCGAAATCGAAGATCGTCACCATGCGGCTGTCGCCCGATGAGGATTTCGGCCACAAGGTGACCAAGGTTTCGGTGCGCGGCGACTGCTTCGGCGGCGCCATCGAGACCATCCCGTGGGAACAGCGCAAGCCCTATGACGAGTTCGACTACGGCTACGTGCTCACGGTGCACAAGTCGCAGGGCTCGCAATGGGACGATGTGGTGCTGTTCGACGAGAGCTTTGCCTTTCAGGACAGCCGCGCCCGCTGGCTCTATACCGGCATCACGCGGGCGGCGAAGCGGCTGAGCATCGTGGTGTAGAGTGGCCGGCCTCATCCTGAGGGGCCGCGCCCTTACTCACGAATTCGTGTGCATCCGGCGGTAACAAACCCCGCTTTGCCGCGTATTTTGGGAGAACGGCCAGAGGGCCGATTGCGAAGCGCCGCTGCCGCGCCAGACTGACTTTCTTCCGCCGAGCTTTTAACTTCCGCCAAGCTTTTAACTTCCGCCGAGCCCCAAAAGGAGGCCCCATGTCCCCCAGCCCATTCAGCCGCCTTTGCGCCGCCGTCACCGGCGCGCTCGCGATCATCGCCTTCATGGTCGCGCCTGCGCAGGCCGCGGAAGACGCCGTGATCGTCCCTGCGCCCGCCGTCGACGTTCAGGCCGCGAGCGGCATCCAGACCGCCGTGCTCGCGGGCGGATGTTTCTGGGGCGTACAGGGCGTGTTCCAGCACACCGCCGGCGTCGTCAACGCGGTGTCGGGTTATGCCGGCGGCAGCAAGACGACCGCCGATTACAACATGGTCTCCACCGGGACGACCGGGCATGCAGAATCCGTCGAGATCAAATACGATCCGAACAAGATCAGCTTCGGCAAGATCCTGCAGATCTTCTTTTCGGTGGTGCACGATCCGACGCAATTGAACCGCCAGGGACCGGATTCAGGCACGCAATATCGCTCGGCGATCTTCACCACCAATGACGAACAGAAGAAGGTTGCGGACGCCTATATCGCGCAGCTCAACGCCGCAAAGGTCTACAAGAAGCCGATCGTGACCAAGGTCGGGCCACTGGAAGGGTTTTATGCGGCAGAGGCCTATCATCAGGACTACCTGACGCTGCACCCGAACCAGCCCTATATTGCCTATAACGACATTCCGAAGGTCGAAAATCTGAAGAAGATTTTCGCCGGCAATTATATCGAGAAGCCGACCCTGGTGAGCAGCGTCAAGGTCATCAACTGAGGTCGGAGATTGAGACAGGAGATTCCATGCCCGACACCAAGACGATGCCAAAGGTCGCAAAGAGCGAGGCGGAGTGGCGCAAGGAACTGACGCCGATGCAGTATGCGGTGCTGCGCGAGAAGGCGACCGAACGGCCGTTCTCGGGCGAATATGAGCACGAGCACCGGCCCGGCGCGTACATCTGCGCCGGCTGCGGACAGACGCTGTTCGAATCCGACGCCAAGTTCGATTCCGGCTGCGGCTGGCCGAGTTTTTCGCAGCCGGCGGTGGAGAGCCATGTCGCCGAGGAGCGCGACATCAGCCACGGCATGGTCCGCACCGAAGTGCTGTGCTCGAGTTGCAACGGCCATCTCGGCCACGTGTTCGAGGACGGCCCCGGCCCGACCGGATTGCGCTATTGCATCAATTCAGCGGCGCTGAAGCTGCAGCCGAAATAGGCGCTTCCGGTTCCGTCGCTGGAACCAAAGGCCGGGATATGCTTTTCTCTCCGGGCGGGGTGGCGGATTTCCGGCCGCCGCCGCCGGTTGGGGGAGAGTGTAATGTCGCTCGGAACAATTCTCATCATCCTCGTCATCATTTACCTGCTCGGCGGGTTCAGCGGCCGGTTTGGCGGTTATGGCTATGGCATGGGCCATTCCGGAATGGGTATTGGCGGCGTGATTTTGGTGGTGCTGATCATCCTGCTGCTGCTCGGCAAGCTCTGAAGCCCGCAAGTCATTGTAAATACAGAGTTTATCTTTGAGCCTGGGCCGTGAGGCCGGGATTCATCATCAGGCCCGGCAGGAGTCGCATTTCTCGCAAACGAGCCTATATTAAGGACTGTCCTGAAATGACGTGTACCGGCGCCCGGTTGATTTGCGCCCGTGCGATCTGTTCGCGATTCCGTTCGCGTTCTCACTAAAAAGATCAGAGGTCCCTGACCATGGCTTCCTTCAGCTTCAACACTGCTGCCGAATTGTTTCCCGCCGCGATCCGCAAGAAAAAGCGGGCGGGTTTCGCCTATCGGCGATTTGGCACCGCGGCCGAAGCGGTGCGCTTCGCGATCGAGGAATTGCCGGCGGATTCGCTGAACGGCGCCTATCTGCAGGTCGATGAAGCCCGCTTCGATCAGAGCGGCATCCGCACGCTGTATGAGAGCCAGGATTTTCCGCTGCCGCGCCGGCCCCGCGCGCCCGAGCCTGACAGCGACAAGGCGGACACCGAGGCGGCTTAACTTCACGCAGCAGGCAATAAGCCCTCGGATCAGGTCCGAGGGCTTGCTTTTTATGTCATGCGCTAACGCGGCTGCTTGTCCATCCAGCGCCGCAGCAGCCGCACGTTGCGGATGTTGGCGCGGAACAGCACGTCGAAGGCATCGCCCGCGAGCGGCACCATTCCGACCACGCCATCGACCGCGACATTGCCGAGCATCCGCACGGTGACATGCCAGGGCGCGCCAAGCGCGCGCGCCTCGCGCACCAGCCACAGCGCAAACGCGGTTGCGAACAGATCGCCGATCACCGGGATCAAGCGGATGATGCCGTCGATGCCGTAACGGACCTTGGTGCCCGGCAGGATGAAGGCGATGTCCAGAAGCTTCGCCAGCGCTTCAAGCCGCGCCAGCCGCTGCTCGCGGGTCAGGTCGCCGAACGGGTTGGCGCTGGAATGGCCGAAATCGAACCGGAAGCGCTGGAACTGCTCGCCCAGGGTTTCAGGGCGGATTTCGCGCCCGTCCTGATCGATGATCGGGCCACGCGCGAATGTTGCAGCGGACGTCCTCCGGGGACTGTCGCCCCCGAAGCGGGTATTGCCGGGATTTAGGATTTCTTCGTTCGACATCACCAACACATGGGTAACGCGCAACGCGAACGCAAGTTGCGTTAACTTCAGGCCATCACCGGCTTGTCGATCACCTGATGCGCCAGCCATGACGAGACCGTCACGGGGATAAAGCCGACCAGGCCGTAGAGGATGAACTGGAGGAAGCCGCTGTCCGGCCCACGCGAGCCGTAGAGCAGCTCCGCGGCGGTGAAGGCGATCAGGCCCACGATCAGCATGCGGACGACCGGACCAATTCTTTTGACGTGAGACAGAATATCATCCACCGCGCCGATCATCAGCGCCGGCAGGATGCCGAACAGATAGCTGTATTGCAGCGTCGTTGCGAACACCGCGAGCAGCTTTTCCGTTTCCAGCAGGCTCGGCGGGCGGCTCCAGTAACCGGACACCACGGTGCTCGTCAGCAGCAGCCAAAATCCACCGAGCAACGGCCCCAGCGCTGCAAAGATCACATACCGCTTCATGCAACAACTCGCGCGTTTTGGGCAAGCCTAGCATATCGTGAAACTCGTTAAACAGACCGAGGACTTGAGAATGGCGAGACAGTGGGTAAAACTTCCAGGATGAACCGCCTCTCCTGTCAGAGCGCCGCAAGCTGAAACCCGACACTCTGCAATACCGCGTCACCGACCACGGCATCCTACGACACGGCGACGGCGAAGGCGGTTGCGCAGAGTTTGAAGGGATTTTTGGGAGGCGCGTAACGCGTATGCGCATATCGCGCCGGTGAAAAATACAAGCCGTCCGGCAGGCTGACTGCCGAATCGACCGCTGCTTTGCCCCCTACTCGCCCCAGGCCGCGAAGGCTTCGTTGAAGGCGCGCTCGCCGGGGGCGCCCTTTTCGATGGCGATGATGGCGCGGCGCTGGTTGACATAGACCAGCGGCACGTCGAACCACGAGCGTTCCTTCAGGAGCTGCAGGTTGCGCGCGCGGTCGGCGTCGACGTTCGACAGGCCGACCAGGAAGAAGCCGTCGGTGACCTTGACGGCGAGGCCGGCGAGCGGCGTGCCGCGCGCCTGCTCGTTGGATTTCATCAGGATGCCCGGCACGTTGCTGACGCCGCCGCCGGCGAAATCCGGCGGCAGGATGAAGGTCAGTTCCGCGGTGTGGCTCGCCGGCAGCGAGGTGTCGGTGTTGCGGCGGAACGACATCGTCATCTTGAACTTGCGGTCGGGTATCTCGATGTCGGCGCGCACCGCGATATCCGCCTTCTGGTTGCCCGACGCCTTGATCTGCTCGGTGCGCCAGATCACCGAGCCGACATATTGCTTGCCCTTGGGATCGGCGGGATCCTCGTCATACAGCACCACGCGCTGCGCCACCGGGGCGATCTGGTCGCTCGACGACGGCTGGCCGACCCGATCGGGGATCTTCGGTTTGGTCAGCGGCGCACCGCTGTCCTTTGGCGCCTCGACCACGGTCTGCTGCGACTTGAACAGGCCGCTCACCGTGGTCACCACCGACTTGCCCCACAGGATCGCGGCGCCGACCAGGATCAGAACGAGGCCGACCGCAATCGCGCTCTTGAACGGAAATACCGTGCCCGAGCGCGCGCCTTTTTTCGGCTCGCGGCCGCGCTCCTGCGCGGGACGCGGACGCGGCGCGGGTTGTTGCGACGGCGCGTAGCGTTCGGCTTCCTCGATGGATTCGTCGTACGAATAGGGCGCGTCGGGATCGGCGCCCCGGTTCTCCATGTTCGGCTCGAGCCGGTCGAATTCCGGCGAGGGCGAGGGCACGTTGGCATAGGTTTTCCGCGCGGCGCGGCTGGCCTGCGCCGCGGCGCGGCCGAGATCGTCGGCGTCGGCGGCGATGTCGCGGAAGCCGCGCACCCCCGGCGCCTGCGGCGCCGTGTTGTCGGGGCCGCGGCGCGGCGCCCCGGTCCGTTCGCGGGTCGGCGGCAGCTGCGGATCCTGTATCGGGACCTGCGGCTGGCGCGGCGGCGCGTCGGGACGAAGGTTGCGCGGCGGGCGCTGGTCTTGAAACTCCTGCCGGTCTTCCTGCCCGAGCGGCGACCGCTCGTTACGCTGTGGCGAGGGCGATGGCGGTCGCGGTGGACGCGGCGGCTGCGACAAAGGCGGAGCCGCCGGTTCGCCCGGTCGCGCGGGAGGACGGGTGTTGGCGCGGAACGAATCGCCGGCACGGGCAGCGCCGCGCGAAGCGTCGCCGGAACGGGAAGCGTCCCCGGAGCGCGAAGCGTCCCGGGCGCGCTGGGCGGCTTCCGACTCCACCTTGCGCACGGCCTCTTCCAGCGACAGCCGCTCGCGGGTGATTTCGGATTCGCTCAAGGGCGGCTCGACGCTGCGCAGCTGCGCGATCAACGCCGCGCGCGCCCGTTCATAGAGCGCACGGCGGCTCTCGCCGGGAGCACTGGGATCCAGTCCGGCGATGGCGCGGGCAATCAGCGGGTAGTAATCAGCCATCTCTACTCAACAATGCAGGCTTTCCGGTAACATCTCGTTAAGCCTCGAACGGGTTCTGGACCAGAATAGTATCCTCGCGTTCCGGGCTGGTGGAAAGCAACGCGATCGGGCAGCCCACCAGTTCTTCGACCCGGCGGACATATTTTATGGCCTGCGCCGGCAAATCCGCCCAGGAGCGGGCGTTGGCGGTCGGCTCCTTCCAGCCCTCGATGGTCTCATAGACCGGCACCACCCGGGCCTGGGCGCCTTCGCCGGCCGGCAGGTGGTCGATTTCCTTGCCGTCCAGCACGTAGCCGGTGCAAACCTCAATGGTGTCAAAGCCATCGAGAATATCGAGCTTGGTCAGCGCCAGGCCGTTGATGCCGCAGGTCCGCACGGTCTGGCGCACCAGCACCGCGTCGAACCAGCCGCAGCGCCGCTTACGCCCGGTGTTGACGCCGAATTCCTTGCCGCGGCGGCCGATCTCCTCGCCGATCGCGTCGTGCAGTTCGGTCGGAAACGGGCCCTGGCCTACCCTGGTCGTATAGGCCTTGCAGATCCCCAGCACATAGCCGACCGCGCCCGGGCCCATGCCGGTGCCGGTCGCCGCCTGCGCCGCGACCGTATTGGACGAGGTGACGTAGGGATAGGTTCCGTGATCGACGTCGAGCAGCGCGCCCTGCGCCCCCTCGAACAAGATCCGCTTGCCCTCGCGCCGCTTGAGATCGAGCAGCCGCCACACCGTTTCCGCATAGGGCAGAAGCTGCGGCGCCAGCGCCGTCAGTTCGCGCAAGATTCCCGCGCCGTCGATTTCCTCGAGTTTGAGCCCGCGGCGCAGTGCGTTGTGGTGCGCCAGCAGCCGTTCGATCTTGTGCGGCAGCGTGTCGAGATCGGCGAGGTCCATCAACCGGATCGCGCGGCGGCCGACCTTGTCCTCGTAGGCCGGGCCGATGCCGCGCCGCGTGGTTCCAATCGCGGTGATCGCGCTTGCGGATTCGCGGATCGCATCGAGATCGCGATGCAGTGGGAGGATCAGCGTGACATTCTCGGCGACGCGAAGATTTTCCGGGCTGACCGCGACGCCTTGCCCCCTCAGTTTCGCCACCTCGTCGAGGAACGCCTGCGGATCGAACACCACGCCGTTGCCGATCACAGCCAGCTTCGAGGGCCGCAGCACACCGGAGGGCAGCAGCGCCAGCTTGTAGGTCTCGCCGTTGATGACGAGCGTGTGGCCCGCATTGTGGCCGCCCTGAAAACGCACGACGATATCGGCCTGCTCCGACAACCAGTCGACGATCTTGCCCTTCCCCTCGTCGCCCCACTGGGCGCCGACGACGACAACGTTGGCCATTTCGCGCGTATTCCCTCTGCCACAAAATTCGTTCGAGCATGATCTCGGGACAAACGCTTCGCGTTTGTCCCGAGGAAAACCGGTCCCTACCCTCAAGTCGGGTCTGAGGGCACGCTTTTCCGGATCATGCGCCCAGCCTAAATCACGGCCAGGGCCGGTCGCATGCGAGGCATACAATCGGATAAAGGAAGCGGGCTATCGACGCAAGCAAGAAGGCGCCCTTGACCGTCCCGGCGGACGCTTCAACCCATTGATATCCCCTGAAAATCTGTACCGGACGGCAACCGCCGGCCGAGCCGCCCGCTCGATGGCCCGGAATGACCGGTGAAGCGGTCACAACAGGCGCCGCGCCCTGCACGATCAGCGATGGCGCCGGCGCCAGAATCGGCCGCGATTGGAGTACCAATCGAGCCGGGCCTTTTTTGGTCGTCACTCGGTGTTGCGCAAAGCGCCTCGGCGTGGCGCCGGCTGGCCGGCCCTCGCGCATGGTCGCGATGCGTCCTGCGCCATTGATGCGTGGTGAAAATCCGTGTCTGTGAGGCGGCCGGGCAAGAATATGCCGGCCGGGTGCATCACACCGGGCCGGGCCGCGGCGTCATGAACCGGGCCGAGTACCACGCCGCATGTCAGCTTCCGATCAAACTTCCGCTGCCGCCTCTCCGGTAGGCTGGCTCGCCAATCAACCCTATATACTGCTCTCGATCACCGCGCTGTGCTGGGCCGGCAACGCCATCGTCGGCCGCCTCGCCGCCGGGCAGATCCCGCCGGTGACGCTGTCATTCCTGCGCTGGTCGCTGGCGTTTCTCATCATCCTCCCCATGGCCTGGAAGCATCTCAAGCGCGACTGGCCGACGATCCGGGCCAGCCTCGGCCTGATGATCTTTATCTCCGTCACCGGGATCGCGGCCTTCAACACCCTGCAATACTGGGCGCTGGAACATACCACGGCGCTGAACACGCTGCTGTTGCAATCCGCCGTACCGCTGTTCGTCGCGGTGTGGTCGCTGTTCCTGCTCGGCGTTCGCTTGACGCTGGCACAGGCGATCGGGGTCGCGCTGTCGCTGACGGGCGTGCTGGTCATCCTCCTGCATGGCGACCTCACGGCACTTGCCGGCATCGCGTTCAACAAGGGCGACCTCATCTTCACGGTGGCGCTGGTGATCTTCGGACTTTATTCGGTGTTGACGCTGAAGCGTCCGAAGATTCACAGCTTGTCGTTCGTCGGCTTCACCTTCGGCTGCGGCGCGGCGTGCCTTATTCCGCTGCTGGTCGTCGAACTGCTCTCGCGTCCGGTGATGCAGCTGAATACGGCCAATCTGCTGTCGACGTTCTATGTCGCGGTATTTCCCTCTACCGTCGCCTATCTGTGCTTCAATCGCGGGGTGCAGCTGATCGGCGCCAACCGCGCCGCGCCGTTCTTCCACGTCGTGCCGCTGTTCGGATCCGCGATGGCAATCGTCTTTCTCGGGGAACGCCCGCAGCTGTTCCATGTCATCGGCTTTGTTCTGGTGCTGACCGGCGTTTTCGTTGCGTCACGCAAGACATCCGCACCATCCCGCTAACCGGATCAGCTGCAGACCATCCGATGTTCGGCGAACCGTCGTGACAGCCGATCGATAGCCAGGACATTGTAGCATTGCAGCCGCCGCACTTGTCGCGCGAGGCTATTCCGGGACATCCTTGCGCGAAGCAATGACCAGCCCCACCCCATCGCCGTCGGCGCCCAATCCGGTCCGATGGCTCAGCCATCAGCCCTATCTGCTGTTGAGCCTGACCGCGCTGTTCTGGGCCGGCAATATCGTGCTGGGGCGTCATGTCGCCGGCCACGTGCCGCCGATGACACTGTCGTGCGTCAGGTGGATCGGCGCCTTCTTCATGCTGCTGCCGTTCGCGCGGCGGCATCTTGCGCGCGACTGGCCGGTGCTGCGCGCGCGGCTTCCGCTCATGATCGGGCTGTCGGCGACCGGCTTCGCCATCAACAATGCGCTGTCCTACTGGGCGCTGCAATACACCCAGGCCCTCAACGCACTGTTGATCCAGTCGTCGGGACCGCTGTTCGTGGCGCTTTGGGCGCTGATCCTGTCCGGCGTGCGGCTGACCTGGGCCCAGTTCGCCGGCATCGCCATTTCGCTGGCGGGGGTCCTCACCATCATCCTGCGTGGCGATCTCGGAGCGCTGGCCGGCATCCGGTTCAACGTGGGCGACGTCATGTTCGCCGCCGCGCTGCTGTCGTTCGGACTGTATTCCGCGCTGATGTTGCGCCGGCCGGTGATGCATCAGCTGTCGCTGATCTCCTTCACCATGGCGTGCGGCGCGCTCCTGCTGGTGCCGTTCTCGATCTGGGAATACACCACCGGCTTCACGCTGAAGCTGGATACGATCACGGTGGTCACCCTGATCTATGTCGTGATCTTTCCGTCGACGCTGGCCTATCTGTTTTTCAACCGCGGCATCGCGCTGATCGGGCCGAACCGCGCCGCGCCGTTCTTTCACCTGGTGCCGGTGTTCGGCTCGGCGATGGCGATCCTGCTGCTCGGCGAAGAGCCGCGGCTGTTTCATCTGGTCGGATATGTTCTGGTGCTCGCCGGCGTGGTGATCGCGTCGCGATCGGCGTCCGCGGCCGGATCAACTCCCGACCGCGGCGCGATAGCGGCGGCAGAGCAGCCTAAGCAGCGCGGACCTTGACCAGAAACTCGTCAACCGCCGTACGTACGACGGCGAGCGATTGTCACAAGGCGCAAGCGTCCTAGAACACCAGCGCCTTGGCCTGCTTCACCTGCGGCAGCGCCTGCACCCTGGCGAGTACATCCGCCGGCACCGCGCCGTCGACCTCGACCAGCGCGATGGCATCCCCGCCCTGCTTGTTGCGGCCGAGATGGAAGGTCGCGATGTTGATCCTGGCGTCGCCGAGCAGACTGGCGAAATGCCCGATGAATCCCGGCTTGTCCTCGTTGGTGACGTAGATCATCGACTTGCCGAATTCGGCGTCGATCCGGATGCCCTTGATGTCGACCAGCCGCGGCTTGCCGTCGTGATAAACGGTGCCGGAGACCGAACGCTCCTGCCGCTCGGTGGTGACGGTGACCGTGATCAGGCTTTCGTAATCGCTCTGCGCCGCGCGCACGATCTCGTCGACCACCATGCCGCGCTCCTTGGCGATGACCGGCGCGGACACGACGTTGATGTCGCCGAGCATCGGCCGCAGCAGCCCCGACAGCACCGCCGAGGTCAGCGCCTTGATCTTCATTTCGGCGACGTGGCCCTCATAGGTGATCTGGACTTTCGCAATGCCGGTCTCGGTGAGCTGGCCCGCGAACGAGCCGAGCTTTTCGGCAAGCTCGATGAACGGCTTCAGCTTCGGCGCTTCTTCCGCCGTGATCGAGGGGAAATTGACCGCGTTGGAAATCGCCCCGCTCAACAGATAGTCCGACATCTGCTCGGCGACCTGAAGTGCGACGTTCTCCTTCGCCTCGGTGGTGGCGGCGCCCAGATGCGGCGTGCAGATCACGTTGGGACGGCCGAACAGCACGTTCGAGGTGGCCGGCTCCTCGACGAACACGTCGAATGCCGCACCTGCGACATGCTTGGAATTCAATGCATCGACCAGCGCCTGCTCGTCGACCAGCCCGCCGCGCGCGCAATTGACGATGCGCACGCCCTTCTTCATTTTCGCAAGCGCGGCCGCGTCGATGATGTTCCGGGTCTTGTCGGTCAGCGGCGTATGCAGGGTGATGAAATCGGCGCGTTTGAACAATTCATCGAGATCGACCTTCTCGACGCCGATGTCCTTGGCACGTTCCGGCGACAGGAACGGATCGAACGCGATCACCTTCATGTGCAGCCCGAGCCCGCGATTGGCGACGATCGAACCGATGTTGCCGCAGCCGACCACGCCCAGCGTCTTGCCGGTGATCTCGACGCCCATGAAGCGGTTTTTTTCCCACTTGCCGGCCTGGGTCGAGGCATCGGCCTGCGGAATTTCGCGCGCCAGCGCCAACATCAGCGTAATGGCATGTTCGGCCGTGGTGATCGAATTGCCGAACGGCGTGTTCATGACAATGATGCCCTTGGCGGTGGCGGCCGGAATCTCCACATTGTCGACGCCGATCCCGGCGCGGCCGATCACCTTCAGCCGCACAGCCTTTTCGATGATCTTGGCGGTGGCTTTGGTGGCCGAGCGGATCGCCAGGCCGTCGTAATTGCCGATGATTTCGGCGAGCTTGTCCTTGTCCTTGCCGAGATTGGGCTGGAAATCCACGTCGATGCCGCGATCCCTGAAGATCTGAACCGCGGCGGGCGACAGCGCGTCGGAAATGAGAACCTTGGGTTTTGTCATTTGAGTGATCCGTTGTTGGACGCTGCATTTGGCGTCGTCACCCCCGGGCTTGACCCGGGGGTCCATCTCTTTTCGATGGATGGCCGGGTCAAGCCCGGCCATGACGAAAATGGGATGAGGCTACGCCGCCTTCGGAAGCTGCGCCTTGGTCTCGGCGAAAGCCCAGTCGATCCACTGCGTCAGCAATGCCACATCGTTGGCTTCCACCGTGGCGCCGCACCAGATCCGCAAGCCCGCCGGCGCATCGCGATAATGCGCGAAATCGTAGCCGGCGCCCTCCTTCTCCACGAGCGCAACGAGCTTCTTGGCGAAATCGGCCTGGGCGTCCGGCGTCAACGACGTGATCGCGGGATCGACCACCTTCATGCACACCGAGGTATTGGACCGGATCGCCGGCTCGCTGGCCAGGAAATCGATCCACGGCGTTTTCGCCTTCCAGTCGGCGAGCACCTTGGCGTTGGCGTCGGCGCGGCCGATCAGGGCCTTGAGTCCGCCGACCGATTTTGCCCAGTTCAGCGCGTCGAGGTAATCCTCGACGCACAACATCGACGGCGTGTTGATGGTCTCGCCCACGAAGATGCCTTCATTGAGCTTGCCGCCCTTGGTCATGCGGAAGATTTTCGGCAGCGGCCAGGCCGGCGTGTAGCTCTCGAGCCGTTCGACCGCGCGTGGGCTGAGCACCAGCATGCCATGCGCGGCCTCGCCGCCCAGCGCCTTCTGCCAGGAGAACGTCACCACATCGAGCTTGGCCCAGTCGAGGGCTTGCGCGAACGCCGCCGACGTCGCGTCGCAGATGGTAAGGCCTTCACGCTTCGCGCTGATCCAGTCGGCGTTGGGGACGCGGACGCCCGAAGTGGTGCCGTTCCAGGTGAAGACGATGTCGGAACCCGGATTAGCCTTGCTCAGATCAGGAATTTCGCCATAGCCGGCGTGCAGCCTGGTGACGTCCTTGAGCTTCAACTCCTTGACGATATCGCTGACCCAGCCTTCGCCGAAGGACTCCCAGGCAATGGTGGTCACGGGCCGCCCGCCAAGCAGCGACCACAAGGCCATCTCGACCGCGCCGGTATCGGAGGCCGGCACGATGCCGATCTTGTAATCCGCGGGGACTTCAAGCACTTCGCGCGTCAGCTCGATCGCGAGCTTGAGCTTGGCCTTGCCGATTTTCGCACGATGCGAACGGCCCAGCGCGGCATCCTCGAGTTTTTGGGGGGTCCAGCCGGGGCGCTTGGCGCAGGGGCCGGAGGAAAAATGCGGCACATTGGGCCGCGAAGCGGGCTTCGCTGCAGTCATGATCTATCCTTCCAGATAGCAAGCCTCCCGTTGGGGGGAGGTGTCCCGCCGCGGTGCATAAGGGAACCCCGCCGAATCGTCAAGAAACTTCGCTGGGATCAGATATGACGCTGGGATCAGGTGTG
>Ga0185299_10003518_pt1 | contig 20568 bp, 20 predicted proteins | sample PaiPotPPA55metaG_FD_128002 | JGI IMG/M metagenome (GOLD analysis project Ga0185299, IMG submission 128002) | Iron sulfur acid spring bacterial and archeal communities from Banff, Canada, to study Microbial Dark Matter (Phase II) - Paint Pots PPA... ... | reverse complement strand
GCCGTTCGCGTCGCTGAGCGCGCCGCTCGAGAGGTTGTGTTCGCCGCTGTAGATGTTGCTGATGTTGCGCACCGCGTCGCTGTCGCCGTCGCCACAGTAGACGTATCCGCCTCCAGCGTTCTCAGTCGGTGCCACCGACGGCGGGTAGTACACCAGCAGGGAGGTATCGCCGGTGCCGCACCAGTCCCCGGGGACGACCTCCGCGCCGGTGAAGTTGGTCGGCGTGCCGCCCGCGTTCGTTCCCACGGCGGCGTTGACCGAAAGGTTCTCCGCGTTCGCGGAGACGGTGCCGCCGGTGACGCCCTTCGCGAACCAGAGGCCGTTCGCCAGCGCATCACCGGATGCCTGCTGGGTGGCCACGAGGTCTGGCGTGCCGTCGCCGTCGAAGTCGCCGAAGGCTTGCGGGGTGCCGACGCTGACCGGGTCCCGGGCGTCGACGTACTCCTGGGTGGAAGGGCTGACCAAGTTGCCCGCGTCGACCGCGTTGACCAACAGGCTGCCGGCTGGGTCGTTCGCCACGATCGTGATCGTGGCGACGCCGGTGGCCGCGTCGAAGCTGTTGCCGTTGCCCGGGTCCGCGGCGGTCACGTACTCCGGATAACCATCGTTGTAGGGGTATGACACCTCGTACTCGGTCGGCACGCTGGTGTCCGCCGGGTTCGGGCTGAGTGTGAACGAGCAGATCGTGCCCATGACGAGCGTCACCGGCGAGTTGCTGGCCGGCGCGGGGCACGCATGGGTTCCGGCCGGCGGATCGGCGGTCACCGAGATGACCGGTGCGCCGGGCGTGGCGTCGGCCGAGGCGACCATCGGCGCGGCGAACTGCACGCCGAGCAGCGCCGCGGTGGCCGCGGCGGTGGCCAGCCGCCCTCGGCGCGCGTTGGACTTCCATCCTTGAGACAACGAAAACATCACCCTCCTGATTGCGTGCCGACTTTCGCAGCGCGCTGCAGACGGCGCCCTGAGAAGCGACTGGAACGGCCGGACGGGCCCGGCCGTTCCCCCTCGCCGGAGACAGTAGCCACGTTCTGATATCTGGGCCACTGATATCGCGCACTAGGCAGCGTCTTGACACCGCATGCGAGTACGACGGCGAAGCGGCGCTAAGTCCGAGGCGAGGGCGGTTGCGAGAGCATTGCCGTCAGGCGGTTTTGACCACGGTGCCGGTTCCTTCGAGGGCTGCTACTTCGTCGGGGGGCGCAGTGGTGTCGGTGACGAGGGTGTGTACGAGCGTGGACGGTCCGACGTACGCGTGGGCGGTGCGGCCGAGCTTGCTGCCGTCGGCGGCGGCGATGACGCGGCGACTGGAGGCGATGATCGCCTTCTTCACCGCTGCGTCGTCGAGGTCGTAGGCGGTCAAGCCCTCGACCGCGCTCAGGCCGCAGCAGCCGATGATCGCGGTGTCGAAACGCAGTGCCGCCAGCGAGGTGAGCGTGAGGGGGCCGGTGAGGGCGCCCTCGCCGTTGCGGGGCCGACCACCGGGCACCATCAGCACGGTCGGAGCGGGGGCGTCGCTGAGGGCGTGGATGGCCTGCAGCGACAGCGGCATCACGGTGACCTGTCGGCCGTGCAGCAGTCGGGCGACCTCCAGGCAGGTGGTGCCGCTGTCGAGCAGGACGGTCTCGCCGTCGGGGATGAGGCTGGAGATTTCAGCGGCGATGCGCTTCTTGGCGTCGACGGCCTCGTGGGCACGCAGCGCGAAGGGGGGCTCCTCGCCGCGCAGCAGCAGGGTGCGCGCGCCGCCGCGGAATCGTTCGAGGACGCCTTGCGCGGCCAGCGCGTCGAGGTCGCGCCGGATGGTCATCTCCGAGGCGCCGGTCAGTTCGGCGAGTTCCGGAACCGTGGCGTTGCCCGACTCCTTGACGACCTGGGCGATCAGCCGATGCCGGTCCGCATTGCTCATGGCACGATTGAACACCGGCCAGACCGAACATGCAAGCTGTTCGATAAGACGACTTTCAAACACGCAGTCTGTTCGTTATGGTGGGTTGCATGGAACGTTCGCTCCGAGCCGCCCGCGCGGCGACCTTCGTCTACTTCGTCCTCGACGGCACCTTGATGGGCATGTGGCTGGTGCAGATCCCCGCCGTCGAAAAGCGCGTGGGCATCAGCCACGCGACGCTGGGGAGCCTGCTGGTGCTCCTCGGCCTCGGCGCCTTCATCGGCATGCAGATCGCCGGCCGACTCGCCGACCGCCTTGGCACCCGCGTGGTGGTCCCCGCCGCCGGCGTACTGTGCGGCGCCGCCCTCGTGCTGCCCGGACTTGCCCGAAGCCCCTGGGAGCTGGCGGGAGCCCTGTTGGTCTTCGGCTTCGGCAACGGCTGCCTGGACGTGAGCATGAACGCCCACGCCGTGCACGTCGAGAAGGCCTACAACCGGCCCGTGATGTCGGCTTTCCACGCCACCTTCTCGGTCGGCGGAGTCATCGCCGCCCTCGTCGGGGCGCAGGCGACCAGCGCCGGGATGAGTCCGGCCGCGACACTCGGCGCCGCTGGAGCGGTCGGCATCGCCGTCGCCCTCGTACCGGCGCGCAGCCTGCTCGCGGCCCCACCGACGTCCCCCGCAATCGCCGCGCCCGAAGAACCCACCGCTGGCGAACGTCCGGCGGCCCAAGCGGGTAAGCGGCGTACTGCTCCTGCTTCCCGACGCATTTGGATCCTCGCCGCGCTGGCGCTGATGTGCATGCTGTGCGAGGGAGTCGCCAACGACTGGAGCGCCCTGGAGGCAAAGACCATCCTCGGCGCAACGGCGAGCACCGCGGCATTCGCCTACGGCACCTACGCCGCGACCATGACCATTGGCCGACTGCTGGCCGACCGCGTCTCCAGGCGGTTCGGATCGGCGGCCGTCCTTCGCTACGGCGCGGCCACCGGCGCCATAGGCCTGACAATCGTGGCCCTCTCCCCGTGGATCTGGATGGCCCTGGCGGGATGGGCGCTGTTCGGACTCGGCCTGTCGGGCTGCGTCCCGCAACTGTTCAGCGCCGCCGGGCACACCGACCCCGCCGCCGCCGGCACCAACGTCTCGCGCGTCGCCGGCCTCGGCTACCTCGGGATGCTCGCAGGCCCGGCAGTGATCGGCTGGATGACCCACTTCTGGGCCCTCAACCACACCTTCCTGCTCCCGGCCCTGCTCCTGGTGGTCGCCGCCGTGGCCGCCGGAATCCTGCGCACCAGGCCCGAGCGAGCGCCCGAACGTGAGCCTGAGCTGGCGCAACTCCCCTGAACAACCTCGTGGCCACAACGGAGGAGCCCATGTCCACCAGCCGCCGAATAGTGTTGTTCGATCTGTTCGGAGTCATCGCCCTGCACCAGCGCCCGGGCGCTCTCGCAGAGATGGCCTCCTGGTGCGAGGTGCCGGAAGACGCATTCACTGAGGCCTACTGGGACTTGCGTCCGGCCTACGACGCCGGGCAACAGTCCGCGCCGGAGTATTGGCCAGCAGTGCTGCGGCTGCTGTCACGTCCCGTCGATGCCGGCATGATCGAGAAGCTGCGGCTCGCTGACATCGACAGCTGGTCACGTGTGGATCGGCGCATGGTCGCCTACGTGAAATCCCTGCGCAGCCGCGCCAGAGTCGCCGTGCTCTCGAACATCCCCGCAGATCACGCCGACGCCTTCCGCGCAGCCCAGCCCTGGCTGCGGAAGCTGGACCACGTCGCCTTCTCCGGGAAGATCGGCGTCGCCAAACCGGACCCGGCCGCGTTCCAGCACTGCCTCACCGCCCTGCACGGCGCGCCCGCAGACTTCCTGTTCGTCGACGACCGCGAAGAGAACGTGCGCGCCGCACGGGCCATCGGCATGGCCGGCCACGTGTTCACCGGGCTCGACGACCTGGTGAATGTAATCAATACCTGGCTATCGGTTGGCATGGGATCACCCCAGTGACCCGGCCACTGATCGCCTACGGCCAATGGCCGGGGATCGGAACACGTCATCTAGCGCTGCGGCGGAGCCTCGCAGGAGCAGGCGGTCTGATCGCAATCCATGGCACCGTCGGTCTGACCTTCGAGGTCGGGGCGCGCGTCGGCTAGGACGGTGTAGACCTCCCAGCGCTCTCGGCCGGGGCCGGTGGCCCAGACCTTGTCCTGAACGGCGTAGCAGCAGGTGGTGTTCTCCTCGACGTCGATGGCCATGCCCTCGTCGGCCAGGCGGTTGACGGCGGCGGCGACCCGGCCGGTGTCCTCGACCTCTACGCCGAGGTGGTCGATCCGGGTGGGCTCGCTGCCGTCGCCTTCGAGGAGGACGAGCTTGAGCGGGGGCTCGGTGATGGCGAAGTTGGCGTAGCCGGGACGGCGCTTGGCCGGTTCGGTGCCGAACAGCTTGCTGTAGAACGCGATCGAGCCCTCGAGATCGGAGACACGCAGCGCGAGCTGGACACGGGACATGACGTACGTCCTTCCGTTGTATCGACGGATGTCTATGCAGCAGAGCTTGCTCCCTGGATCGATGACTGTCAACATAGACGCATGTCGAAGAAGGAGCTGCCGGTCATCCAGGCGCCCGCGTGCTGCACGCCGATGGTGCGCGAACCGCTGACCGAGGACGATGCGAAGGTGCTGGCCGGCGCGTTCAAGGCGCTGGCGGACCCGGTGCGGCTGCGCCTGCTCTCGCTGATCGCCTCGTTCGAGGGCGGCGAGGCGTGCGTGTGCGACCTGACCGGCCCGTTCGACGTCTCCCAGCCCACTATCAGCCACCACCTGCGCGTCCTGCGCGAGGCCGGACTGATCGACTGCGAGCGGCGCGGGACGTGGGTGTACTACTGGGTGATGCCGGCCGCACTCGGCCGACTCGGCTCGCTGTTGGCGACCGACGGCATAGCTGCAGCAGGCGCGCGGTGACTCGGGAGATGACTCGGGATCTGTACCGGCGAGGGCTGGCCGAATTACTCGGCACCGGCCTGCTGGTCACAGTGGTGGTCGGCTCCGGGATCATGGCCGAGCGCCTCTCGCCCGGCAACGCAGGGCTCGAATTGCTGGAGAACTCCACCGCCACCACCCTCGGCCTCGCGGTGCTCATCCTCGCGTTGGCTCCGGTATCCGGCGCGCACTTCAACCCGGTGGTCACCCTCGTCGACCATCTATTCGCTCTGTTCGCCCGCCGCGCCGGGATGGGGGCCGACAGCGGCGCGGGCACCTGCACTAGCGCTGGCACGACCGGGCGCGATGTCCTCGTCTACATCCCGGCGCAGATCGCGGGAGGCATCGGCGGCGCCGTACTGGCGAACCTGATGTTCGCGCTGCCCGCAGCCACCGCCTCCACCCACGCCCGAGCCGGTGGACACCTGTGGCTCGGCGAAACCGTCGCGACGGCCGGACTCATTCTGCTGATATTCGCCCTGAGCCGTACCGGCCGAGGCGCGAACGCCCCGGCAGCGGTCGGCGCGTACATCGGTGCGGCGTACTGGTTCACGTCGTCGACCAGCTTCGCCAATCCGGCGGTGACCATCGCCCGCGCCTTCACCGACACCTTCGCCGGGATCAAGCCGTCCTCCGTGCCTGGGTTCGTACTTGCGCAGTTGGTCGGCGCCGGGATTGGCGCGCTCATCGTCGCCGCCCTGTTCCCCCGGACCACGACCTCGAACCCGTCTGCGTTATCGGCAACAGCTGTCGCAGCTAGGAGTGCCTCATGACCGACAAGCCCAGCGTGCTGTTCGTATGCGTGCACAACGCCGGCCGCTCCCAGATGGCTGCCGGATTCCTCACCCACCTCGCGAACGGACGGATCGAGGTGCGCTCAGCTGGGTCCGCGCCCGGTGATCAGGTCAATCCGGTGGCGGTCGCCGCGATGAAGGAAGTCGGCATCGACATCTCCGCCGCGCAGCCGAAGATCCTCACGCCGGACGCGGTGCGTGAATCCGACGTCTGCGTGACCATGGGCTGCGGCGACGCCTGTCCCTACTTCCCCGGCAAGCGTTACCTGGACTGGGTGCTCGACGACCCGGCAGGGCAGGACCTCGCCGCCGTCCGCCCGATCCGCGACGAGATCGAGCGGCGCGTTCGTACCCTGATCGAGGAGCTTGCTCCGGCCGGTGAGCCCGCATGACTGCCGCAGCCTTGAGCGTGACCATCGCCCCGATGTTGCCCGAGCATGCGGTCGACGTGCTGACGATCTACCAAGCCGGGATCGACGAAGGCGACGCCACCTTCGAGACGACCGCACCGAGCTGGGAGCAGTTCGACGCCGCGAAGCTCGCCGACCACCGGTATGTCGCCCTCGGCGCGGACAACGAAGGCAACGCAGGCAACGCAGCGAACGCGGATAACGCGGATAGCAGAGTCCTTGGCTGGACCGCCGTTACCGCAGTCTCGGATCGCTGCGTCTATACCGGTGTCGTCGAACACTCCGTATACGTCCACCCGGAGGCCCGTGGCCAGGGCATCGGCGCCGCACTGCTCCACGCACTGATCGCGTCGACCGAGGCGGCCGGGATCTGGACCATCCAATCCGGGATCTTCCCCGAGAACGCCGCCAGCCTTGCCCTGCATCGGCGCTGTGGTTTCCGCGTCGTCGGCACCCGCGAACGCATCGGCCAGCACGATGGCGTGTGGCGCGACGTCGTCCTGATCGAGCGACGCAGTGGACTCACTTGACCTTCGAGTCGACTCGAAGGCTTACCGTGCTGACCATGACGTCGATGCGCATCTCCGAGTTGGCCGATCGCTCCGGCGTTCCGGCCACGACCTTGCGTTTCTACGAAAGCGCCGGGCTCCTCAGCTGTGAACGCAGTGCGAACGGCTACCGCAGCTACGGTCCCGAAGCACTCGATCGGTTGTCGTTTATCGGCACGGCGAAGCGCCTCGGCTTGGCGCTCGAAGAGATCGCCGAACTGCTTGAGGTCTGGCAGGCCGGTCCCTGCGCACAGGTCAAGGCGGACTTGCGTCCACGGATCGCCGCGCATTTGGTAGACGCCGAAGAGCGCGCCGTCGACTTGGCGGCCTTCATCGGCACGCTGCGCCGGGCGCTCGATCACCTGGAGAATCTGCCTGACCGGGACGAGCCGTGCGACTCGGGCTGCGACTTCCCTGCCGCCGGTCACACTGCCGGTCACACTGCCGGTCACACGGCCGACGCCGCCGCCGACGCCGCCGACGCCGCCGACGCCGCGGACGAGGAGCGGTGGCGTGCCGCGCCGGTTGCCTGCTCACTCGCATCGGATGGCTTGAGCGCACGCACCGAGGCGTGGCGGGCATTGATCACCGGTGCCCGCCACGAACGGATCCCCGACGGCGTGCGCCTGCGCCTGCCCGTCGACCGTGCGGCCGCCGTGGCCGAACTTGCTGCGGCCGAGCAGGAGTGCTGCCCGTTCTTCGACTTCCGCCTCCACTTCGACGGCCCCGACCTGTGCCTCGAGGTGCGAGCGCCGGCCGAGGCGGACGCGCTGCTCGAAGGGCTGTTCGGCCAGTGCGCACCAGCGGGTTCGTCGACGACGCGATAGACACGTGCGCCGTTGACCTCCCGTTCGGTCGCGTGATGCAGGATGGTGAGCCGATAGCGCATCCTCTCCGCGACGGGACCAGGCGAGATGACCCAGCAGAACGACGCGGCCGACGGCGCGGTTCCCGCGCCCGCGGTCGGTCTTGGCCGGATCGCGCGGGAGTGGGGCCGGATCGGGATCATCGGCTTCGGCGGGCCGCCCGCGCACATCGCGTTGCTGCGCCGGCTGTGCGTCGAACAGCGTCAATGGATCGCGGCGGGGGAGTTCGAGGACGCGGTCGCCGCGTGCAGTCTGCTACCGGGTCCGGCGTCGACCCAGCTGGCGATCTGGTGCGGGTGGCGACTGCGTCGACGTGCGGGGGCGGTGGTGGCAGGGGCCTGTTTCATCGCACCCGGATTCGCGGTCATCCTGGTGCTCTCTGCACTGTTCCTGGCCGCGCATCCGCCGCTGGTCGTGCTCGGCGCGGCGGCCGGGGCGGGGGCCGCGGTCCCGGCGGTCGCGCTGCACGCCGCGTGGGGACTGCTCCCGGCGAGCTGGAAGCGCATCCAAATCCCCGCTCCCGCTCGCACCCGAGCTGCGGATACCCGATCCACTCACGACCGATCCGCGCATACCCAAGCAGCGCATACCCGACCAGCCCGCGCCCGGTGGATCGGCTACGCGCTGGTGGGCGGAGCAGCCGCCGCTTTGGTCGGCCCGTTCCTGGTCCTGATCCTGGTCGGGTGCGGACTGGCCGAAGTTCTCGTGCGTACCCGCCCGACCCGTGCCATGCACAGCCTGCTTCCACTCGCGCTCCCGGCTGCCGCCGCGAGCGGGGGACTGGCGGCGCTGGCGTGGGAGGCGTTCAAGGTCGGCGCCCTGTCCTACGGCGGCGGGTTCGTCATCATCCCGCTGATGCAGCATGACGCGGTCTCCACCTACCACTGGATGACGAACGCCCAGTTCCTCGACGCGGTCGCTCTCGGCCAGGTCACCCCGGGTCCAGTCGTACTGACTACATCAGTGGTCGGATTCGCCGCGGCCGGATACGCGGGGGCGCTGCTGGCCGTGTGCGTGGCGTTCAGCCCGTCGTTCGCGTTCGTCCTGCTCGGCGCCCGCTACTTCGACGCGCTGCGCCACAACTCCCGAGTGCAAGCGTTCCTGACCGGAGCCGGACCCGCGGTGATCGGCGCGATCGCCGGATCCGCCATTCCCCTCGCGCTCGCGCTCACGCACGGCTGGCAGTACGCCCTCCTGCCCGCCGCCGCGGTCTGGCTCCTGGCCGCCCGACGCGGAGTCGTCTCCGCGCTGCTCCTTGCCGCCGCGTGCGGCGTGGTGCTCGCCCTGCTCGGCGTCTCAGTGACCTGACTACATATGGGGACTGCTGCTGACGTCCGTCAACGCGCGATGGGGCGGGCAGCGCTCTCGCTTCGCTGCGGCGCGGTCATGTCGAGCAGCAGCATGGCGTCGTAGTCGGGGGTCCCGGGTTCGGCGGTGTAGACGCCGAGCCGTTGCCCGGGGGTGCCTTCCAGTTGCATGCCCTGGAAGCTGAGGGTGATGGTGCCGACCTGGGGGTGGTGGAAGATCTTCTGCTGCGCGGGGGTGCGCCGGGTGACGTCGTACCGTTCCCAGAGTTTTGCGAATTCCGGGCTCTTGACCAGCAGTTCGCCGGCGAGGGCGGCGAGGTCCGGGGCGTCGGGCTCGGTGCCGGCCAGGGCACGAAGCCGGGCTACGCAGCCGCGGATCTGATACTCCCAGTCCCCGTAGATCTCGCGCGCGGTGGGATGCAGGAACAGGAAGCGGGCGATGTTGCGCTGAGCTGCGGGCCATTCCTCGAGGCCGGTGAAGAGGGAGAAGGCACCGGGGTTCGCGGCCAGCACGTCCAGGGTCCGGCTGGTGACGTACGCCGGATTCGGGCGCAGGGATTCGAGCAGCAGCTTGAGCTGTGGGCGCACCGTCCGGCTGGGGACGGGCGGTGGCTCGGGCGCGAAGTGGGCCGCGCGGGCTGCGAGTTCGCGCAGGTGGTTGTGTTCGTCCTGATCGAGTTTCAGGGCGCGGGCAAGGGAGTCCACGACGGCCGGGCTTGGACGCGTCTCCCGGCCGCGTTCGAGCCGCGTGTAGTAGTCGATGCTCATCCCGGCGAGCACGGCGACTTCCTCGCGGCGTAGCCCTGGGGTGCGGCGCACGCCGGTGCCGGGGGTGAGGCCGACCTGGTCCGGGGTGACCTGGGTGCGCCGGGCGGTGAGAAACCGACCGAGTTCCGTTGCGCCCTCTGAGTGCCGCTGTGTTGCCATTCCCCCAGTGTGCACCGCTCGCGACCTGCGCGCATGGGGCTAAGGGGGGACGTGTCGCACCCCCCGCTGTCCGCTCCCTGGCAAAGCGCGGTCTGCCGCCTCGCCGTTCCCGGTGGCACGGTTTAGAACTGGAAGGACGGATCCCGATCTGCTCAGCCGCCCGACGCGGCCGAGCCCTCCATCCGAAGGGCAGGGACGACGATGGCGGATTCGGGGAAGACCCGCGCCCGGCACCTGCTCGGGGACACCGCTCCCGAGCAGGTGCGATGTCCGCGATCGCCGAGCTCGAGAAGATCACCGAGGAGTGACATGGCCGGCTGGGATCAGGGCGAACTTGACCGCATCGGAGCGGCACAGGAGCTGAGGCTCCAGTCGGAGCGCCGCGACGGCACCCTGCGTGATCCGGTGACGATGTGGGTGGTGAGGGTCGGCGACGGAGTCTATGTCGCCAGCGTCGGCGGCCGGGAGGGCGGCTGGTTCCGCGGCACCCAGACCCGCAAGCAGGGCCGCATCCACGCGGGCGGCTTGAGCAAGGATGTCCGGGATGTCCGCTCCGAGGACGCCGACCCGTCCCTGCACGACGCCATTGAGGCTGCATACCGCGCCAAGTACGCCGCCTACCCGGACATCCTCAAGCGCTCGATCACACCGCAGTTGCGCGCCGCGATCTTGCAACTCGTCCCGCGCTGACAGCCTCGTCCCGCTGGTGCCGACCACCCCCACCCGATAACGACGTCCGCCACCACCACTACCAACACAAAAGCAACGCGAAAGTAACTCTCGAAAGGCACACACCATGCGCGCAACACTCCTGTACCAAGCCGGCGACGTTCGCGTCGAGGACGTCGCGGACCCGAAGATCCAGCAGCCCACTGATGCACTCGTGCGCATCGTGGTCGGCTGCGTATGCGGCAGCGACCTGTGGCCGTACAAGTCCGCGCCGTACGCCGAGCACCCGCGGCAGATGGGCCATGAGTTCATCGGCGTGGTCGAGGAGACCGGGCCCGAGGTACGCAACGTCAAGCCGGGGGATCTGGTCGTCGCCCCGTTCACCTACGCGGACAACACCTGCGAGTACTGCCGGCGAGGGCTGCACACCTCCTGCGTGCACGGCGGACAGTGGGGCGTGAACGGCGTCGACGGCGGCCAGGGCGAGGCCACCCGCGTTCCGTACGCCGACGGAACTCTCGTCAAGCTTCCCGTCGCTGAGGACTCCGACCTGCTGCCCGATCTGCTCACCCTCTCCGACGTGATGTGCACCGGCTATCACGCCGCCCTTACGGCCGGCGTCAAGCCGGCGGAGAGCGTGACCGTGATCGGCGACGGAGCGGTCGGCCTGTGCGCAGTCATCGCCTCGAAGCTGCTCGGCGCCGAGCGCATCGTCCTGATGGGCCGGCACACCGCGCGCACCGACCTGGGCCGCGAGTTCGGCGCCACCGACGTCGTCGCCGGCCGCGGCCAGGACGGCGTCGAGGCGGTGAAGGAGCTGACCGGCGGCTTCGGCACCGACCGGGTACTCGAATGCGTCGGGCTGAAGGACGCGCTCGTCCAGTCCATCGCGGTGGTGACGCACGGCGGCACCATCAGCCGCGTCGGCGCCCCGCAGTACCCCGAGGTCCCCTTCGGCTTCATGGAGTTCCTGCGGAACCTCACTCTCACCGGCGGCGTCGCCCCCGCCCGCGCCTACATCGAAAAGCTCATGCCGTACATCCTCACCGGCGAGATCCACCCCGGACGCGTCTTCGACCGCACCGTCCCGCTCGCCGAGGTCGCCGAGGCCTACCGGCTGATGAACGACCGCGAGGCCCTCAAGGTCATCGTCCGCCCCTGATAAACCCCGTGGATCGCGCCGTCGCCCCCGGACTCTGTTTCGCACTCCGGATATCTGGCGTGTGCTCCGGCAGGCGGACAGTGGTTTTCATGGACGCCAGGTCTTGGGGTCATGCATCTTCGACTGCGAGTAGCTCTCGGGCTCCCGCCCGCACGGCGGCCCAGTCGGTGTCGACCTGCCGTGCCCGCGCCCGTTGTAGCCACGCCGCTCGATCCTGTTGCTCACGACGAAGGTGCTCTAGATCGAGATGGACGCCGGGCAGTGGGCCGGAAGCCACCAGTGCGGTCACGCGCTCCTCCATGGCCGCCAGCAGCGCGCCGTCGAATTCGGACACTGCGGCGTCGAATGAGGTGGTCGGCACGACGATGCGGCCGGTCGCAGGGGCGGCGAACTCGATATCGGAGCCGGGCTGTTGCTTCCAGTCGATGGTGACGGTGTCGTCGCCGTCGATGATGGTGCGCCATAGACGGATGTGCGGGGCATTCGTCACGGGGCCCGTATACATCGAATGACCGGCGTGCCACAGTCCTGCAGCCTCGGCCTGCGGCGAAATATCGCGGGACGCCCAGCCTGGGAGTTCGCCGGCCACGAAGTCGACGAGATCCACCGGGACCGGCTCGGTGAGCACAGAGACCATCTCGAGCACGTCTTCCCAAAGGCGGACCACGAAGTAGTCGACGTAGGGGATCGGTGCGCCGCTGTCGCCTTCCTCGCTGGCCCAGCGTCGCAGCGTGCGATCCGCGTATCGCAGCAGCTCGTGATCGCCCACCTCGATCCAGTACCAGCCGGAGGTCAGCGCGAACCAGTGCAGCGTGGGGCTCTCGCCGCCCCATGGCTCAACATCCTTCAGCGGCTGCAGGTCGAACCGAAAGCGGATCACCGGGTCAGTGTCGCAGACCGTCACAGTCGCAGTTGGGATGGGTTTCGAGCCGGTCGCCGACGGAGCGTTCGTGCGACGATCGAAATATGGCGCCTACTGAGACAGAGCATGTACTCACGCGGTTCGTGTCCGAGGTTCTGCAGGCGGTGCCGGTGGTGGCCGTCTGGGTGCACGGCTCGCTTGCGATGGGTGACTTCCAGCCCGGCCGCAGCGATCTCGATCTGATCGCCGTAGTCGAAGGGCCGCTGGACGCAGAGCAGCGAAGCCGGCTGGCACGCATCCACCGACGGCTCGTGGATGAGGAACCGGTGGCGGCCAAGTTGCATTGTTCGTACATGGCTGCGGCAGCTCTCGACGATCCTGAGACACGGCACTTCACCTGGGCAAACGGGGAGACCGTGGAGCGTCCGGTCACCCCGGTCAGTCGCAGAGAACTGCTCGACGGCGGGCTCGCGCTGCACGGTCTGGCGCCGGCGGACCTGCTCCCGCCGCTCGCGCCTGGGCAGTTGGAGGACTTCGTTCGTCGCGACCTGAGGGAGTTCTGGCTTCCGGCCACCGGCAGACGCCGCGTCTGGCTCCAGGACATCTGGGTCGACTTGGGTATGACCGGCGTGGCCCGTGCCACTGTCACGCTGCGCGAGGGTCGGCTGATCACGAAGGGCGAAGCCCTGGCGGAACTACTGGAGCTCGGGGCGCCCGCGGACGTGGTTCGCGACATCCGCGAACGTCGTTACGCACAGCCTGAGCCGATCAACCTGCTGCGCCGCATTTGGCGGGCAGAGCGGACCCGCGCCTTCGTTCGGCGGAGTATCGAGCGCACGCTTCGCGAGCCTTCACCATCTTCGTGAGAGAAGACTTGCATGAAGCCGTGAGTGTGGGCTACTCTCCTGAGAGTCAGCTCTTACGAACTGCTCTCCGAAGGACTCCACTCATGACCGTCCCCACCGCCACCCCCGCCTCCACCTCCCGCACTGTCGAACTGCCCAGCGGGTTGAGCCTCGCCATCACGGAGTACGGCGACGCGGCCGCCGCCAAAGGCACCGGGGTGCTGCTGCTGCACGGCGGCGCCGGGCCGCGCTCGGTGGCCGGGTTCGCCGCCGCACTCTCCGAGCACGCGTACGTGATCACCCCGACCCACCCGGGATTCGACGGCACGCCGCGCCCGGACTGGGCCGACTCCGTCGCCGACCTGGCCTCGGCCTACCTCGACCTGATCGACGTCCTCGGCCTGACCGGTGTGCTGGTGATCGGCAGTTCCGTCGGCGGCTGGATCGGCTCCGAGATGGCGCTGCGCGACAACCGCGGAACCATCGCGGCCCTGACGCTGATCAACGCGGCCGGGATCGCCGGAACGCCCGGTCAGCCGGGCGCCGACATCACCGATGTCTCCGTCATCAGCCCGACCGAACTGTCCGCGCTCTCCTTCCACAAGCCCGAGTTCCGGCCGGACTTCGCCAGCTTCAGCGAGCAGCAGCGGGCCGGAATGCTCGCCAACCAGCGCACCCTGGCGATATACGCCGGCGAGCCGTACATGCACGACCCGAAGCTGCGCGGTCGGCTGCACCGGGTCACCGTTCCGGTGCTGGCGCTCTGGGGCGAGCACGACGGGGTGACGCCGCTGGAATACGGCCGCGCCTTCGCCGCCGCCTTCCCCCGCGGCCGGTTCGTCCCGATCGCCGACTCCGGGCACTTCCCGTTCCTCGAGAACCCCGGGGCCGTGTTCGCGGCCCTCGGGGACTTCATCGAGACCGAGGTCAAGCCGGACGAGGCGTGACGAGGCGTGACGAGGCCTACTTCAGGCGTCCTTCGCGTAATCCGTGGCCGGCTCGGTGGCGTAACGACCCATCACCTCGACGGTGGCCGCCGGGGTGAGCGCCCCGCCGGCCATGGCCGCGCGTAGGTCGCGGAAGTACTGCACATAGAGGTCGGGTGTGAAGGTGTTCACCATCACGAGCGGCTCGTCGCCCGGATTGGCGAAGGTGTGCGGTGCTCCGGGCGGCACCATGACCAGCGTCCCGGCGGGAGCCTCGTGGTCGGTCTCGCCGACGGTGAACACCGCCGTGCCGGACACGACGTAGAAGCCTTCGTCGTGCCGGGCATGCCGATGCTGCGGCGGGCCCTGGGTGCGCGGGGCAAGGGTGATCTCGCCGAAGCCGAGCCGGTGCGCGGTGGTGCTGCCGTCCTCCAGGATCCTGATCCGGGCCGGCCCCAGGTCGATGAGCTCGCCGCCGTCCGGACCGACGACCGATACCTTGTTCACGGAACGCTCCTTTGTGAGAGTCTGCTCTCGTGAGACTAGGGTGCCCGCGCGGTCTCGTGCAAGACATCTCTCATCGCTAGAGTTGGCTCTGCATGAACATCCACCACCTTTCCGTCACCGAGGAGGCCACGATGACAGCCGCCGGGACCCCGCAGCAGGCCGGCTCCGGCCGGGTCAACCAGAAGAAGCGCACCCACGACGCGATCGTGCGCGCGGCCGCCGAGCTGATCCGCACCGGCCGCGACGTGACCATGCCGGAGATCGCCGCGGCCGCCCTGGTGTCCGAGGCCACCGCGTACCGCTACTTCCCAGACCTCGCCAGCCTGCTGCAGGAGGCGATGGTCGACCAGCTGCCGGACCCGGCCGCCGCGCTCGCCGGCGCCACGGACTCCACCGATCCGGTCGAACGCATCTGCGTCGCCACCGAGTACCTGCTGCGGCTGGTCACGGCGCGCCAAGGCGCCGTTCGGGCGATGATCGCGGCCACGATCACCAAGCCGGGCGGCCCCGCCAGCCGGCCCGGGCTGCGCTTCGGCCTGATCGACCACGCCCTGGCGCCGCTCGAGGACACGCTCGGCGCCACAGATCCGGCCGCCCTCACGCAGCTCAAGCTGGGCCTCGCGGTCATCGTCAGCGCGGAGGCGCTCTTCTCGCTCACCGACCTGCACGGCCTCGACATCGACACCGCCATCGCAGGCCTCGTGAATACGGCGGCCGAGCTCACCCGGGCGACCGTCGCGCGGGTGAGCTGAACGAAATAGTCGCTCGGATGAGCGGTCATGGGCGGCGCCGCGCGCTGATACTGGGACTGTGACGATCGGCGACCGGGCAGAGGCGTACGCACTGCTGGCTGACGGGCGCCATGTGCGCCTGCGGTCGGTGACGCCGGGGGACTGGCAGGCGGTGCACGATTTCGCCGCCACCCTCGGTCCGGACAGTCTCTACCGGCGGTTCTTCGGCGCGCCCAGCGATCCCGGCGGCACGCTCGCCGACCTCGTGTGCGCCCCACCGACCGAGCACGGTCCGCCGGCGCACGGTGGACTGCTCGCTCTGCTGGACGGCGCCGTCGTCGGCCTGGCCGAGTGGTATCGGACCGGAAAGGGCTGGAAGAGCGGGGAAGGCGAGCCGGAAGCGGACGAGGCCGAGATCGCCTTCGCCGTCTCGGACGCACTGCACGGCCACGGCGTCGCCACTCTGCTGGCCGAGCACCTGCTGATCGCCGCCGAGCGGGCCGGAATCAGCCGGCTGCTCGCCGTCACCCAGGGCGACAACCGGACCATGCTCGGCGTCTTCGTCGCCCTCGGAGTGCCGGTCGAGCGGGACTGGTCGGACGGCGTCTGCACCCTGACGATCGAGCTGACCCTGGACCCGGCCGCCCGAGCCGCGCTGCTTGACGCGTCGGCGAAGCGCGAGGGCGTGGCGGACGAGGCGAGCTTGCGTGGCCTGCTCGCGCCGGGATCCATCGCGGTGCTCGGCGAGGAGTCGGAACCGGCCACGCGTCGGTTACTCGAGGAGCTCGCGGCCTTCTCCGGACCCGTATACAGCGGCGGCGCCGAGGGCGCGCTGCTACCGGCCGACGCCAGGCCCGAGCTCGCCGTGATCACCTCGCCGCCGGCTCAGGCGGTCGCCGCGGCCCGACGCTGCGCCGAGTTCGGTGTCAGGGCACTCATCGTGACGGCCACCGGCTTCGCCCGCGCCGAGGGCCTTGAGCTGCTGCGCACCTGCCGCGCCGCGGGCATTCGACTGGTCGGCCCGGGCAGCCTCGGCGTGGCCGCACCGCACGGGCCCGAGGGGTTCAGCGCCCTGCTCTCGGCCGCGCCGCCGGAGCCGGGTCCGGCGGGCGTGGCCGTGCAGTCCGGCGGTGTCGGGCTCGCGCTGCTCAGCCACCTCGACCGGCTCGGCATCGGCGTCAGCACGTTCGCGGCGGTCGGCGAGAAGTATGACGTCAGCGCGAACGACCTGCTGCTGCACTGGGAGCAGGACGCCGATACGAAAATCGGCCTTCTGCACGTCGAGTCCTTCGGCAACCCACGCAAGTTCGCGCACACCGCGCGCAGGCTCTCCCGGCTCATCCCACTGCTGGCCGTCGACCCGGAGCAGTCGCCGAGCCAGGCACGCACCGCGCTCTACGCCCAGGCCGGGATCGTCGCGGTGCCCTCGCTCGGCGCGCTGGTCGACGCGGCTGCGCTGGCGGCGCACCAGCCACTGCCGCGCGGGCCGCGGGTAGCCGTGCTCGGCAACACGAACGGCATGGTCAGCCTGGCCGCGCAGGCGTGCTTTAAAGCAGGGCTCGAGGTCGTCAGAGCCGTGGACGCGACGCCGACGGCCGACGCGGACCGGCTCGCGTCGCTCGTCGCCGCGGTGTTCGGTGAGGGCGCGGGGGCTGCGGGCCAGGCGGACGACGTAGGCCGGGTGGACGACGCTTTCCCGGCAGGCTCTCAGGACGCGTCCGACGCCGACGCGCCCCAGGCAGTACTGCTCGCCTTGGCACCGACCGCTCCGGGACAGCTCAACCTCGAGCCCGCGATGGACGCCGTGCCCGCCGGCGTACCCGTCCTCGCTGTGCTCACCGAGCAGCCCGAATCGGTGGCGATCCGACGCTGCGGCACCGTACGTGAGCGCACGCTGCCCTGCTACAACGATGCCGCCGCCGCGGCCTACGCACTGGCCGCCATAGAGCGTGCCGCGCAGGTCAAGCGGACTCCTCGGGCGCATGTCGGAAATCCGCCGGGGATGGATCTCGCCGCCGTCCGTGACGTCGTCGAGGAAAGCATGAAGCACGAGCCGGACGGCCACACGTTGCTCCCGGCAGAGAGCGCCGGCCTGCTCACCGCCCTCGGCGTGTCGTCCGCGGAACTCGGTCCCGACGCCCGTTCAGTCACCGTCACCGCCTGGCAGGACCAGGTGTTCGGCCCGCTGTCGGGCGCGAGCCGCGACGGTGGTCCGGAGCTGGTGACGATGCTCGCGCCGGTCGACGAGGCCATCGCCGCGGATGTGGCCGCACGCGTGTCCGGCGGCCCGGCGCCCGCGTTGACGGACTTGTTCTTGCGGATCTCCGCGCTGGTCGACGAATGCCCGGAGCTCGCCTCGTTCGAGGTGACCTGCGATTTCGACGAGTCGGGCGTGCGGCGCGGCGAGAGCTCGGGATCGCTGGCGCCCGCGGAGAGTAAGAACCCGTACTTGAGGAGGCTACGGCGCGCGCCGGTCGAGTGAGGTCCGGCGCGGCGCGGCTGAGGTCGTCGGCACAGCGCTGGATGACCGCCACCACGCGTCGGGTGCCTGGGAGGGTCGGCACAGCGCTGGATGACCGCCACCACGCGTCGGGTGCCTGGGATAGTTGGCTGCATGACCGCCACCACACGCCCCGACGACTCCAGGAGCCGGCTGCTCATCCCGTGGGACGAGACTCTGCTGAGCTACGATCTCGGCCCGAGTCATCCGCTCGCCCCGGTACGTGTCGAACTGACGATGGCCCTGGCCCGGCAGCTCGGCGTGCTCGACGCGCCCGGGGTCCGGCTCACCGGGGTGACGGCCGCCACCGACAAGCAGCTCGAGCTCGTGCACGACCCCGCGTACATCGCCGTGGTCAAAGCGGTGATGGACGCCGACCCGGGCCGGCTGCGCCGCTTCGGTTTCGACTCGCCGGACAACCCGGTCGTCCCCGGCCTGCATGAGTCGGCCGCGCTGATCGCCGGCGCGAGCCTGCGCGCGGCGGAGGCGGTCTGGCATGGGGAGTCCGAGCACGCGGCGAACATGGCCGGCGGCCTGCACCACGCGATGAGCGCGAAGGCCTCGGGCTTCTGCGTCTACAACGACGCGGCGCTCGCCATTGCCCGGCTGCTGGAACTCGGTGCCGAGCGCGTGGCCTACGTGGACGTGGACGTGCACCACGGCGACGGGGTGCAGGCCGCCTTCTACGACGATCCCAGGGTGCTGACGATCAGCCTGCACGAGAGCCCGGCCTCGCTCTTCCCCGGCACCGGTCGTCCGGAGGAGAGCGGCGGCAAGGGGGCCGAGGGGATGAGCGTGAACGTGGCGCTGCCGGCGTATACCGGCGACGCGGGTTGGCTACGCGCGTTCGACGCGGTCGTGCCCCCGCTGGTCCGGGCGTTCGCACCGGAGATCCTGGTCACCCAGCTCGGCTGCGACAGCCACCGGCTCGACCCGCTGGCCCACCTTGAGCTGTCCGTCGACGCTCAGCGGGCGGCCGTTATCGCGCTGCACGACCTCGCGCATCAGCATGCCGAGGGTCGCTGGCTGCTGCTCGGCGGGGGAGGGTACGCGCTGGTCGACGTCGTGCCGCGGACCTGGTCCGCCGCTCTGGCGGAGGCGGCCCACGCGCCGATCCCGGCGGAAACGGCGACGCCGCAGGTCTGGCGCGAATTCGTGCTCGAACGCACCGGGCAGCAGGGTCCTGAGTCGATGACCGACGGGCGGCCGACGGAGTTGCGCCGCTGGGTCGACGGCTATGACCCGGCCGACGCGGTGGACCGCGCGATCATGGCCACTCGCGTCGCGGTCTTCCCGGAACACGGGCTCGACCCGCAGCCCTGAGCCGCGCCAAACCGCCGGACTGCCGGGCTCGCGCCGGGGAGCGGGACCACGTGTGCGGACACGCCGGTGTGCCTCGGCGTGTCCGCACAGTGTGCTAGGTCAGCAGGTGAGGTTTCCACCCGGGGACACGCCGAGGATCGAGGTGAAGGACTCGTAGTCGTTGACCCGGTCCTGCATCTCGGCCGTGGCGCCGCCGTTGCACTCGATGTCGTTGATGGCCCGGATCGTGTCGCCGAATCCGGCACTGTCGACCATTGCCTGGTGGGAGGTCAACGAGCCGTTTCCGGTGCCGGTGAACCAGTACCACATCGCGGTCTCCCAGGAGATCGCAGCGTTGGTGGAGACCAGGTTGGGGTTGTCGAGCAGGTCCTGGCCGATGGCCTGTCCTGCGGCCTCGTAGTTGAAGTTCCAGCTGATCTGCAGCGGTCCGCGGCCGTAGTAGGCGTAGGTGCCGGCCGGGCAGCCGTAGGACTCGCTCGCGCAGTAGTCGCCCGACTGGTCGATCTCGTTGATGTAGACCAGTCCGCCGGTCTCGTGGTCGACGTTGGCCAGGAACGCCGCCGCCTCCTGCAACTCGATCGTGGTGCCGCCGGTGGTGGCGAAGCTCGGGTAGGCGCTGAGCGCGGCGACCAGCCCGCTGTAGGTGTAGAAGGAGTTCCGGTTCGGGAACATCTGGTCGAACTGCGCCTGGCTCACGACGAAGCTGCCAGTGCCGCCACCGCCGCTGCTGCCGTTGGGCAGTGTCCACTGCTGGTTCGAGCTGTCCGCGCAGGCCCAGATCTGGACCTGCGTGCCGGAACCGCCGAAGCCCGTGTCATCGAGGCACTTGCCGGAGTTCGGGTTCACCAGCTCGCCGTTCGACTGCGGCGTCCAGGTCTGCGCGCCGGTGCCGTTGCAGGTGTAGAGGTCGACGAGGGTGCCGTTGGCGGTGCCGGCCGCGGCCACGTCCAGACACATGCCGAGCACCTGCAGAGTGCCGTTCGACCCCACCGTCCACTGCTGGGCGCCGGTGCCGTTACACGTGTAGACCTGGATCGGGTTGTACTCGGCGGTGCTGGCGCTGCGATCGTCGAGGCACAGGCCCTGGTAGCCCGTGATCTGGCCGGTGCCGCTGGCGGCCTGGGCGACGCTCGCGGCGCTCACCCCGAAGCCGGCCAGGAGCGCGACGGCTCCGAGCACGGCGGCGGTGCGCCGAACGGTGCGGGTAAGTAAATGCTTTGTCAGTTTCATCTGGTGGGTCCCTCGCTTCATGGCGCGGTGCGGTTGAGCCCTTTTGGTTTGGCCCTTTTTCTCGGCAGTGCACGACCACAGCGCCGCGGCGGCCTTGTCATGA
>Ga0185299_10003517_pt1 | contig 20579 bp, 18 predicted proteins | sample PaiPotPPA55metaG_FD_128002 | JGI IMG/M metagenome (GOLD analysis project Ga0185299, IMG submission 128002) | Iron sulfur acid spring bacterial and archeal communities from Banff, Canada, to study Microbial Dark Matter (Phase II) - Paint Pots PPA... ... | reverse complement strand
CTAAGCCCCAGTGGCCTATTCGCTCCCCTCGATTCCGCACATCGGGAGCCATGCCTTTTCCGTCGTCTCGGATTCTCAGTCGAAACAGATTGCTGCTGTACGCGACCTCTGTTTCGATTCGGCGAGCTTGCGAATGGCTGAACGCATTTCGCAGCGCCTCACGCGCAATCCGGAAGATTTCAATGCGGACGTTTGGATTTAACGTTTGCGCCGTTCCTTCAATCACCGCTCGGAACTGTGCCGCATCCTTATTTCCGTTCCTCGCGACAAGTTCTTCTCCAAGGGATGTGATTTCCTCCACCAACCCCTTAGCTGCCTGGGATCGTAGGTCGTGGATCGCGTCTCGTCCTTCCACAATCGCCTGTTCGGCTCCATCCAACGCTCTGTCCAGAGTTTGAATGGCTTCCGCTGCGCGCTCAGGAAGTAGGTTACGAGCTCTTTGAAAGTGTAATAAGAGCCCTTGAAAGCTCTGCAGCAGCGTGTCATGCAACTCTCTCGGGCGATTCTCGTGCGCTCGGCGAGCCGCTCATACAAACGGGCTTTGACCTGTGCGGTGAACTGCCGCAGCCGTATTGTGTAGAGCAACCACAGCAGCCCAAAAACAGCGACCACGCAAAGAGCCTTAAACAAGACGCTCTGGGTGAATGAAGGTGGAATGGAACGTGAAACTTGCCCCTGTCTCGCTCCATACGCCGTCGTTGTTGCTGGCCGTAACGCGGAACGTGTACGTCCTTGGCGGCAGTTTCGAGTAGAATGCCTGGCGACGCACTCCAGCATCGCGCCAGTCTTTGTCAAAACCCTCCAACTTATAGCGGAAGCGCACGCGTTGCGGAATCAACAGACTCGGCGCAGTGTAATTAATCTCGACGTTTTGGGAATGTGCAGGAATTCTCAGCGTATCAACGTCGTTGTATACCTTCTTGTCCACGGTGACTGATCGAATCCAAACAGGCGGCGGAAGAGTATTTCTGGCTATATTGGCAGGATCAACCCAGACCACGCTGCCTCGCGTTGCGAAATAAATGCGCCCATCTGAAGATTCAACAGCGGTGGGAACTGGACGTAACTGCTCAGGGGAGCTAGTGAGCCCGTCGAGATAATTCAATAATTCGTAGCGCACCTGGTGCTGCGGGTCCTCGCGCGCATGCGCAACCTCATCAGCAGCAATATGCACCACACTAGATGCTTGATTCAGCCAAAGGTCGCCATTCTTAGCCAACGTAATTCCGGAGACACCTCTCAGCGGCTCGCTCTCTGCTAACTGAAGACGGCGAAAATGCCCTTGCTCGAATAGTTCGAGGCCCGACTGGCCGCCAATCCAGATTTCCCCATCATGGTTATAAATTGAAATTACGTTTCCGATATCCAGACCATCACTTAAGCCAAACATGGAAACACGGGTACCATCGAGCAATGCAATTCTATTCGCCGTGTAACCGAACCAAATACGCCCCGCCGAATCGGTGAGTTCAATGATGGCAGGAACTTGGGACAACTCCGCGACACTCCCGAAGCGCGACCACATGCCGTGATTCAAGCGAAATACACCACTGTTCACAAATGAGACCCAGAGCGCACCAGCGCGGTCCATTGTGATTGCCTGGACGTTATGAGCCAGAGGATCGAGTCCGGGAGGTAAAGCAGTGGAAATGAAGCGCGTACCCGAGATATGCCAAAGCCCATTCCGTCCGCCTAGCCAGATCACCCCGTTCGGGTCTTGATAGGCGCACTCGACATGCCTGGGCGCGGCGTCGATTATTTCTCCGGATCCATGTGTGACACGCATGAGACGGTCCGATCCCACCAGGAGCCCTCCCGTTCCATCGGCAACCAGCGCGATATAGGTTGCCGCTCCCTGGGGCAGCTTCACCGGAGTGAGAACTGATTTGCGGAATTGATCAATGCCCCTGGTGGTGGCGACCCAGATGCTGCCTTCCCGATCCTCGATTACTCGAAAGCCGAAATTGCTCGTCAATCCGTCGCGTTCAGAGAAGCTCTCCACCGCAGGATCTGATGGACTGTGATTGCCAACCAGGCTATCGGGATACGGCACTCGCAGAAGACCCTTACCGATAGTGGAAATCCACAAGGCTCCGTCTTTAGCTACGTAGATTCCATCCGAATTCACATCGATAGAAGGGCCATTGGGCCTATATTCCCCATCTTGGGAAGTGATGGCGCGTACGGAGCCGTTCGACGCAGCCATCCATACGGTGCCGTTAGGAGCCTCTTCGATATCAACATTTTCAAAAACGAATGAGTTTGTGACTTGGAGACTCTCGTGGCCTTTCGGGAGAAACACCAGCCCCGCTCTTGTGTTGGCCCACAGTGTTCCTCGGCTATCGACAAAAACATTGTCGGGATGCTCTTCCGGGTAACTACCATGTGGTCCGACGTCGTGCCATTGAGAACCTTCAAGGCACTCCAGTCCATAAGAAGTCGCGGCCCACACTCTGCCTCGCATGTCCTTCGCAAATGCGTGGACGCTGCCTGCGGAGAGGCCTTGAGCGTGCGTGAAATTTGTGATGCGGCCATTCTGTAGAAAGCTGACGCCGCCAGATCGGTAGCCGATCGACAGACCAGCTTCCGGCATCGCGCTGACGACGGTGATATCACTTGAGAGAAGATCTCCTCCGGTTGATGGATGGTAAGGCTCAAAGGTTTCACCATCAAATCGAACCAGGCCATTGTCCGTTCCAAGCCAAAGAAAGCCATCCGCAGTCTGAGCGATCGAGGTAATACTGCTCGGCGCACCTTCTCGAACTGTCCAACTCCGGTGATACAGCTGGTGAAGGCTTTGGCCTCGAGTGGCTAACGGGGTTGAAGCAAGAAGCAAGGCTGTGGCGAGGCATACACTTGGCGGAAGGGCAAGACCTGACCGCTTACATCTTGGTTGGCGAAAACTCAAGCTCATCTTTTCTTCGTCGAACTATCTCAAAGCAGAATGATAGTACTCTGCCTCGGGCAAATCCTCCCTAATGTCAGACATCGGGCACCACTAGAGTTGTTCTCATCCCCCTCTAAAGAGGTAATGCACTCAACTTCTATCGAGTAACGAAAACAGGACTCCATTTAGGTTTGTTCGCAGAACAAGAACATTTCATCATCGCGATGCAAACCCGGGGGAGTCGACAATGTGCGAAGACGCCTTGGTAGCGGCAGCAAAGCAGGGGCAAGCGGAAGCCTTCGCCACACTGTGCCAACCTCACGCGCGAAGGCTTATCCGGAATGCACACCGCATCACCAGAAATCATGAAGACGCAGAGGATGCCCTCCAAGATGCCTTTTTGAGCGCCTTCATTCACATTAAGAATTTTGACGGCAGGTCCAGCTTCTCCACATGGCTGACGCGCATCGCGATCAATTCAGCGCTTATGACCCTTCGCAAAAAACGTAGTTCGCGAGAAACATCCATAGGCTTCGGCGAGCCGGACGCAAAGGGACTCGGGTGGGACGTACCGGACCCTTCCCCGAATCCGGAGAAGGCGTGCGCCCAGCGCGAGAAGGAGAGACTTCTTAGGGAGGCGATCGGCGACTTACGACAGACCATTCGACGGGTTGTTGAGATTCAACAGTTGCGAGAGCTCTCCATGGAAGAAACAGCCCGGATGTTGGGCGTCTCAGTGACAGCGGCGAAGGGGCGGCTGTTTCACGCGAAACGGGCACTGAGGAAAGTATTGCGGCTAAGAATGAACGAGCACGGGTGAGGAATCATGATGCCAACCAAACGGAGAGTCTACGCACCTGACGGCAGTAAACAGAAAATTCTGAATCCGGTTCTAGTCGCCATCGACATTCGTGATATTGCATTCAGCGCTGATTTCGATGCCGGCAAAACAATCGCGAGGAGACCGTGAGAAACATGCAACCGCGAATGTCGCCCGTCGCCGGGTGCCGCACTTCGCGGTAGTACATGCAAAAGGTACCCAGCACTTTGCCGTCCTGCGACATGATGGGGGTCGACCAAGCAGCCCGCAGCCCACTCTGCAGAACAACGCTTCTCAAGTTGGCAAAATTCGGGTGAGAAAGCATGTCGGAGACGAAGACTGGCTGCCGAAGGTAAGCGGCTGCGCCGCACGATCCGACATTCGGGCCAATGCGCACTCCATCAGTTGCTGCCCGGTACGCTTCGGACAGGTTTGCGGCAGCGCCATATCGCAGCTGCAACCCGTCTTCGTCTAGCAGGAAAATCGAGCACAACATTCCCTCACTGTGGGCTTCGATTAAGCGGGTGAGACTCGTCAGAACTTCGTTCAAGGATGCGCCGATGAGGATCATCTTCAGCGCATCCAGCACCGCCTCGCTGGGCAGGGTTTGCGCGGGAGATGGAGATCTTGAAAGCGCTTGCAGGTTGGGTAACACTGTGGCGTCTGCCATAAACCAGCCGCCTACCAATTGATGCTAGCAATATCGCACAAACAGATGCCCAGCACCTGCCCATGAAGAAGGGAAAGCTTGCTGCTCCGCCCTCGCACGGCAGAGGTACGGACTTCGTCGTTCCCGACTTGTAGCGTGCCGGTGCCACACACTGGGCTTTTCCGTATGCTGGTCCCCCATCATCTCTATCTGATGATAGACGAGACCGTTCGGACGCATCTCGTCGCAGATATTTTTGACGACTAGCGCTGTTAAGGACAGCACAAAAGTCTCGAAGTCGATAAATCGGAGCACGCTTTGAAGACCCGATACTACGCCACACAACGTTTACACACTTTAAATGGAGATCACTATGAGTGCATATCTAGTTTTCACGCACGACGCAACATCCCTGACCTCGGCGTCTCTAAGGAGCTGCACAGACTCTGATCGCCGAGTGGTCGGGCATCCGAAAACAACTGACGCGACCGCAAGGATCGGTAACAGGAAGTCGGCTTGTCGCCAGCGATTGGTCGGTCACTACTGGCGCGTTGTCGGTACTAATCCGACTGACGAACCGATAACTGAGGACTATTGAACCTTCCCCGCTTTGTCTCTCGAAGGCGTGTGCGTCTTCCGCCTTCTCTTGAGCTTCGACAACACGTCGTCGTTCTTGGCCGCCCACGCATAAAGCATCTCGATCGGCTCGATGAAGAGCCGGCCCATGGGCGTCAGGGAGTATTCGACCCTCGGCGGCACGACCGGATAGACCTTCCGATCGATCAGCCTGTCCCGCTCCATCTCGCGTAGCGTCTGCGTGAGCATCTTCTTCGAGCACCCCGGTAAGCTTCGCGCCAGGGCCCCGGTGCGGCGCGTGCCGCCGTTGAAGTGCAGAGAGTGGAGCACCATCGTGGTCCACTTGACGCTGAACAGCTCCAGCACGCGGCGGGGCGCGCAATCCTCGTGGAGTATGACCGGCTTAAACTTTGGCATCGTTATAGTTCCCAAATGGTGACTATGTCCCTATATTGTGCCTTCTTGTCGTAAGGGTATCAAGGCTCTAAAATTCTTGTAGTGCATGGAGCGACCCTACAAGAAAGGAAAAACATCATGGCGACAGAAAAAATCCGTGTTGGCATTATTGGAGCAAATGTGCGTAACGGCTGGGGGCGCGATGCCCACATTCCGGCCTTCAGCGCGCTTCCTGAATTCGAGATCACGGCGGTCAGCACGAGCCACCAGGAAACCGCAGACGAAACGGCCAAGCATTTCGGAATCCCCCACGCTTTTGCCGACCCTTGCAAAATGGTCCAGCATCCCGACGTGGACCTCGTCTCGATCTGCGTGCGCGTTCCTTCTCACCATCAGCTGGGGATGGCCGCCTTGAATGCCGGCAAGCATCTCTACTGCGAATGGCCGCTTGCGGCCACCACTGAGCAGGCTCAGCAGATGCGTGATTTGGCCGTCCGGAAAGGTGTCCACCATATGGTGGGACTACAAGCCCGCGGAGCCCGCGAGTTCAATCGCGTCCGAGACCTGGTCGCTGAGGGTTACGTTGGCAAGGTGCTTTCCTGCACGATGATCATAACGACGCCAGCCTGGGGCACAGAGTTCACGCGTGACTGGGCCTATATGGCAGATCGCTCGAACGGCAATACTCTAATGACCAGCCCCGGGGGACACTCAATTGACGCGCTGTGCTACTGCCTTGGGGAGTTTAAAGAGCTGTCCAGCGTCGTGGCGAATCAGCGCCAGCGAATTAAGATCGTCGAGACGGGCGAGACGATCCCGATGACCGCGCCCGACCAGGTACTCATAAGCGGCGTCCTACAAAGCGGCGCGGTCGCATCGGTCCACCTCAAAGGCGGTACCGCCAACGGGACGGGCTTCCTGTTCGAGATCCACGGGACCGAGGGCACCCTGGCTATCGTGCCGGCAGATCCGTGCCAGGCGACTTACATACAGGTCTCCGAGTTCACGGTGCGCGGTGCGCAAGCGGGCAAACCGCTGGCGGATCTCTCGATACCGGAGAGCTATCGCTGGGTTCCACCCGCGGTCCCGGCGGGACTTCCTTTCAACGTTGCGCAGATGTACATGCGGATGGCTGAAGGCATTCGTTTGAGGAACTCTGTAAAAAAAGGCCGTAGGGTGCTTCCTGAAGCTCGCCCTCACTGGAGCGACGGTAATTGGACCGAGTCACAAGGGGAGTCGTTGACTGGCTACGTATCCAGGTGGTATATACACGCGCAACTGAGGTGCCGTATGAAGCTATCTACTGCGTTTCTTACCATCTTCATCTGTCTGGTCGTCGTTTTCGCCGAGGCCGAAGCCAGTTTTCGCTTGAGAGCTGCGTCCGAAACCGCAACTCCTCAAGCCGCCGCGACTTCGGTCTGCGACAGCAGTGCCCTCCAACTCCTCTGGTCGCATGTGTACAATCCCCAAAGACTGTTGGTTCGACGTCCGTGCGTTCACGCAACTGGAACCGTTGTGCTTTTGCGTCCCGAACGAGACGGTGATATCCACATCCAGATTCGAGTAGATCCTCCATTTCAGAATATGGTGGCGCCTGGGAATAGTAGACAAGGTGGCAACCTCGTCGTGGAGCCGATCTGCATGCACAGGGTGGACCAGCCGGACGCGAAAGCAGCGTGCGCGGGTTTTACTTTTCCCGTGAGTATTTTCCCCGTGGGTAGCCACGTAGGTATCAGAGGGCCGCTGGTGTTCGACCACCAGCACGGATGGTCAGAAATACATCCAGTCGAGAAAATGGTTCTACTGCCGTAGGTTCGATGCGGTTTTTCCAATACGCCTGCCAAAAACAGACCTTTCTGGCGGATTGAAACTACCTCAATTAGCCGCTGCAACGAAAGAATTTGCGGACGTAGCCTTGACGGGGATTCTGGTGGATGCCTGGTTCAAAGATATTTGTCTAATTTGTCTTTCAGGGCTTTCAATTCCTCGTGTAGTGCCGCCTCGATTTGCGCTGAAGCGCGGTTGCCATCGGCTACCCTACTCACCATCGAGGCGCTTACATTTAGTTTGCGTGCAATCCTCGCGTAAACGCCTCTGAAATCGGAAATGATATCTGCGGCTCTGGGCCGGGATTGGGGAGTCATTTCTCGGCCACATGTTAGCCCTGCGCCGCAGGTCTGTCCAAACTAATTCGCCTGAGTATGACGGGCTACGCAATGAAGGTCGTTAAGCTTCCTGCGTGTTTGCACAGAAACCTTACCTGGGGAGACTTAAGACCGGCAGTTTGTTTAAGGGTGGAGCACACGTCCGACCCTGTGCGGAGGAGATACGTCCGAAGTCAGTCGGAGGGAAGGAGTGTATTTACTGTTTGCGTGATTGCTCGATTTTAACTAACAGAAAACGCTTCCTGCTTTGACATACTTCAAAGAGGCCGTCCGCCAAAACGAAGTTTTTTGTGTCTCGTCTAGTTCTGCTGAATGAGTTCCGTGGGCTGCGCAACGGAAAGGAGACAAAATGTCTGCTTCGCGAGGGCATGGAGAGAGAGTCCTTGTAGCCGATGATAGTGAAGCAAATCGCGAACTGCTCCTCGAGCTATTAACCTCTGAGGGTTACTACGTCGTGCTTGCGGCCGATGGATCGGAGGCCCTAGAGCAGATACGCAGCGGCTCAATTGACCTGGCACTTTTGGACGTGGTGATGCCACGCCCAACTGGATTTGAAATTTGTCAGTCGATGAAAACCAGCGCGGAGACGCGCTTAATACCGGTAATACTGCTCACGAGTCTGAATAGTGAAGATGACAAGATCCGCGGGATCATGTGTGGCGCCGACGATTTCCTTACTAAACCCGTAAACAAACACGAACTTCTGGCCCGCGTCTATTCCTTACTGCGACTGAAACAGTTCACCGATGAATTGGACAACGCTGAGAGCGTGCTGTTTGCTCTGGCGTTGACGATTGAAGCGAAAGATCCGTACACAGAAGGCCATTGCGATCGGTTGTCAAAATATTCAGTCGCCATGGCTGACAAGCTGGGACTGCCGGAGGAGATGCGGATCGCTTTGCGTCGAGGGGGTTTGATTCACGATATAGGCAAATTGGCCGTCCCGGAACGGATTCTTCTTAAACCCGGGCCGCTGGACGCAGACGAACGACGCGTCATGGAACAACACACCATAATCGGAGAGCGGATTTGCGCTCCCTTGAGATCATTTCGCAGTGTGCTTCCGATTATTCGCCATCATCATGAGAGGTGGGATGGTTCGGGGTATCCCGACGGTTTGAAGGGCGAAGCGATCCCGATGACCGCCCGCATCCTACAAATTACGGACGTTTATGACGCGCTGACAACCGACCGGCCGTACCGCCAGGCCCTGCCAGTGTCAGAGGCGCTGGCCATCATGCATGCCGAAGCGCGCCGCGGCTGGTGGGATGAGCCGCTCTTAAACGAATTTGAGACTGGTGTTCTCGAACCGGCGCTTCTAGCAGGTCCGCGTGCAAGTTAAACAGGGCGACAGTACACGGCGACACGCTCGGGCGATGCGACGTGTATTGGAGCGACGCGCAGTCTCAGCAGGGTTCCTGGCGGCGACGATTATCCTTCTGGCCGTAGGATGGGAATCGCACGCTAATACCAAACGTCTCGCGGAAGCGGCTGGCTGGCAAAATCACACTTACGAAGTGTTAAACACCCTCGGTGAAACCTCGGCTAATCTCGACGACGCCGAAACTGGACAGCGGGGGTATCTGCTTACGGGGCAGGATGCCTATCTTGAACCTTACCATCGCGCCGTCTCGAACCTTGGTCCAGTGATCGCGCATCTGAAGTGGCTAACATCTGACAACGCGAGTCAGCAGAGGCGTATCCAAGTACTGGAGCCACTTGTAGAAAAGAAATTGGCAAAACTTCAAACCACGATTGACATTTACCAGAGGGTTGGACCCTCAGCCGCGCACGATGTTGTTATCGAGGGCTCCGGAAAACGTTTGATGGATCAGATCCGCGCTCTGATCGCTGCAATGACAACTGACGAGAAGGAGCTTTTGGATGTTCGCACGCAAGAAGCCAACAGCAGCATGGCGAGGACTTCTCGTACGATTGTTGGCGGTACCGCGCTGAGTATCTTGCTGCTTGTACCGTGCTTTTGGCTCCTGCTGCGCGAACTTTCTCAACGCGAACGAGCGCAGAGCGCTCTTGAAAAAAGTGATAAATGGTTGTCCACAACCCTGGCAAGCATTGGCGACGCGGTAATCGCCACGGACATGTATGGCAACGTGACCTTTTTGAATCCGGTCGCCGAGGCACTTACGGGCTGGACTCTTCAAGAAGCGCGCGGCCAGTCCATGGATGTGGTTTTCAATATTGTAAATGCGGAATCTCGCCAGGAGGTGGAGAACCCCGTCAAAAAAGTATTCCGCGAAGGGAAAGTCGTTGGATTGGCTGACCATACAATTTTGATTTCCAAGGACGGTCGAGAGTTTGATATCGAGGACAGCGCCGCCCCTATTATTACGGAAACCGGCGAGAGCTTTGGAGTGGTGCTGGTTTTTCGGGATATTACCGAGAAAAAATCCGTCGACCAGGAGATTGAGCGACAAAAGGACCTACTGCAATTGATTCTCGGAAGTATGGGTGATGGCGTAGCCGTGGCGGATGCCTCGGGAAAATTCGTCCTGTTCAATACATCCGCGGAACAGCTATTAGGAGTCGGGGCAACTGATACCGACCCTCAACAGTGGCCTGAGCGCTATGGCCTTTTTTATCCGGATCAGAAAACACCGTTTCCACCGGATGAAGTACCCCTTACCCGTGCGATCCGAGGTGAAAGTGTCGACGCCGTAGAGATTTTTGTTCGTCATGCGAAACGTCCTGAAGGTGTTCCGATTTGCGTGACAGGGCGACCACTTCGGGACCTTAACGGGACTCTTAGCGGTGGCGTTGTGGTGTTCCATGACATGACGCCGCAAAAAGTTTCTGAAGAGGCATTGCAGTTAGCAAAAGAGCAGGCGGAGCGTACCAGCAAGTTCAAAGATCAATTTCTCTCGACCATGAGTCACGAGTTGCGCACGCCGCTAAACGCTGTGCTCGGATTTTCCGATTTGCTCGCAGATCCGCGTTACGGTGCCTTAAATGACCGTCAACAGCGATATGTTGGTCACATTCATTCCGGTGGCGAGCATCTGCTCAAACTGATTAACGACATCCTCGATCTATCCAAAATCGAGGCAGGCAAAATGGAGTTGACGCGGGAGGACGTAAACATTACAGGGGCGTTCGCGGAGGTAATCAGTTCTTTGTATCCGTTGGCAACCAAAAAATCGCATGTATTGCTTCAGCAAGCTGAGTCTGAATGGCACGTTCGTGCAGACTCAATGCGGTTTAAGCAAATTCTTGTCAATCTTGTCGGCAACGCCATTAAGTTCAGCCCGGACCGCGGGCGGATCGAACTTGCAGCTCGGAAAGCAGGAGACCAAATCAGGATAGAAGTCCGCGATGAAGGCCCTGGAATTCCGCCGGAAGAGCAGAAGAGGCTGTTTGAGGCGTTTTATAGACTTTCACAGCCGGGAGCGGCCGTCGAAGGAACTGGCTTAGGACTGGCTATTACGGCGAAATTAGTTGAGATGCACGGTAGCAAATTGGAAATTGAAAGCGAACCTGGCTGCGGCAGTTGTTTTTACTTCTTGCTGCCACTTGTTGAAATAAAGGTGCAGCCACGTCCGCAGCCGGTGGCTTCCAAAGTAAGGGGCGACCGAGCTCCGCGGATTATGGTTGTTGAAGACAACGTCGCAACTGGACAACTGATTCAATCGCAACTGGCCTCCTCAGGTTATGAAACCATACGATGCGATAAGCCTGAGCAGGCGCAAAATATGGCTGTCGAACAGCAGCCTGACGCGATAACGCTGGACCTCTTGATGAAACCGGTTCACGGACTTGAAGTTCTACTCCAGCTTAAGAATGATTCGCGTACCTCAAAAATTCCGGTCATTGTTGTGACCATAGCTGACCAGCCAGGCATTGGGGAAGCTCTAGGTGCGGACGAATACCTGGTCAAACCGGTGGACAAGCAAACTTTGCTTTCAGCCGTGGAGCGATGCTTGCACTCCAGGGGTAGAGCGGCTCCAGCATGTCCAATTCTGGTGGTCGAAGATGACCAATCCACTCGAGAGGTCATCGTGGACCTGCTCACATCTTTCGGTTACGCCGTCACTACGGCATGCGATGGCGCAGAGGCCCGCGCAAGTGTTGCTCAGTCGTTGCCCGCCCTTATTATTCTCGACCTGGTGCTTCCGAAAATGAGTGGTTTGGAATTACTCTCGGAATGGCGCGCCACTCCGAGAACGTCCGAGCTTTCCGTTTTTGTCTTGACTAGCAAAGACCTGAGCAAAGAGGAAGAACGATATATTCACGCACATGCGGAATCGTTGTTTCTCAAGCAAAGTTCGTGGCGTGAAGCTCTGATAAATCAGCTGGAACGGGTGGTCACGCCGACGGTAGTGAATTCTTGAACCAACGCATCCTCATTGTCGAAGACAATCAAGCCAACCGGGAACTACTGCAGGACTGGCTAGAGATCGAGGGTTATGAAGTTTGGTGTGCCGCAGACTTGAAAGCCAGCTACGAAGCTCTCGGGATGGAGCTTCCCGATGTAGTTTTGCTGGACATCAATCTGGGCGCAGAAAATGGCCTTGATCTTCTCGCTTGGATGCGCAGAAAAGCGAGTTTGGATAGCATTCCTGTAATAGCGGTGACGGCGCATGCTCTTGCAACAGAGCAGGAACGGATCCTACAGGCCGGATGCGTAGCTTGCCTCTCTAAGCCGATCGACTTCAAGGAGCTCAGAGAACAGTTGCGGCGCTGGCTGCAATATCGCACTGTCTCTCGACCACGTTCTTAGTTCCAAGTCCACGCATTGATTTCCGTACACGTTTGCAATTGAACAGTTCTACTCACATTTGACGTCACGGTCCGTTGCGGGGATCAGGCGCAAACGGTTTTTGGAGGACGTTTGGAACGCGCGATACACAGTTCCTTCACCAACACCCAAGCGCTCGGCGATCTTCGCCCAAGACAGCCCCTCTGCGCGTAGCGCGGCAATCCTGTGCGCGTCAGGATAGACACGAGGGCGGCCGAGCTTCTTTCCCTTCGCTCGCGCGTTACGCAGGCCAGCTTTGACGCGCTCGACGATAAGGCTGCGCTCCAATTCAGCGACGGCGCCGAGAACCGTAAAGACCAATTTGCCGGCGGGTGTGCTCGTGTCCAACTGCTCAGAAAAAGAAACGAACTCGATGCCCTGGGCCTTGAAACTTTCGAGGGCTCGCAGCAGATGGCTCACCGATCGCGCGAAGCGATCAAACTTCCAAACCACCACAGCATCGAACCGCCTGCGGTGCGCGTCGGCCATCAGACGGTCGAGCTGCGGTCGCGTCTCTTTTGTGCCGCTGATGCCGATGTCGACGTATTCGTTTGCGACGGTCCAGCCGCGGCGCTCCGAGTATTCTCTTAGTTCGCGCGTCTGCATCGTTGGGTCTTGGCCATTGTTGGCCGTGCTCACTCTCGCGTAAATCGCAACTCTCATGTATCCCTCCCAGGCAAATCGCCGTTGATCCCGAAATTCTCGTCGTCTCCGTTCAAGAGCCACTGAGCCAGGTCGAATCGCTGCGTGAGAGCCGCGGACTCTATCACGGCATCGCGGCCTTCATGCATCTCGCGGATCGTTTTGGTCAGTTCCCTGCGAAGTCGTAAATAACAGCGATCGCAGAATCCACCAGCTCCGTAACGGTGTGAAGGCTTTCGCCTGGGAGCATCGAGATGCGCAAGTCTCCAGTGGACTGCGTTCTCGAAGCGCTTGCGCTCTGCCGGAGTTGTGGATTTCACGTCAGTAATTTCGTAAATCTCCGCCCAGGTCAGTCCCCGCTTGCGTAGCCTCGCAGCGATCCCGATGGTCGGATTAGTTTTCGGACAGCCGAGGCACCCGTGTTTGAGAAAGTGCACTCTCCACGCGCGAGACAGATGCACGAGCTGCGGAATAAGTCGCAGCAGCTCTCGCCTGCTGCCAGCGTCATTACAGCGAACGTCGAACATCAGAAGCTCATCGATCTTTTGCTCGGCCGCTCTCGGCAACATTACTTCGACTTTGGCGAGTCTCGTCATGGCTTTAACCTCTCGGGTGGAAGCGTTCGAGCGTGCTTCGCAGCGCGGACGTTTGCAGGTGCGTGTATTTCGCCGTCGATACGACGGACACGTGGCCGAGCATCTCCTGGACCGACCGCAAATCCGCACCAGATTCCAGAAGATGAGTGGCAAAGGAGTGCCGTAGGGTATGGTGATGTACGCCGTCGAGCTGCGCCCTTTCAGCTGCTCGACTCACGATCCTTCCGATCGTGCCAGCGCAAATCTCGAAGACGCGCCCGCTGCGCCGATTGCCAATATGGACACGCAACGCGGTAGCCGCATGGCGACCAAAAAAGACGATCCGCTCCTTGTTGCCTTTGCCGAGCACCTTGGCGGTCAAGCCACGGAGGTAGACGTTCCCGATTTGAAGGTCGGCGATTTCCTGTCGGCGGCAGCCTGTGGCGTAAGTCAGTTCAAGGATTGCCCGATCACGCGTCGAATTAGCCGCTTGGATGAGCTGCTCGACTTCGTCGACACGGAGACACCGGGGCAAGCGGCCGCCAGCTTTGCCGGGTGAAACTGCCCGCGCCGGATTTATGTGCGCCTGGCCCCCCAAAATCAGGAAATCGTAGAACACGCGCAGATCGAAAATGGCACCATTCATAGTTGAGCGGCTAAGCTTTCGATCGAACAACGTCGCCAAGAACGCACGCACATCGACAGGCGCGGCTGAGATCAGGAAACGACCCCCTAAAGATTCGGCGAAGCGCCGAGTCGTTGCGGTACAGTGTTTTTGCGTGCTCGTCGCACGTCCGCACGCGCAGAGCCAGATTGCAAACCTTTCGATGAGCTGGCAGTTCGAGAATACCCGGCGCGACAATGGCCTCCCTCCTGGCGCTGCTAGCGCCGGGCGATAGTGCGTGAGAGCGTAGGTCATGAGCTGCTCCTTTTCAGGCAAGGCCCTTTCTCCAAAGCGCCCCGCTGTCCTCATCGGTGCGGCGACAAGGCGCAATAAAGCCGCAGACACGCGAGCAGTACAAAACCTGCCCGCGTGTTTCGGGCTCACTCTATTACGAGAGAGACGGCACGTGACGGCTTTGTGCTGGAGAGAACCTTCGCGCAGTAAGCCTCGCCGTCCATCCTGAGTCGCTCAGCCAAACGAACGACTACATCCTTCCACGACACGTTGCGGCGGAAGTTTTCCTTGAGTTCGGCGCGGTGATCGCCTGGCTCAAGAATTGCGCCCGTTTCAAGGCGCGTTTTGATGGACTGTCTAGCTTCTTCGACTTGTTTTTCGAGTTGATGGAAGCGGGCAATCAGTGCGAGGAGCGTTGCAAGTTCCAATTGACTGACGGCTTGCGGTGCGGGGAATGGAACGACTGCGAGTTTCGACTGCTGAGCAGCGGATGATACGATTTGCGTAGCCACGTGACACCTCCTATGTGTCATTCGGTTAGGGGCGTGTCGGTGTTAGAAGCACCGGTGCGTCCCGTTTTTTACTTTTTCTTCGTCGCCGGTCCAGGCTTTAGTGCCGCGCTGAGCTTTCTCATGCGTTGCACAGACGCCTCGGTCCAGAGCCTCGCAGCCTTTCCATTGTGAACTTGGAGCGCAGGCGCATCGATCTTCGCGGTGGATATCCAATATTGAATTGTCGACCGCGAGATCTCTGCCGCCGCCGCAGCTTCCTTCGTCGTGTAAAGGCGCTTGCTCACGGCCCAACCATAACAAGTTATTGACTTGGTGTCAACAATTGTTTAGGATGTTGTTGCTGGGCAGATCCGAATGAGCCGAGACGATAACAGAAAGCACCAGCGAATCATTGACGAAGTGCGCGACGCCTGGTCGAACCGCTGCCGAGATCGCCAAGTCTCAAAGGGGGCCGTGGTACAGGTCTGGGGCACTGGTCACGATCGTGGTCGGCATATTAACGATTGGGGCTTATCTGTACATCTACGCACCGGACGTTGAGGTCGTTCACGTCGACATGATTTGTCCAACTTGTGACAAAAATAGCCCACAGCCGCCGGACACCGTGCGCGAAGCGAACACAGGAGCAATGCTTCGCGTCATCCTCAAGAATTCCGGGACCATGGGAACTGACTTAATTCATGACAACCTTACGGTCTTCACGCCAGGGCGCTTGCTGACGAACAAAGATGAACTGCGTGAAGTTGCGAACCCGCTAGCTGATATAGTCGTCGGGCTCGGAGCTCAGTCAACCGCCGTCCTGGTCCGTCCTATCGGTGACACATTGGCGTATGTCATGCGGCATCCCGAATTGTCAAACTTTAGGGACGACCCCATCTACCTCTTCGGTCACTACACATACCGGATTCCTTTCTTTTTTCCCAAAACAAGGAAGTTCTGTTTTGAATATGTCCCGCCGGCGAAAGGTGTTCCTGAGGCGTGGGCGCCTTGTTCATTTTGACCAGAGCGTGGAAGTCTTTGCGCGAAGGATAAGAAAAAGCCCCGGGTTCGCGGCCCGGGGCGAGGAAAACAATTGGATCAGCAGAAGCAGCGTAACGCCATTCCGTTGCGTCGCGCAAACCCTTCCGTAGCTCCCTCCCCAGAGAGCGTCGAAAAGAATGCGGCCCGCCAGATTTCTGAACTCATCAAAGCCGGAGTCTCCAAGGACATCTTGAAAGCAGAAATTCGGGATGCCGTCATGATCCTTCAACACCGTGCGTTCAAGGGCACATTCTCCCGGCTGTGGGGACTGCCCGATAGGAGGTCACTGACACAACTGGTTGCTGACCTGCGGCTCAGAGCGGGCCAGTTAGAGCGACTTGGCAAGTCCATAGCGGGTTCTGAGATGACCCGCACCTTCCCGTGGTTGGATCAATCCGTCGGACGCCGCGACTGGAAGATTGTGGAGCAAACGAAAACCGGCATACCCGAAATACTCCGCGCTTACGCGTCTTGCATTGAAGCTTGCCACAGACAATTTCAACTCAGGAATCGCGTGAAGTGGTTTCGCGCGGAAGATATCTTTGAGCACCGATTGGTAGACCTTGTGACCGATGCTACTGGTTCTCCACATTGGGGCAGCGTGAGCGCGTTGCTTTTTTGGATTTACGAAGCCACAGGCGTGAAGAGAAAGACGAGTCAGGAAGCAGTGAGAAAGCGGTACTCGCGTCCTTCGGCGAAGGTCGCTAAGAGCCCCCACAGACACCGGACGATTTAGCTTGTAGCGATACACGGGAATGTCCGGACGTTTTCCCGCACAAAAAAATCTAGTTTTGTCCGCTACGTGGTTACGACGCACGCTTAATCTATGCACGCTCGGTGCGCGCTCGCTTCTGCGAGCCTTTTTGTGGTCGCTAATCTGAAGAAGTATTTCGCGCTTTCTGCCAAAAAGGGGTGCCTCGATGTTAGTCAATTTGAAATCAGCTTTCGTAGCACGTGGGATTAAGCAGGTGGATTTGGCGCTATCGCTAAAGATTTCGCCGAGCGTGCTGAGCGAGATCATAAACGGTCGCCGGCAGCCTAGCCCATCGCTCCGCGCACGGATCGCCCATGAACTTCGGGCGGATGAAGGCTGGCTCTTCGCGGCTTTCACGCGAATTCCGGGTCCGGCAATTGAAGCGCGCCCCGAATCGCTGGCGGCAGGCTGAACCAGACTTAAAAAGCCAAAGGCGGCGGATTGGAGCCCGCCGCCTTTGCAAACTCGAGTCGTCATTTCGGGGGAAATGAACACATGGAATACAACACATCTAACCTAAATTCGCAAGCCTCTTTAGAAAGACCGCCAGCCAGGCCGGGAACCTTCGGCCCTACCTATCAGCACAAATTTGACGGAGCGCGGCTGCACAGCAAGCAGGAAAAAGTCTGTGCCTACATGCTCGCCTCCAGCGGGCGCTTCCAAACACTCGATGAAATCCGCGCGGCCCTGGAACAGAAATTCCACGAGCGATTTCCGACGCCAAGCCTATCAGCCTTCTTAAGACACGCTCGGAAGCGAGAATTTGGCTCCCATATTTTAGAGAAGAGACGGCGGTCGCCGGCGCGCTGCGGATTGTGGGAATACCGGTTACTGCCCCCGAATCCATCGCACTTTGCGCAAAGCGAACTCTTCGCATCGGGCGGGGTGCGCTGATGCCGAAGCGCGTGCTGGACGGCGATGCAATGTGGGGAAGCACAAAGCTTTCCGAACTGCCAGAAACGATGATCCCGGAATATTCCTGGTTCTATCCCCTGGCGGACGCGAACGGAAGTTTTGAGATTACAAACGTCCGAATCATTTGGATGAAGGTCGCGGCGATCCGTCCTAGCCTCACGCTGGAATACGTGCGGGAGATCATGCGCGCTTTCCACGAACATGGCTTGCTCTTCACCTGGGAGCGAGATGGCAAGCGGTACGCGCATTGGACCGGTAGCGACCGCAAAGGCCGTCTGCCTCGGGTTTCCAGGCGAACCGAGCGATATGGTCCGCTCTTGGCACCGCCTGTCCCTACTACCGAGCTGCGCGAATACGAGCTGCGACACAAAAACGTCGCAGTGCGACAGCAAAGTGTCGCCGGTTTTGGTGTTGGTGTTGGTTTTGGTGTTGGTATTGGAGAGGTGTCGTGTGCTTCGCACACTCCAACTGCGGAGCCTTCGGCTCCTGGCGTGCGTGAGGCTTCCCCTTCTGCGGAGGCCAGCGTCGAGGCCGAAACCAAAGACGTCGCCTTCTCGATGTTTTGGGAGAAGTGGCCGCGGCGGCAGGCGAGAGCGGACGCGCGCCGCGCGTGGCGAAAAATTCCCATGGCGGAGTACCCGGTTTTGATGGCTGGGCTTGAGAAATGGCTCAGGTCGGATCAGTGGAATCGGGGAGTTATTCCACACCCCGCGACCTGGCTAAACGAAAAGCGGTGGCAGGACGAGGATATTCCGCAGTTTGGAGGAATCAATGGAACGTACACAGCAGGCCCAAGCGGAAAACCAAACGCTAGCGATCTTGCGCTCCGAAACGCAAGGGCGCTCGGCCTTGACGGACGGCTTAATTAGGCAGTGGCTTTTTCGTTTCAGCGTCGAGCACAAAGAGGACATCGCGCCCAGACTCCCGCTTTGGCTCGAGGCTTTCGGTGGAATGGACGCGGCGATCTTGGAACGACTCTTTAGCCGCGCACTCAGGGAATGCAAGTTTTTCCCGAAAGTGTCGGAAATTTTGGAACCGATGCGCACGGTAAAGCAGTCCGCTACGGACGAAACGGCAGAGCGGGCGTGGCAGCGCGTCCTTGAGATTCGCCGTGTCTATTGGGATCCAGATATCCCCGCGCGATTTGACCGCGCGGTAGCGAAGCTAACGGAGCGCGTGCGCCAAGCTGCCCGAGCCGCGGGAGTGTTCCGAGAGTTTACGGAGACGGAATATGAAAACGGCGCCCTGCACACCTGGGCGAAAAAGCGCTTTATAGAATCCTTCAATGCCTGGGAAGAGTTAGAGCAAGGAAAATTCCTGCTTCCAGATGGTGAGTTGAAGAACTTACTGGTAGACGTAGCTGCAACAAAGGCTCTCCCAGAGTCGGTCAATTTCACCGAGCTTCACGCGCGCGGCCTGGCATACGCGGAGAGGCTTAAGGGCCTGCCCGAAGGCCGAGATATGGCGAAGGCCCGGCCGGTCCGCAGGTTTCCTGGCCGAGTGTCACACGCGGCGCCGCCGGAGAATTTTGCAGGCACGCCCGAAGGCGCTCTCTTCCGCGAGTGGGCCCGGCTTTTCGATGCAGGCGCGACAAGCCTGCTCTGGCGTGACTATAAAGCCCAGAACGGCTTCGCGGGCGCATCCGCCAAAATCGTCAGCGGAGCGACTGCTGCAAGTCACTGTGTAGACGCGGTGGCCTGAAAGATTTTCGGGCCGCCAGAAGCAACTGTTTTTGGGAGAAGCGTTGGGCAAAGTCGTCAAACTCGAAGCGCATCACCAACGGCCGGGTCCTCTCCGTACATCCGCGCAATCTGGGCAGAGGCGTGTGCGAGGACAGTCACCGCTGACGCCAGAATTAAAGGGATTCATCGATAGAGTTATCGTGCCGATTCTGGTTCGCGACTACGTTTCGAGCATCGACCAGAAAAAACAAATCGCAGACGGGCATGAAGGCGTGGCATCATGCGAGTCGATGACAGTCTCACGGGACGCTGAGGTTGTCCGATGATTTCCCGCCGCGCCGCTGTCTATGCGCGAATCTCCACCGACAAGCAGAATCCGCTTTCCCCGGCCGACCAAGAGCGGAAGTGTAGGGAATATGCGGACCGTAACGGCATCGCCGTCGTTGACGGGCAAGTGTATTGCGGCGAAGGTTTGAGTGGCGTAGGCCTGAACCGGCCAGCCCTACAGCGCCTTCTACGTGCGGCGCTCGCCCGGAATCGAGATTTCGATGTGATTCTCGTGGATGACACTTCGCGCCTTTCACGTAGCACCGAAGACGTCCTCTCGATTTACCGCGATCTAAATTTCGCCGGACTTCAACTCATCGCCGTAAGCCAAAACATCGATAGCCATCATGAACAGGCTGAGACGCTGATCACGATTCACGGGTTGATCGACCACAGCTACGTGGCGGAATTATCAAAGAAAGTTCACCGCGGGAGCGAATCGGCCGTGCTTCGCGGCTTGCACGTCGGCGGCACGTGCTACGGTTATGCACTCGTTGCGGAAGGGAACACTGGATCCAAGCGTCTCGCGATAAGCGAGTCAGAGGCGATGGTTGTGCAGCGCATTTTCGAGATGTCCGCAGCGGGCCACTCGCTGAAGGGCATCACCAAGATCCTCAACGCGGAGCATGCTGGCGGTCGCGGGAATTGGTGTCCCACCGGAATCCGTTCGATGCTCAAACGCGAAGTCTACAAGGGTGAGGTTGTGTGGAATCGATCGAAATTCGAGAAGGTTCCCAGGACCAACACGAGGCGCCGGAAGATGCGCGATGAGAGTGAATGGATCAGGGTTCAGCATCCCGAGTTGGCCATCGTGCCGACTGAGTTGTGGGATCGCGTCCAAGCGCGATTGGACTATTTCGGACGGAAGCCATCGGAAGGCCGTCGCCGCGGCCTCCTCTCCCGTGCGCTGACCAGTCCGTATCTCTTCAGCGGGTTGCTCAAGTGCGGAGAGTGTGGTGGAAACATCGTCATCGGCACGGGCGGCGGAACGCACGTTCACAAAAAGTA
>Ga0185299_10003515_pt1 | contig 20597 bp, 18 predicted proteins | sample PaiPotPPA55metaG_FD_128002 | JGI IMG/M metagenome (GOLD analysis project Ga0185299, IMG submission 128002) | Iron sulfur acid spring bacterial and archeal communities from Banff, Canada, to study Microbial Dark Matter (Phase II) - Paint Pots PPA... ... | reverse complement strand
CCGCTACTTCGGGCATCTGGGACACAGTGCGTATTCCTCGCATATAGGCGAACTCTCCGGCGCCACGGCAGCAGGGAACGACGCCACGGCGACCGGATAGACGCTACTCGACCTTCCGGGCCCCACCACGCCCACGACGGGGTTCGTCACGAAACTGCAACGCGCTTCTACCGCGCGAAGAACTTCGCCGACCGCCGCGGGCGCGTCCGCCGGAGCCGCGTTTCCCAAGCTCAGCGCGGGATCGCGGGGGCGAGCACCAAGGGGAGCGCACTCTGCCGCACCGCGAGTCGGCCGAGCCGTTCCCGGAACCCGCGCACCGCGCTGGAGTCCTGGTACGGGTCGAGCCTGCGGTCGAGGTCGTGCAGGTACTCGATGCCGCGGTGCGATCGCAGTTGGCTGAGCATCTCGATGGCCTGGGAGCCGGTGGCGCAGGCCGCCTCCACCTCGCGTTCCTGGGCGTAAGCGGTGGCCACCAGGACGGTGTCGACGACCCGTCGGCGCACGTGGCCCGGCTGGTGTTCGGCCAGCGCCCGCTGCGCGTGGTCCTTGGCCTGGCGCGGCCGATCGAGGTCGCGGTAGCAGTGCGCGAACTCGTCGGACAGGTAGGCCGGGGTGAAGTGGCGGATCCAGTCCGGATCCTCCTGCGGATTCGACTTCTCCATCTCCGCGGCGGCCCGGGCGAGCGCGGCCTCGCAGGAGCGGACGTCGCCGAGCACCGCGTGCCCGCGCGCCTCGGCCGCGTGGAACATCGCCCGCACGGTCGGCGTGGCCTGATCCCTGGCGCCCTCGCTGGCTGCGCGGGCGAGCTGGGTTATCTCGCGCGGCGAGCCCAACTGCCCGGCCAGGTGGCTCATCCCGGCGGCCAGCACGTAGCCGCCGTAGGCCCGGTCGCCAGCCGCTTGAGAGAGCCGGAGAGCCTGGATGTAGTACCGCTGGGCCAGGCCGTGCCGCCCCGTGTCCACGGCCATGTACCCGGCCAGCTCGGTGATCTGCGCGGCGGCGGAGAACAGCGCGCGCCCGGTGCGCTCCGGGTAGGTGCCCATCAGCATCTCGGCCACCACGTCGTCGAGGTAGTGCACGACGATGGACCGGACGTAGCCCGAACCGAACTGGTGGTCGAGATCGCGGAAGACCTTGGCGGCGGCCCGAAGTGCGTACACGTCAGACGGGCCGATCCGCGGTCCGCGCCCGGCCAGCGACGGCGGCCTGGCCACCTCGGCGTCCGGCGGGGTGATCAGCCAGTCACGGCTCGGCGCGATCAGCGCGGCCACGGCGAAGGAGGAGCCGAGCAGGAACTCGCGGTGGCTGACGTCCGCCCGCCACAGCTCGGTGACCTCCTCGATGGCCGCGGCGGTGGACGGGGCGAAGTGCAGGCCGACGCTGGACGAGCCGTTGCGCCCGTCCGCCATGCCGATCTCCTCGACCGTCACCGGACGGCCGAGCTTGCGGCCGAGCGCCTCGGCGATCAGCGTCGGCGCCATGCCGCGCGGCTGTTGACCGCGCAGCCAGCGGGCGACTGAGGTCTTGTCATATCGCAGATCGAGGCCGTGCTCGGCACCGACCATATTCACTCGTCGTGCCAGCCCCGCGTTGGAGCTCGCGGCCTCCTGGATCAGCGCGGCAAGCCTCTGGTTCGGCTGCCGCGGTCCGGCGGTGCGTACGGCCATCGGGCCTCCCCTATCTCCCTCGGTCCACCAGCGGTGTCCTGCACGGGTACTGCATGCGCATATGTCGCGAAGAGTAGCGGCGAATCGCTCCGAGCGGTAGCCCAGCGTAATCAGACGGACAAAATTCGTCGCTACCCACGGGCAGGTGATTTATTCGCGAGACCGGGGGAAGCGCCGTAACCAGTACTCCTCGTGTGCGGTTCTAGGGCCGTGGAGACAACTATCGCTACCGGCACGCCCAAGCAGGCCGGCGCCGCCCGTGCCAATCCCGAGGACCGGCTCGGACTCCTCGACGCCGCTCTCGAATATATCGAGGATCGGCACTGGGATGTGGTTCTCGGGACGAGTGTGCAACGGGAGAACGGATCCTGGTCCTGTTCCTGTGGGGACGTCAGATGCGCGGCGATCGGTGCGCACCCGGCGATGCGCGACTGGCAGAAGAAGATCAGCGGGCAGCCGAGCAGGGCGCACGAGTGGTGGTCGGCCAATCCGCAGGGTTCGATCATCCTGCCGACGGGCCGGGCGTTCGACGTCCTCGAATGCTCGGAGGAGGCGGGGCTGCTGGCGCTGGCCCGGCTCGAGCGCTCCGGTGCGAACCCGGGGCCGGTGGCCGCGACCCCGACCCGGCGGCTGTACTTCTTCGTGCTGCCCGACTCCCGCACCAAGGTCGCGAAGTCGCTGGCCACGCTCGGCTGGGGGCGCACCGCGCTGGACCTGGCCTGCCGCAGCACCGGGGACTACATCGTGGCCCCGCCCTCCCGGATGGGCACCCGCGGGCAGGTGCAGTGGGTGCGCGGACCTGCGGATTCGGCGCGCTGGCTGCCGGATCCGGAAGAGGTGCTCGCACCGCTCGCCTACGCCTGCGGGCTGCACCGCCGCCACTGAAATCCCGCGGGCGGACGACGACGGGGTCCGCGCGTCACGCTGGCACATATATTCAGTGCACTGATGACGCCGCGGACCCCGGGAGTCCGGGATCGCCGGGAGCCCGGACTAGCGCTTGTCCGCGAAGACGTGCGCGGCGAGGTCCAGGTCGAGCTCGGTGGATTCCTTCGCGGCGCTCAGCAGCACGCCGCCCTCGGTCGGGGTCACCTGCACCGCGTTGCCCGGGCGGACGCCAGCCCGGCGCAGCCGGTGCATCACCTCGAGGTCCGACTGCACCGGCTCGCCGATCCGGCGGATCACCGCTATCGCGTGCTCGCCGGCCGGGACCTCGTGCACGAAGTCGCGCAGCGAGACCAGGCCGCCGTCGCGGAAGCCGGTGGAGTGCAGGTCGGAGTCGAGCTCCTCGAGACCGGGGATCGGATTGCCGTAGGGCGAGAGGGTCGGGTTGCCGAGCAGCTCGAGCAGCTTGAGCTCGACCTCCTCGCTGATCACGTGCTCCCAGCGGCAGGCCTCTTCGTGCACCTCGTCCCACTCGAGCCCGATCACGTCGACGAGCAGCCGCTCGGCCAGCCGGTGCTTGCGCATCACCCGGGTGGCGAGCTGCCGGCCGGTCGCGGTCAGCTGCAGATGGCGATCGCCCTCGACGGTCAGCAGCCCGTCCCTGGACATCCGGGCCACGGTCTGGCTGACGGTCGGCCCGCTCTGGCCGAGGCGCTCGGCGATGCGGGCGCGGAGGGGGACGATGCCCTCCTCCTCGAGCTCGAAGATCGTACGCAGGTACATCTCCGTGGTGTCGATCAGATCGCTCATCGGAGCGTCTCCCGCCGGTCTCGGCCCACCACGAGGGCCGGCTCCATAAAAGTCAATGCCTATTGTGACGCACTGGACCGACAGCGGTAGCCCGCCGACAGCCCGTGGACGGCCGGGGCCGGTCCGAATGGGCGCGGCAGGCATCCATGGCAGGCTTCGTCAGGGGCTGAGCCGCTCGATCCGCCAACCCGTCGGCGCCGCCTCGTCGCGCGCGTAGCGGATCCGGTCGTGCAGCCGATCCGACCGGCCCTGCCAGAACTCCACCGACTCCGGACGCACCCGCAGCCCGCCCCAGTGCGGCGGCCGCGGGACATCACCGGGATATTTCGCGTCGAAGTCGGCCAGTCGTCGCTCCAGCCAGGCGCGGTCGGGGATCGTCTCCGACTGCTCACTCGCCCACGCGCCGAGCCTGGCGCCGCGCGGCCGGTCCGCGAAATACGCGTCGCTCTCCGCGTCCGGCACCGGCGCCGCCGTACCGAGCACGATCACCTGACGCTCCAGCGGATACCAGGGGAACAGGAGGCTGACGCTCGGGTTCGCCGCGATCTGCCTTCCCTTGCGCGAGCGGAGATTGGTGAAGAACGTGAATCCTTCCGGTCCGTACCCTTTGAGCAGCACCGTTCGGCTGGACGGGTGAGCCTCGGCGTCCGCCGTGGTCAGGACCATCGCGTTCACTTCGAACCAGGAGGCGTCCGATTTTCGTGCAACTTCGTCGACTTCAGCGAACCAGCGGGCGAACAGCGCCCCCGGCTCGCTTGTGAGCTCGGTCACCTCGATCGCCCGTTCGGTGTAATCTCGGCGCAACCTGGCAAGTTCGGGCTGCTCAGCGGTCATACGGTCGCCTCCAAGGTCATTTAGCCCCCCCGATTTCCTTCCGGCCGTTGTAGCGGTCCAATATAGGTAGCTGGCCGCACTTGGCGGGAACCTCCAAGGCGAGCCACCCGTTCACCGGTACTGAACTCGCGCGCGTTGACGGTGCTCACGGCGCCGCGACCCGCGCGCGGACCCCGAGGCGCCGGACACATGAACCTCACGAAGGACATTTGCCACAGCAAGGGAGCCGTAGGATGCCCGACTTCGTACCCGGCCTCGAAGGCGTCGTCGCCTTCGAGACGGAGATCGCCGAACCCGACAAGGACGGCGGCTCGCTCCGATACCGCGGCGTGGACATCGAGGACCTGGTCGGGCACGTCACCTACGGCAACGTGTGGGGCCTGCTCGTCGACGGTAAGTTCAACCCGGGCCTGCCCCCGGCCGAGCCGTTCCCGCTCGCCATCCACTCCGGCGACATCCGGGTGGACGTGCAGTCCGCGCTGGCCACGCTCGCGCCGATCTGGGGCCTGAAGCCGCTGCTCGACATCAGCGACGAGGAGGCCAGGGACAACCTCGCCCGCGCCGCCGTCATGGCGCTGAGCTTCGTCGCCCAGTCGGCCCGCGGAATAGACCACCCGATGGTCCCGCAGAAGGAGATCGACAAGGCCGAGACCGTCGTCGAGCGCTTCATGAAGCGCTGGCGCGGCGAGCCGGACCCCAAGCACATCCAGGCCGTGGACGCGTACTGGACCTCCGCCGCCGAGCACGGCATGAACGCCTCCACCTTCACCGCCCGGGTGATCGCCTCCACCGGCGCGGACGTGGCCGCCTCGCTGTCCGGCGCGGTCGGCGCGATGTCCGGACCGCTGCACGGCGGCGCCCCCTCCCGGGTGCTGCACATGATCGAGGAGATCGAGCGCACCGGCGACGCGAAGAAGTACGTCACCGGCATCCTGGACCGCGGCGAGCGTCTGATGGGCTTCGGCCACCGCGTCTACCGCGCCGAGGACCCGCGCGCCCGCGTGCTGCGCCGCACCGCCCGGGAGCTCTCGGCCCCGCGCTACGAGGTCGCCAAGGCCCTCGAGGACGCCGCGCTCGAGGAGCTGCGCGCCCGGCGCCCCGACCGGGTGCTGGAGACCAACGTCGAGTTCTGGGCGGCCATCGTGCTGGACTTCGCCGAGGTCCCGTCGAACATGTTCACCTCGATGTTCACCTGCGCCCGGACCGCCGGCTGGGCCGCGCACATCCTGGAGCAGAAGCGCACCGGACGGCTGATCCGCCCGTCCGCGCGCTACATCGGCCCGGCCACCCGCAAGATTCAGGACGTGGACGGCTTCGACACGATGATCGTGCATTAGTTCGCTTCGCTCACGGAAAAACCCGCCCCGCTCGCCGAGGTGGGTTTTTCTTTTTTCACGAGCGGAGCGGGCGCGTGCGTCGTGTCTTTCCGGTAACCTCTGCCTCACGTTCTCGGACGACGACGCCCGGACCGGGTACTTTCCCGTCGGCGCGGCCGTGTCGGCGGTTCCCCCTCGAACGCCGGAGGCACGCACCGTGTCGAACACCCCAGAGATCAAGATCCCCGCCGAACTGCTGCCCGCCGACGGCCGCTTCGGCTGCGGGCCTTCGAAGGTCCGCCCCGAGGCGCTGGCCGCGCTGGCCGCCCAGGGTTCGCAGCTGCTCGGCACCTCGCACCGCCAGGCCCCGGTGAAGAACCTGGTCAAGCGGGTGCGCGAGGGCGTCACGCAGCTCTTCTCGCTGCCCGAGGGCTACCAGGTGGTGCTCGGCAACGGCGGGTCCACCGCGTTCTGGGACATCGCCGCGTTCGGCCTGATCCGGGAGAAGTCGCAGCACCTGCACTTCGGCGAGTTCTCCAGCAAGTTCGCCGCCGCCGCCAAGGCCGCGCCCTGGCTGGCCGAGCCGCAGGTCATCAAGGCGGAGCCGGGCGGCCACCCGCTGCCCGCGGCGGCCGCCGACGTGGACGTCTACGCCCTGACCCACAACGAGACCTCGACCGGCGTCGCCATGCCGATCCGGCGCCCGGTCGGCGCCAACGAGGACGCGCTGGTGCTGGTGGACGCGACCTCGGGCGCGGGCGGCCTGCCGGTGGACGTGCGCGAGTCGGATGTCTACTACTTCGCCCCGCAGAAGTGCTTCGCCTCCGACGGCGGCCTGTGGATCGGCGTGTTCTCGCCGCGGGCGCTGGAGCGGGTCGCGGAGATCGCCGGCTCAGGCCGGTACGTGCCGACCTTCTTCGACCTGCCGACGGCCATCGACAACTCGGCCAAGGACCAGACGTACAACACCCCCGCGGTGGCCACGCTGTTCCTGATGGCCGAACAGCTCGACTGGCTCAATGGCAACGGCGGCTTGGACTGGGCCGTCGCCCGTACGGCCGATTCGTCCTCCCGGCTCTACTCCTGGGCCGAGAAGACCGAGTACACGACCCCGTTCGTCACCGAGCCCGAGCAGCGCTCCCAGGTGGTCGGCACGATCGACCTGGCCGACGGCATCGACGCGGTCGCCGTGTCCAAGGCGCTGCGCGCGAACGGCATCGTGGACACCGACTCGTACCGCAAGCTGGGCCGCAACCAGCTGCGCATCGCGATGTTCCCGGCCATCGAGCCGGCCGACGTCGAGGCGCTGACGGCCTGCATCGACTACGTGGTCGAACGCATCAACGGCTGAGACCCGCTGAGGCTCATGGGGATCGGGGGAAACTCTTATTTCCCTGTAATCCCGAGCTGAGCTTGGCTTACAACTGCTCGCTTACCTTCGCGAGCATGCGGAAGCCCAAGCTCAGCTCGCTGCTTTCCACGACCTCCGGCCTGGTGCTGGTCCTCGGCACGGCCGTGATCGTGCTGGTGGCCATCGCCATGGCGGTCGTGGGCCCCAGCCGCGCCGAGACGACGACCTCGGCGGCGGCATCGGTCAAGAAGGCCGGCGCTTCGCCGAGCGCGACGTCCACCTCGTCTGCTGAGGCGGAGGCTGAGGCGGACGCGGACACGAAGACCGACCTGGCCTCGGTCAAGAAGGTCGTGGCCGAGGCAGCGGCCGCCGCGTCCGCCTCCGCTTCGCAGAGCGCGACTCCGGACGCCTCGACCAGCCTGGCCTCCGCCGTATCCGGTCTGGTGAAGTCGGACGACGGCAACGTGAGCGTCGCCGTCGTGGACCTGAGCTCCGGCGCGGAGGCGAGCTACAACGTCAGCGACGACTACGTCACCGCGTCCATAGTCAAGCTCGACATCCTCGCGACCCTCCTCTACGACGACCAGAAGGACGGCACCTCGCCGACCTCGTCGCAGACGGAGCTGATCACCGAGATGATCGAGCAGAGCGACAACGAGGCGGCGCTGGACCTGTTCGACGACGAGGGCGGCGCCCCGGCGATCACCGCCGCGAACAAGGTCTTCGGCCTGACCGACACGGACGTGGACGAGGATGCCTTCGGTGACACCACGACCACCGCGACCGACCAGATCCTGCTGCTGCGCCAGGCCTTCACCAGCGACTCGGAGCTCACCGCCGCGAACCGCACGTACATCCAGAGCCTGATGTCCCAGGTCGAGTCGGACCAGCGCTGGGGCGTGAGCGCCGCCGCCGACGACTCGGGCTCCTCGGCGACCGACTACTTCCTCAAGAACGGCTGGCTCCCGCGCAGCGCCACCGACCTGTGGGAGATCAACAGCATCGGCGAGGTCGAGCACGACGGCCGCGAGTACCTCGTCGCGGTGCTCTCGGCGAACAACGAGACCATGGACGACGGCGTGGACGTCATCCAGGACGTGGCCAAGGCGGCCGTGGACGGACTGGGCTGAGGCGGGGCGTCAGTGGAAGTGCTTGACCAGCGTGCCGATGATCACGAGGGCGAACAGGGCAAGCAGGGTCGCCGTGACGATTCGGGTACGGATGCGCGGGTCCACTCCTGCAGTCTAGGCGCGGCCCCGTTGTGCTGATCGGTCCGGGCACACTCTCGTTCACCGTCCCGTCAGCGGCCAGTGCCCCTTGCTCAGGTAGATGTTCGCCCGGCCCGGCGTCGTCGGGGTGACCGACTCGAACAGCTCCATCTCCTTGACCAGCCAGCGCGGCGTGCGGAAGGCCGTCATCCGCTCGACGTAGGGCTGCAGCTCCGTCGGCCCCTCGCCGCGCACGTGGGCCAGGGTGACGTGCGGGCGGTACGGGCGCTCGTCCACCTTCAGCCGGCAGCGGCGGGCGGCGGCGGCCACGGTCTCGGAGAGCCGGCCGAGCCGGTCCCGGTCGCCCTGGATGCCCGCCCAGAGCACCTGGGAGTCGAAGTGCCCGCCGCCGGCCACGGACAGCTCCATCGGGGTCGCCCGGGACGCCGCCCTGGCCAGCCGCTCGGTGAGCTCGGGCAGGGTCTCCCTCGGCACGTCGCCGAGGAAGGCCAGCGTGATGTGCCAGCTCTCGGGTGGTCGCCACCGTACGCTGCCGTCCGTGTGCGGCAGCGTGCTCAGCGCCGCGCGCAGTTCGAGCAGGACGGGCCGCGGCGGGACCACCGCGACGAAAAGGCGCATCGCGCACCTCCGGAGGGGCTCTGCTTGATGAGTGTCAACTCATCATCATGCAGTGCGAGCGACCACTGCGATGTGCGGACGTGCCAGAAGGCGTGTTCGGATCTGCCGATCGGTGGTCTTCGCGAGCCAATAAGCGACTCCGAGGGCGGCGAGCGCGCTCAGGCCTCCGCAGCAGACCTGCGTCCAGCGGACGCCGATCTGCCCGGCCAGCCAGCCGACGATCGGCGAGCCGAGCGGCGTGCCGCCCATGAAGACCAGGATGTACACGCCGGTCACCCGGCCGCGCAGCTCGGGCGCGACGGTGGTCTGCATGACGGAGTTGGCCGTGGTGGCGGTGGTCAGGCTGCACAGGCCGGTCAGCGCGAGCAGCGCGGCGTACGAGCCGATGTTCGGCATGACCGCCGAGGCCATCTCGAGCAGGCCGAACAGGAAGGCGCCCATCACGACCATCCGGACTCTGGCCACCCTGCGCTTGGCCGCGAGCAGCGCGCCGCACAGCGAGCCGGCGGCCATGATCGCGGAGATCACGCCGTAGGCCGAGGCGCCGGAGTGGAAGATCTGGGTCGTGTAGAGCGGCAGCAGCACCGGGAAGTTCAGGCCGAAGGTGCCGAACACGGCGATGGTGACCATGACGGCCATGAGGTCGGGGCGGGTGCGCACGTAGCGGAAGGCCTCGAGCTGGCCGCCACGTCCGCGCCTGGCCCGGTTCACCGTGTGCAGGTCGCGCTTGCGGATCAGGGCGAGGCCGCTGACGACCGCCGCGTACGAGATCGCGTTGATCAGGAAGGCCCAGCCGGTGCCGGTGATCTCCGAGGCGAACAGGCCGATGAACAGGCCGGCGACCGCGGGACCGACCACGCGCCCCAGGTTGAAGTTGGCCGAGTTGAGCGAGACCGCGTTCTGCAGGTCCTCCTGGCCGACCATCTCGACCACGAAGCTCTGCCGGGCCGGGGTGTCGGCGGCGGTCACGGTGCCGAGCAGCAGCGCGAAGGCGTAGATCTGCCACTCGGAGATGTGCCCGGTGACGGTGAGGACGCCGAGGATCGCGGCGAGCACGCCCATCGAGCTCTGCGTGATCATCAGCATGGTCCGCTTGGGGAAGCGGTCGGCGAGCACTCCGCCCCAGACGGAGAAGAGCAGGATCGGCAGGAACTGCAGGGCGGTGACGATGCCGAGGGCGGTGCCGCTGTGGGTGATGGTCAGGACCAGCCAGTCCTGGGCGATGCGCTGCATCCAGGTGCCGGTGTTCGAGACGACCTGGCCGGCGGCGAAGAGGCGGTAGTTGCGGTTCCGGAGGGAGCGGAACAGGCCGTTGCGGGCTGCGGGTATCGCGGGTATCTCGGGTGTGGGTGTGGGCTCGGGGGCTTCGGAGGGTTCGACGGATTCGGCAGGTTCGGCGGGTTCGTTCAGCACGGTTTGGCTCACGGGCGGCCCCCTCGGCGTAGCAGGCGATGCAGCCTGATATTGCGTTGATCACACGATCTCTAGCTTACATCATTAGCAGCGCTAAACAGAAACTGTCTATTCCCTACCCAGGTCCTTACATGGGATACCCGGAAGACGGTCCGGCTAGTCTTGACTACGTGGCCACTCCCGCTGGATCCGAAAAGCCGACCGAGCAGCCGCCGAACGGGGGTACCGGCGAGCTGAAGCCGATGGAGGTGGACCTCGCCCGCATCGTGCTGATCGGCACAGTGCTCTACGCGGTCGTCACGGTGATCCTGCTGCCGCTGCAGAGCACGCTGAACCACGACGGGCACGGCCGCTGGCCGTGGATCGCGGTCAGCGGCGTGGTGCTCGGACTGCTTGGATTCTGGTTCCTGAAGCGCCGGGACCGGGCGATCGCCAAGGCCGGGGCGGCGGCTGACGCCGCGTCAGCCGGCTGACCAGGGAAAGCTCAGGAGTGCCCGAGCTCCGACGAGTCCACCGCGAACTCGTCCAGCACCGGCTCGGGCAGCTCGCGCGACTCCGGCGTCGCCACCACCTCGGAATGCCCGCCGCAACCGAAGGTCAGCGCCACGACCTGCCCGTCGGCCGGGGAGTACTCGTTGGCGCACACGCCGAAGGACTGGCTGAGCGCCCCGGCCATCCGGGCCAGGAAACCGCAGCTCGTGCAGGTGGCGGGCGCCGCCTGGGCCATGTCCGAGGACGGGCCGCGGCCCTGCAGCCAGCGCTCGGCGGCCGATTCGCGGCCCTCGCGGGAAAGCACCCGAGGACGGCCGAGACCGAGCTCGTAGGAGACCAGCGGGACCGTGTCGCGCTGCTCCCAGCGCTCGTCCAGGTGCGGCTGCGGCGCCTGCATCTCCGGCTCGTCGGCGCCGGTGTAGCCGGGCTCGAGCCGCACGTCGTCCGGGGCGGTCGGCAGCAGGTCGCCCACACCGATATCGCCCGGCTGCAGCCGCTCGCTCCACGGCAGCCACTGCGGCGGCATGATCGCCCCGTCGCCGGGCACCAGAACGGTTTCATCGACCGTCACCAGCTTCGAGCGCGAGGCCCGGGTGACGGTGACGGCCCAGCGCCAGCCGACGTAGCCGCGCTCGTTGGCGACGAAAAGATGGGTGGCGACGCGCTCGCCCTCCGGCTGCACGCCCAGGTGCTCGCCGACGTTGCCGATGCCCGCCACGTCCTCGGCGGCCGCCAGGGCGAGCTCTACCGCCTCGGCGCAGGCGGAGTCGAGCACGGGGATTCGGCTGGCGCGGGGCTTCGTGGCGGTTGTCACGCTGACGATGGTAGTCGTTCCGCGCCTCGCCAGCGCCAACCGTCCGCCATGATGACCGTGACAAGGTCCCGGGTAGGGGTACAGACTTGAGCAGAAGTCATTGGAGGGGGACGAGGAGAGGCATGGCCGGTCCTGACGATGCCACGCGAGCCGTGGGCTTGGGCTCGGATTTCGGTGAGCCGCCGCTCGAGGAAACACTGCTCGGCGACCCCGCCGACCTGCACGCGACCGAGGCCGTGGGGGTGGGTAAGGGCCCGAAGCCGGCGTCCTCGGCCAGCTCCGCGAACGCGGCGAACGCGGCGAACTCCGCGAAGGCCGCCCGCGCCCCCGCCTGGATGCGGCAGACGACCGGGGCGGTGAAGCACGGCGCGGACCGGGGCGCCGACGTGGCCGACGCCGTCTACGGCCGGATCCAGAAGATCACCAGGGCCGAGGGCGCCGGGGAATCCGGGCTGGCGCACGTGATCGAGCTCAACGCCGTCGTGGCCGCCGGCGACCTGCTGGTCACCGTGGCGCTCGCCTCCTCGCTGTTCTTCAGCCTGCAGCCGGACGAGGCCCGGTCCAAGGTCGCGCTCTACCTCGTGGTCACGATGGTCCCGTTCGTGCTGCTGGCGCCGGTGATCGGCCCGCTGCTCGACCGGCTGCGCGGCGGGCGCCGCATCGCGATGGCGACCACCGCGGTGATCCGCGCGCTGCTCGCGCTGGTGCTGGCCAAGACGATCGCGAGCGGCAGCCTGGCCGTCTACCCGGCGGCCTTCGGCTGCCTGGCCGCGTCCCGGGCGTACGGGGTGAGCCGCTCGGCGGTCATCCCGCGGGTGCTGCCGCAGGGCACCAGCCTGGTCCGGGCCAACTCGCGGATCAACCTCTTCACCCTGTTCGCGACGCTGATCGCGACGCCGATCGGCTACGGGCTCGGCAAGGTGAGCGACGCGCTGCCGCTGCTGCTGGCCGCGCTGGTCTTCTTCGCGGGCACCGCGTTGGCGCTGCGGCTGCCGAAGCACGTGGACTCGGACGAGGGCGAGCTCAAGGCCCAACTGCGCCGCGAGGACCACGGCCTGGACCCGCACGAAGCCAAGATCGCCCAGCGGATGCCGGACAAGCGGCTGCGCTCGGTGGGCGAGAACGTGCTGATGGCGCTGCGCGCGACCGGGGCGCTGCGGGCGTTCGCCGGGTACATGGCGCTGTACTTCGCGTTCATGCTGCGCACCAACTCGATCGGCGGGCTGAAGAACCTGACCGCGATCGGCCTGGTGGCCGGCGCCCTCGCGGTCGGCGGCGGCCTCGGCTCGCTCGTCGGCGGCTGGATGAAGGCGCGGGCGCCGGAGGGCATCGTCGTCGGCTGCCTCGCGCTCAGCGCCATCGTCGCGGTGATGACGGCGTTCTACTACAACCTGCCGATGGTGCTGCTGTGCTGCGGCCTGGCCGGACTGCTCCCGTCGCTGGCGAAGCTCTCGCTGGACGCGATGATCCAGCGCGACACGCTGGAGGCCGTGCGCACCTCGGCCTTCGCCAAGTCCGAGACGCTGATGCAGCTGTGCTGGGTGCTCGGCGCCGGTCTCGGCCTGGCGATGCCGAGCAGCCACCCGGTCCTCGCGCTGAGCGTGTGCGCGCTCTGGCTGCTGCTGGTGACGCTGCTGACCGCCAAGACGCTCAACGACCAGCGGTCCGCGCCCGTCCCCGCTGCTCCCGTGGCGCCCGCGCCGTAGCCCGGCTACGCGTCGGTGTAGCGTCGAGAACGTGAACCGGATCCTGATCGTCACCGCCGTCGAGGCCGAGGCGGAGGCCGTGCGACGCGGCTTACCCGAAGCGCAACATGGGGTGACCGTGCTCGTGGGCGGGGTCGGCTCCGCGCAGGCCGCCGCCGCGACCGCCCGGGCGCTCGCGCTCGACTCGGGCTACGACGCCGTGCTGAGCCTGGGGATCGGCGGCGCCTTCCCCGGAAAGGCCGAGCTCGGCGCGCTGCTGCTGGCCCGCCGGGTGGTGGCGGCGGACCTCGGCGCGGACAGCCCGGCCGGGTTCCTGAGCGTGGACGAGCTCGGATTCGGCTCCGCGACCCTGGACGGCGGACGCGTGCCCGGCCTCGACGCCGTCGTCGGCACCATCCTGACCGTGAACACCGCCACCGGCACCGACGAGCGCGCGGCCGAGCTGATGGAGCGTCATCCGGCCGCGGTGGGCGAGGCGATGGAGGGCTACGGGGTGGCCGCCGCGGCCGCGCTGGCCGAGCTGCCGTTCGCCGAGGTGCGCGCCGTCTCCAACCTCGTCGGCAAGCGGGACCGGGACGCCTGGCGGCTCGACCTGGCCTTCGCCGCGCTCACCGCCGCCGCCCGGCCGATCGCCGAAGGACTGGAAGCATGCTGACGCTCGCTCACTCCCCCTGCCCGAACGACACCTTCCTGTTCCACGCCTGGACGCACGGCCTGGTCGCCGACGCGCCCGAGGTCGAGCTGACGTACGCGGACATCGATCTGACGAACGGTTGGCTGGCCGGACCCGACGGCCTGGATGTGATGAAGATCTCTGCCGCCGCGCTGCCCGAGGCCGAGGCGAACGGCTACGAACTGCTGCCCTGCGGCGGTGCGATGGGTCGCGGCTGCGGGCCGTTGGTCCTGGCCGCTCCGGGCTACGACGGCTCGCTCGCCGGCCGGACCGTGGCCGTGCCGAGCCTGAAGTCCACCGCGTTCCTGCTGTTCCGGCAGTGGATCGCGGCACGCGGCGAGGCACCGGAGATAGTCGTGCTGCCCTTCCGCGACATCATGCCCGCGGTGCGCGACGGCGAGGTGGACGCGGGCCTGGTCATCCACGAGGCCCGGTTCACCTTCCACAAGTTCGGGCTCGAATGCCTGACCGACCTCGGCGACTGGTGGGAGAAGACCACCGGCGCGCCGATCCCGCTCGGCGTCATCGTGGCCCGCTCCTCGCTGGGACCCGAGACGATCGAGCAGGTCACGACGGCCCTGCGCGCCTCCGTGGAGCACGCCTTCGCGCACCCCGAGGACTCGCGGGAGTACGTGCTCTCACTCGCCGAGGAGATGGACCCGGCGGTCGCGCAGAGCCATATCGAGCTCTACGCCAACGAGTTCTCCCGCGATCTCGGCCCGGCCGGGCGCACGGCACTCGAGCGGCTCTTCGCATAGTTCGCAGTTCGCATAGTTCGAAGAGCCGTTCGATCAAAGCCGGATGCGCGGACGCGGGTCAGGCGTCGAGCTGGTCGGCCACCGCGCGCAGCAGCTTGGCGACCTTGCGCCCCTGCTCCTTGTCCGGATGCTTCCCCCGGCGCAGCGTGGTGGAGACGTGGTCGAGCACCTTGATCACGTCCTCGACGATCACCACGAGATCCTCGGCCGGCTTGCGCTGGGTCACCACGACCGAGGGCTTGGCCTCGAGCAGCTGCACGTTCAGGGCGCTCTCGCCCCGGCGGCCGTCCGCGATGCCGAACTCGACCTTTTGGCCGGGCTTGAGCGCGGTCACCCCGGGCGGCAGCGCGGAGGAATGGACGTGGACGTCCCCGCCGTCCTCCCGGGCGATGAAACCGAAGCCCTTTTCGGCGTTGTACCACTTCACCTTGCCGGTCGGCACGGGACTACCTCATCCGTTTCGTCGTTTGCTCGCGGGCGATCGCGGCGGTTGCGCGTTCACCCTGACGAGTTAAGGCTAGCCGTCCGGAAGCTCGCGGTCACGCCGCTTTGTCACGCGCGGCGTGGAGCCGCCTACCCTCCGGCGGCAGCGGCATGCACCGTTGGGTCGAGCGGGTGGACCCGGAGCCGCTGACGACCCGTCAGGCGCAGCGGCCGCTGAATCCCGCGGCCTTCTCCGCGCCCCCTACGCCCGGCCTGGGCCGTCCGCAGGACCAGCCCCCTTGGTATGCACCCACGGCCGCCGCGAGGTCTGCTGTGCCCGCTACGGCCGTCCCGTCGCTCTGGCGCTCGCCGCGCGCTTCGGAGCGGTCGTGGTCGTCGCGGCAGGGCCGGTCGCCTCCGGTCAGCCGCGCCGGATGACGCCGCGGGCCAGCCGCCAGGCCAGGAAGAGGGCGCCGAGCAGCGCGATCATCCGGGGCAGCGGGCCGAAGAAGGAGTCCACGCCGTTGAGCAGGTCGGCCGGCTTGTTGCTGGTGCCGCCGGGCTTTCCGTTCGTGGTGAGCCAGAACCCGAGGGTGAACAGCAGGAAGCTGACCACCGGGACGCCGACCAGCAGCACCCACTTCTCGGCCGGGCTGTAGAAGCGCGAGGCGAACGCGACGAGCACCGCGGCGAGCAGCACCAGCCAGTTGCCCATCAGCGCGCCGACCAGCAGCAGCACGATCGCGATCGCCTCGACCGGGTGCTTCTTCGGCCCGCCGTCCCAGAAGGTGCGGATCTGGTCGGAGACCAGTCCGTCGGAGGCCGGCGGGAGCGGCGCGGGGGAAGCCGAACCGCCCTCCGCGGCCGGGGCGGCCGTCGGACCGCCGAGGGCGCCGACCGTCTCAGGCCGGTACTCGAACTCCATCGCGAAGGGGTCCGGGTCCAGGCAGATCTCGGGGCCGGAGCCTGGCAGGCCGACCGGGTGCACCGGGCCGCGCGAGTGGCCGTCCGGGGCGAGCTGCTTGGCGACCTCGGAGTCCACGTTCCCGGACGCCGGGGTGGTCGGGGTGGCCCGGCTCAGCCGGGTGGCCAGCGCCTTCTGGGATTCGGGGTCGCGCTGCACCTCGGCGTCCACGATGGTCACCGGATCGCCGAGCCCGGTCAGGATGCGGTCGAGCGTGCGCACGTCCATGCCGTTCTCGGCACGCTCCTGCGCGATGGTCGAGCGCACCGTGTCGAGCAGCCGGCTGCGCGCGGCCGGGGAGAGCTGCGGGGCCGCGGTGTCCGCGACCTTGCTGAGGAACGCGGCCAGCAGGTGCTCCGGGTCGCGGTCCGGCCGCGCCGTGAGTCTTCCGTACTCGCCGAACTCGTATCCGCTGCGCACCGTCGCCACCCCTCAAATGATCGCCGAGTCCTGTTATATATGCCCGGGCCGGTGCCATGTGACGCGGCGCGTGGATGTGGCGGGGAGCACGCCCGGCGCGCGAGCCGTCCGAGGTGCGCATGTGCACACCACCTCCACCCGTGGATGCCGGTCACGCCCAGTACGGACCGGTATGGCAGGGTGGACGCCATGTCGAACGGATTGCTGGAAGTCATCGCCCTGGACGCGCGGGACGCACGGGCCGCGGTGGACGGCGGGGCGGACCGGATCGAGCTGGTCAGCGGGATGGAGTTCTCCGGGTTCTGCCCCGCGCTCGAGACGGTGGAGCTGGTCCGCGCGGCGGTGGACGTGCCGGTGCGGGTGATGCTGCGGCTGCGCGAGGACTTCTCGATCGGCGGGGCGGAGGGCGAGGCGGCGATCGCGGCGATCGGACGGCGGCTGCGCGAGGCCGGGGCCGAGGAGTTCGTGCTCGGCTGGCTGGACGGGAAGAACGCGGTGGACCTGGCGGCGCTCGAGCGGGTGCGCGGGTCCTGGGGCGGGCTGCCGTTCACCTTCCACAAGGCGATCGACCACGTCGAGGACCGGGCCGCGGCCTTCGAGGCGATCCGCGCGCTGCCGGGCGTGGACACGGTGCTCACCTCGGGCGGGCCCTTCCCCTCCGGCCAGGGCATCCCGGTGCTCGCGGCGGAGTCGGAGCGCGAGGCCGCGCTGGGCGTAGGCGGCCTGGAGATCCTGGTCGGCGGCGGTCTGCGGCTGCCGGACGTGCCGCTGCTGAAGGCCGCCGGGCTGCGCAACTTCCACGTGGGCTCGGCGGTCCGCGGCGGGTCCGACTGGGACGGGCACGTGGACGCGGACCTGGTGGCGCGCTGGCGGGAGGCCGTCGACGGCTGAGCCGTCCCGCCAACGCGCGCCGCGTCAGGCGAGTTCGGCGGGCAGCGGACGTGAGTGCAGGACAGTGAGCCTGGTCACAGCTCGGGTCAGCACGACGTAGAGCCGGCGCAGCCCGAGCAGCGCGTCGTGTTCGGCCTCTGCGATGGCGCTCGGCTCGAGGACGATCACCTGGTCGTACTCGAGGCCCTTGGCGAGGGTCGCGGGGACGAGGATGAGCCGGGATTCCTCTTCCGCCGAGTCCTGTGAGTCCTCGGTTTCCTCGGCATCGAGTCGGGTCGCCGGGATTCCGGCCGCGCGCAGGGACTTGCCGATCCGGTCCAGCGCGGCGTCGGCGGCGATCAGGCCGATGGAACCCTCGTCGGCCAGCGCCTTCTGGATCGCTTCGACGAGTTGCAGATCGAGCTCGCGCTCGTCGGCCACGCCTCGCACCACGAGCCCGCCATCCTGCTGCCGGACCGATGTCGGCGGCGCGAGCTCGGGGGCGATCGAGGGCAGCAGCCGGGCCGCGTACTCGATGATCTCGCGCGGCACCCGGAAGCCCAGGGTCAACTCCTCGATGTGCGCCTCGCTCTTGCCCAGGTGCTCCAGGGCTGTGGCCCACGAGCCGGTGGCCCACGGCGTCGTCGCCTGCGCGATGTCGCCGAGCACTGTCACCGAGCCGGTCGTGCAGCGGCGGGCGACGGCGCGCAGCTGCATCGCCGAGAGATCCTGCGCCTCGTCCACGACGACGTGGGCCAGCGAGCCGGTGCGCTCCAACAGGTCCGCGAGCTCGTCGAGCAGCACGACGTCGGCCGCCGTCCAGCGCGCCGCTCCGACCGAGCGCGGCGGCTTGGCCCACAGCAGCAGCTCCTGCTCCTCGGTGCTCAGCAGCCCGTCGGCCGCCGCGGCCAGCCGCTCGGGGTCGCTGAACAGCGCGTGCAGCAGCTTCGCCGGATCGACCGCGGGCCACGCCTGGTCCACGGCCTTGCGCACCGGCTGGCTGCGGGCGACGGCGTTCTGCACACGGTCGTCCGGCGACTCCCCCGCCTCCTCCATGCGTGTCAGCACACTGTGGGCGATCCGCTGGCCGAGCATCGTCCGGCCCGCGCTGTAGCGCACGTCCCTGCCGCGCAGCGCCTCGATGTGCTCGGCCAGCTCGTACGCGGGAACCCGCCAGCGCCGCGAGCCGCGCACCACGAGCAGGGACTCGGCGGGCTCGGCGAGATGCGCCCAGACCGCGCGGCCGAGCACCTCGGCCAGTCGCGCGTCGCCCTTGAGCCGGGCCACCGAGCCGTCCTCCGTCGCCCGCACCGGCGCCCGGTCGACGAGCTCGGCGACGGTCGCCTGGGCCACGTCGATCTCGCCGAGCGCGGGGAGCACCTGCTCGATGTACTTCAGGAACTGCCGGTTCGGCCCGACGACGAGGGCGCCGCCGCGCTTGATCCGCTCCCGGTGCGCGTAGAGCAGGAAGGCGACGCGGTGCAGGCCCACGGCCGTCTTCCCGGTGCCCGGCGCCCCCTGGACGCAGATGCTCGTGCCCAGGTCGGCACGCACGATCTCGTCCTGTTCGGGCTGAATGGTGGCGACGATGTCGCGCATCGGGCCGGTGCGCGGGCGTTCGATCTCCTGGCGCAGGATCTGCGATCCGCCCTCGTGCTTCTGTACTCCGGCGCCGAAGGGCTCGTCCTCGATCGCGGTGAGCACGCCGCCGGAGAATCCGAAGCGCCTGCGCAGCCCGAGGCCCATCGGGGCCGTCGCGCTGGCCCGGTAGAAAGCCAGGGAGACGGGGGCTCGCCAGTCGACCACCATCGGGTCGCCGTGCGCGTCGTGCACGTGGCGTCGGCCGACGTAGTAGTGCTCGCCGCTGAACTCGGAGTCGAGCTCGGCGGCGTAGTCGAGGCGGCCGAAGAAGAGCGGGACGTCCGCCCGGTCGACGAGGGCCGCCGCGCGCGACTGCAGCGCGAGGTTGAGCACCTCGGTGGACCAGCCGGTGCCGCCCTGCGCCTTGAGCGAGAGGGTGTCCTCCCGCATCGCGCGCAGCGCCGCGCGACTTTGTTCTAGATGCTCCCGTTCGGCCGTGACCTGCGGATCCACGTCCGTGAGGGCCCCGTTTTCAGGCATGGCAAAGCCTCCAAAAAATACACGAATTCACTGATCAGGTTGTGTACTTCCGGAGGCAGAGGTCCAGACCGGTCTCCCGACGGCCCGTACATGCACGTTGCGGCGGGGTGTTGCCGCGTGAAATGGAGACGAGCACCCTATCAGTCCACTTGACACGCTGTCGATCTCCCGCCAATCTGCTCACCACGCGCCCGGTGTCTCCGCCGGACGCGCGCGGCTGTCACAGGCGGGTCGCGGCCTTCCCGGAGCGGCAGTGCGGTGCCGTATGAGGGAGCTGCGGCGGGTCGCGCGTGTCCGGTGGGTTTTACCAACGATGACTGCTCCGGGCGCCCGCCTGTCCGTCGCCGACGGACCGGCCGCTTCCGCCTGTCGACGATGAGGTCCGCGATGACCCGAACCCGCTCGTCCCTCGCCATTCCCCTCGCCTGCGCGCTCGCCCTGGTGACTGCCCTCGGCACCGCGCACGCCGCCACCCCGTCCGTCACCGTCTCCGGCGCCCCCGGCACGGCGTCCTACTACGACCTGGCCCGCAAGGACTGCCTGGGCACGGCCGAGAACACCACCTCAAAGGTCTGGTACACGGTCGCGGACGGCGTGCTGTCCGACGTGTACGAACCGACCGTGGACAACACGAACGTCAGCACCCTGCAGTACGTGGTGACCGACGGCTCGACCTTCACCGACCTGCAGACCCGCGACATGACCTACACCGTCGCGGCCGATCCCAGCGGCATGGCCTGCACGATCACCTCGAAGGACCAGGCGCACGGCTTCGAGCTGACCACGACCTACGTCACCGACCCCTGGCGTGACACGGTCCTGATGCACACGACGATGTCCGCGCTGCCGGGCACGCGCACCGACCTGGCCGCGCTGCACGTCTACGCCCGCCTCGACGCGCACGTGAACGGCGACGGCGGCGGTGGCGCGCAGAACGCGGGCGGGAACACCGGCGTGATCGATACGTCCTCCGGCGTGCCGATCGTCTACAGCACCCTGACGTCCACCGAGGCGGTGAACCGGGACTACGCGGTCCCCACGTACATGGCGCTGACCTCGACGTCCGCGGGCGAGGCGAGCGTGGGCTACGCGGGGACGGCGAGCGACGGCCTGACCGAGCTCGACTCCAGCAGGACTCTGACTCAGTACGCTGAAGCCGACGACGGCCACATCGTCGCCACCGAGAACGTGACCCCGAAGCGCGGCGACAACTTCAGCCTCGCGCTCGGCTTC
>Ga0185299_10003514_pt1 | contig 20601 bp, 14 predicted proteins | sample PaiPotPPA55metaG_FD_128002 | JGI IMG/M metagenome (GOLD analysis project Ga0185299, IMG submission 128002) | Iron sulfur acid spring bacterial and archeal communities from Banff, Canada, to study Microbial Dark Matter (Phase II) - Paint Pots PPA... ... | reverse complement strand
GCGCCGATGGGGTTGGTAGCCATCTGCGGCGCGGTCAGCATCGTCGAAGCCACAGTCAGCATCATCGGCCAGTATCTGGTGTGCCTCCTGGTGGGTATGCGCCTGCGCGAGCTTGCGGCTGCGGTGATTCCCGGTCTACGAATCACCGCGGCCTGCGCGGCGGTCACCGTCCTTGGGAAGCTCGCCGGCGCGACGCTCAATTTCCATGCGCCGATGGTCCTGGTTTTTGTGGCGGCTCCACCAGCGATAGTCTTCTGCTGGCTCCAAGCGGACGAGGTACTGGGAATGGTTCGGCGGGCGTCCGGCCGCCGCTGGACCGGTATCCTGGACGTGGCGGAGACCTGAGATGAGCGGTTTGGTCGCGATAACACCAGCCCGTGATGAGGAGAGACTGCTGCCCGGCCTGATTACTTCGATGGCCGCGCAAACACGTCTGCCGGAGCGCTGGATTGTGATCGATGACGGCTCGGCTGACGCGACCGCCGAGATTCTGGATCAGGCCGCTAGCCGCTATCCGTGGCTCGAATCGCACCATCTACCGCGCAATCGCGCCCGCGCAGCCGGTGGTGAATCCATAGTTATGCAGTTTCTGCCGCCTGAAGAATGGGGCAAATGGGGTTATCTGCTGCGGCTCGACGCCGATCTCACTTTCGCTCCGGACTTCATCGAATCACTGCTGGTGGAATTCCGGCGTGATACGAAACTTGGGATCGCAGGGTCGATTCTGCTCGAACCCGACGGCGCACAATGGCGGGAGATCAACGTGCCGTCGTTTCATGCACGCGGTGCGGCCAAGATGTACTCGGGCAACTGTTTTTCGGCAATTGGCGGTCTGGAGGCTGGATTGGGATGGGACACAATTGACGAACTTCACGCGATGATGCTCGGCTTTCACAGCCGCCACTTCCGCCATATCCGCGCGTATCACCATCGTCCGCAGGGAAGCGCCGCGAGCGCCTGGCGGGCGCGGCGGACGGCTGGGCGAGCCGCCTATCGTTCGGGCTACTCAATGCTGTTCATGATGGTTCGCGCCGCCAGCCACTTTTTAACGCCACCGTATGTGCTGGGCTCCGCAATGATGTTGGCGGGCTATTTCGGGGATTTCCTGAGACGGTCGCCGCGTGCGGCGCCGCCGGAAGTAGTTCGCTTCGTGCGCCGACAACAGCTACGGCGGCTGCTCATGCTGGAGACAGTATGGCGCTAGCATTAAATTCGTTAGCCTTGCGCACCCCTCAGCCGCTAACGGCGGAGCCGGCGACTCCACCCTCGGGCAACGACGCATTCAGCTTTTGGAAACTTGCCGAAGAGTGGCGTGACCCGCTAGGTCCTGCAACCAACTACTCGCAGGCCGGCGCTGAACGCTATCTGCTGGAACTCTATCTTGATGAAAAGCAGCGGCGCCCATCAGCAGCGCTGGAGAGCTATTACCGGATCAAGAACTTCATCCCGCGCACTGTTCGCCACTGGCTTAATTCGACGGTTATCCGCGCCCGGCGCGTCAGCGGATTCCCCAATTGGCCCTGCGAAAGCGCATTGCTGGAATTCTGGCGCGCATGGCTTAAGCACGCGCTCGATTCGATCAAGTCGGAGGACGGGTGGCATATCGGTTTTTGGCCGGAGAATGCCCGCTGCTGCATCGTGCTGACGCATGATGTGGAAAGTCCGCTGGGGGTCCGGCGCATGGAGCGGATAGCGGACATCGAACAGCAGCATGGGTTCCTGTCGTCCTGGAACCTGCCGCTCGCGCAATATCCGATTGACTGGGCCACGGTCGAACGGGTGCGCGCGCGGGGTTTCGAAATCGGCGCACACGGACTCGCCCACAACGGCAGGTTGTTCCGCAGCGAAGCCGATTTTGCCGAGCTGGCGCCGCGCCTTGAACAGCTTGCGCGCGAGCATTCGTTGCATGGCTTTCGTTCACCCTCCACGCTCAGGCGCGCTGAATGGATCGCGCGGCTGCCGTTCGAATACGACTCCAGCTTTGCCGATACCGAACCATACGAGCCGCAGCCCGGCGGCACCTGCAGCGTGTTCCCGTTCCATTTGGGCGGCTTGATTGAATTGCCCTACACCTTGCCGCAGGACCATACATTGATCCATCTGCTCCATCGCGATCCGCTCCAGCTGTGGTGTTTGAAGGCGCAATGGATCGCGGCTGCGGGCGGGATGATCCTCGCGCTAACCCATCCCGATTATATCGGCGCCGGCGAGCATTTGGCCCGCTATGAGGAATTTTTGAAGCGGCTGCGCGACCTGCCCCAAACCTGGCAAGCGCTGCCTTCCGCCGTCGCGCGCTGGTGGCGCCAGCGCGCTCAGATGAGCCTTTGCCTCAACAATGGCCAACCGGTGATCATGGGCGACGACACCAGCGGTGCGGTAGCGGTGCGTCTCAGCAGCGAGCCGCTAAGCGGATGAGGTCGGCGAGTGGCACGGATACTAATCGTTGCTTACACGAACTACTCCCTGGACAGCCGCGTTAAACGTAACGCCGAAGCGTTGGCCGAGCGCGGCGACCAGGTCGATGTGATCTGCCTGGCCGATGGGCCGCGTGACTTAAGCCGCGGCGTCAATGTCATCGCGTTGCCAATCCCGCGCTACCGTGGTGAGAGCAAGAGCGCCTATCTTGGCAGCTATCTGCGATTTTTTGCGCGGGCGTCGATGCGCGCGACGAGGCTCAGCCGTGGTAAACCTTACGGGGTGGTAATCGTTTGCACGATGCCCGACGCGGCCGTGCTCTGCGCACTCGGTCCGAAATTCTATGGCGCCAAGGTCGTGCTCGACGTCCATGACACCATGCCGGAACTTTACCAGGATAAGTTTAATGGCATACTCGGCACTCTGGGCAGTAGGCTTTTGATGGCGGAAGAACGGGCTAGCGCCTGGTTTGCTGACCGGGTTTTGGCCGTTCATGAGCCTCATCGGCAACGGCTCTCCCGCGCCGGCGTTCCAGCCGGCAAGCTTGGTGTGGTGATGAATCTGCCTGACCGGCGGTTATTCGGACCTCCCCGGGTTTCAGAAGATGCAACCTTTGCGATGGTGAACGTCGAAAGCAAGGGGCGCCATCCTTCCGTTGGTGGCCTTATCCCTGAGCTTGGGCACGCCGCTGGAGATGACGAAGTGTTCACGCTCGTATGCCACGGCACCATAACTTTCCGGCTCGGGCTCGATCTCGCAGTCCATGCGGTCGGGCTGGTGCGAAAGACGATTCCATCAATTCACCTGCATGTAATCGGAGAAGGTGACTTCCTGCCCGCCGCGCAGGAGCTTACCGGGAGATTAGGACTGGAACGCCACGTCACCTTTACGCCGTCAATGGCTGTTGAGCAGTTGCCGCCGGCGCTGGCCCGTGCCGCAGCCGGGATCGTGCCGAATCGCGCCAGCCGCGCGACTCATCTGATGCTGCCAGCGAAACTGCTCGAATATGCCACCCTGGGCATTCCGGTGATTGCAGCGCGGTTACAAACGGTCGAGTACTATTTTCCGGCCGGCACAGTGCGGTACTTCGAGCCGGGCGATGTACATGGACTCGTCGGCGCGATTGAGGATTTGTATCACCATCCTGAGAAGCGCCGGGGCCTCGGCCGCAAGGCGGCTCAAGTCGCAGCCAATCTTAGTTGGGAGCATCAGCGCTCTCGGCTTTTCGACACTGTTGATTCGTTGCTAGAGGCTGACAGCATGTCAGCAAAACGCTACGACGAATTCCAGTCTACAACGGAAATCAGTCAGTTCTCGCAAGCAGGAGGGCAATCTTGCGACACGGCAAAACCTTAATTGTTGGCGTGGGTGAGGTTGGCGGCGCCTTGGCAGAGGTGCTCGAGCGCACCCAACCTGATCTGCTGCGCCATGACCTCGAGCCGCGTGAGTTTTCCGATTCAATTGGAGTGATGCACATCTGCATTCCTTACCAGTCGAGCGAGCAGTTCGAAGCGGCCACGCTCGAATATATTAAGCGCTTCGCACCCCGCTTGACTGTCATCAACAGCACCGTGATCCCTGGCACGACGCGTCGTATTACCAACCAAAGCGGGGCGCGCCTCGCCTACAGCCCCGTGCGCGGCAAGCATGCGCGGATGACCGAAGACTTGTTGAGGTACTGCAAATTCGTCGCCGCCGATGATGAGGAGATAGCGGCTGAAACCGAAGAACACTTTCGTTTTGCGGGCATGAAGACGCGGCGCGTCACCCGTTCCGAGACGCTCGAAGTCGCCAAACTCGCCGAAACCACTTATTTCGGTCTGCAGATCGCCTTCGCCCAGGAACTCAATCGCTTTGTCCAGCAGCTCCAGGCGGATTATGACGAAGCGACTGATTTTTTTGACGAAGTCGACTTTCTTCCGCGCCTACGCTATTACCCCGGTTTCATCGGCGGCCATTGCGTGATTCCAAATATTAATCTGCTCAAGCAGGTGGTGAACTCGCCGTTGCTCGAAGCCGTGCTCGACTCGAATCAGCGGCGCGCAGCCGAATTGGCAGCCGGGAAAAATCATTTGGCCACCGACCAGCAGCAATGACGGCCCACGAATGAAAGCAAAGTGCTGGCTAGTGGGTGCACCCAACCAGGGCTGGTCATCGCGCTTCCAAGCCGCGAGTCGTGGCTGGGCGTTGGAAGTCTGCGGATATGGTGCGCTGTCCAATATTCCACGAGCGGCCGGTTCGCTGATCGCAGTTGATTTCGATGGTCTGCGGCGGCTGACGCCGTCTGCTCGTACGAGTTTGAGCGAACAGATTAAGGAAGGCGCGACTTGTTACCTCGGCGGCGGCTTGCCGGTTGGCGCGCAATATTCCCTGGAGCCTTTGGCCTCAGTCGATTTTCGAGTTGGACTCGAGCATGAAAGCCCAGGTTACATGCTCACTGCGCAGCCGCTGCTGCCGGCCGCGATGCGTGGCGAATCGGTGGAGGGCTGTTACAACATCCCGGTCGCGCGCGGGCTCTCCGGGCTGGCGCAGCCGTTAGCAGTTGCACGCGCCTGTGACGGCCCGGCGACACCGTCGCTGTTTGCAATCGAGCACGGCAGGGGGGTGATTATTTGCGATCTCGCGGGCTGCGGCCAGACCGCGGATACCAGCAAGAGCGCGCGATTGTCTCTGCTGCGATCGCTGGAAAACGAAACCACGCGGCTGGAGATCATCGGTCCACTCGTCGCGTTCGATAACGCTGCTGGACGCGATCAGGCTCGCCCGGCTGGCTGCAATATCGTCATCGACGACCGTCCAGCCAATCTGGATTACTTCAACATTAAGGCGCTGCGCTACTTTTTTGGATATCTGGCGCAGCGATGTCCCCAGGTTCACGTTGATTTCGCCTGGACGCCGGATCAGAGGCGACCGAGCCGCCACTACGTCGAGACGCTGAAACAATTCAATGCCGGTTTCGTCTGGCACGGTCTGCTCCATCATTGCGACCATCGCACCATAGCCAATCCTGAGCTTGATTTCGCGCGCGGACGCCGCCTGGTCAAAGATATATGTGAGCGATACCAGGTGAGATTTCAGCCGGTTATGGTATTTCCTTATGAGAAAGACACCAACGATTGCGTGGCGCTGCTGAAGCGTGAAGGATTTATTGCCAAAGCGGAAACTCCGGTTGACGTAACTACAGTCGCTGCCGCACCAACGGAAACAGTCGTAACTCGGCAGCCCGAATGCGTCGGGGATGATGTTAGTGACGGTTTTACCATACTGACGCGCGATTCCATCGAAACTCTCAACCGGAACCGGATGCTCGCGCGGGCGGCTCTCGGGATGCCGATTATTGCAGCGGCGCACCCCCGCAACGCAGGCTTGCGGCGATTCGTCAAAACAAGGCGTGATTGCGAAGCGCTGGCGGACTTTGATGACGTGCTCGATTTTATGGCTACGAAAAAATTGCGCTTTGAATCGCTGGAAGAATTAGCTGTGGAGGCGCTGGCGGCTGGAGCAAATCCAGCATGACCTTTGCCGGATCCGTGTTATCTGGCAGAGTGCAAGTTGTTTTCGCTTCCAATCAATGCTTCTTCCTGCGCTCGCGCATTGCCAATTCAACGCCCCTAGCGCCCGCTAATGGAGCGTACACTTGTAAAAGCATGCATTCAGACGTATATTAAAAGCCGGCGCGGGCGTAATTCAACGGTAGAATACCAGCTTTCCAAGCTGGGTGTTGTCGGTTCGATCCCGGCCGCCCGCTCCACCCAAATCCTGGCCAAAAAAGACGTCCGGAGAATGTCGCGGTGCTGCTTCGCATCAGCCCTCATTTCGGAGTTCACCTGACTATCTGGCACTTCTGAGTCTTTGAGGTCCTGTCGGTAGTAAATGGACTACTCGTCTAAGGCGATGGACCCCCGTTTATCCTGGTGTACGCTATTGGTTCAGCCGCTACCTTTTTCAAGTTCGAGGTTACAAGTACGAGTTGTGACATTTTTACTGATCGAGAGGTGATCAAACTAATGGATTAGTGAAAAGAACGTATTCGAGATCTGGGTTCCATATTCGCCAAATTATCCGCAGAGACTCAATTATGTCGAAAGAGGGTCATAAGCGCCAATTTGCTCAGGATCCGTTGGGAAAAATTTCAAATGTCAGAATCTCCACCGATTGTATTTTCATATCAAGCTGACTTAAGCCGTCTTTCTGCGGTCGCCGATTCCTGGGCATAGCGATTGCTCGCTAATTCCGATTGATTGGACTGCATATGGGTATACAGGCGCTCTAGTTCCTGGCTCTCATCGGCCGCATGAAATTACGTCTGGATAGCTCACAGGTATGGCTGAGTCTATGAATCTCGGGTTTGAGACAAGCGGGAACGCTGTGCTCGTGTTTTATGACAGCAAGCCCGTGCTCGTCACGGATCCATGGGTTATGGGCTGGGCGTATTTCGGCTCTTGGGGTTTGTCCCATGAGATCCCTGAACAAGTAATGCGCGCAATTCTGGAGAGCGAATTTGTCTGGATCTCGCATGGACACCCGGACCATTTGAGTCCGCGTTCTCTCGACCTCCTTGCCGGCAAGAAATTCCTGCTGCCAGATCATGTCGGCGGACTGATTGCCGCGGGTTTGCGGGAGCGGGGTTTCAATGTAGAGGTCCTGAAGGATCGACGGTGGTACCAACTTTCAAAAAACCTTCGCGTCTTATGCATTGCTGACTACGACCAGGATGCCATTCTGCTGGCCGATATTGGCGGCACCCTGGTGTGCGATTTCAACGATGCCGCCGATAATGGTTGGGGGCCTTTCGTCAAGAAGATAATCGGGAGTTATCGCGACTCCTTCCTGTTGTGCCTGACCGGGTATGGCGATACCGACATGATCAATATCTGGCGGGAGGACGGTAGCTTCGTTGAGCCGCGAGCAGCGCGCAAACGTCCGGTCGGCCGCACCATCGCGCGTCTGAATCATGCGTGGGGAACAAGGTATTTCGTCCCCTTCAGTTCAATGCATATCTACCAGCGCCAGGACAGCGCTTGGGCGCGGCGGTACCGCACTGATTTGCCCGATTATGCAGCCGGGTTTGACTCGACTGTTTCGAAGTTGCTACCCGCGTTCATTAGCTACGACGTCGAGCATGCCAGTTGGGCGGCGTTGGCACCGCGTGCCAGAGTTGTGGAGCCGAAACCTCCTGCTGAGTTCGGCGACGACTGGGCGCAGGAACTCGATGGCAGCGATAAGGCCCGGATATCGCGATATTTCAAATCGGCCGAGTATCTGGCTGATTATTTGAATTTCATCAATATTCGATGTGGCGGGAAGGACTTTATAGTCGAATTGTCACCGTCCGGATTCAAACGCGGAATAACCTTCGAGGCGCCGCGAAATTCGTTGATGTCTGCGATCGAAAATGAAGTCTTCGACGACATGCTCATCGGCAATTTCATGAAGACGATCCTGCACGGAAATTTCCACAATGTTCCGCTCTACCCGTATATTGGCGAATATCTGACTAAATTTGCCGACAATGGCCGCGCCAAGAGCAGGTCAGAGGTGCGCAACTACCTTGCTGAGTATCGACGGCGAGCGCCACTTAACTATCTGCGGCATCGGCTGGCACGGTCGGCCATGGAGTCCGTCCGTTTCCGCTTGCAAACCGATTCGCTACCCTACAGAATCGCCGCGAGCACCTACCACCGCGTACTGAATCCTCGCCTGGTACTGCACGATCTGGGCGTTGGCAGGCGGCGAGACCGAGCGACCAGTCTCTGATAAAATTTGGTGCATCCGGAGAGGGTAGCAAAAGATTTCATTATACTTGGTTGATTTCAGACCCGTGGGCTGGGCGCGTTCCTGCGTCACGACTTCCGGCAGAGGAAAGCAGCGCAGGCACCGTAAGGGGCACGCAGCAGGGCGCAGCCAATCGAGCCGGTCTCAAGACCTCCTCAACAACGGCACGGTGAAGCATGTGTTGGGAGATGGCGCGGGTGCCGTCATAGGAAACGGTGTCTATTTGACCATTCGTGCAAAAATATTCGCCCGCAGCTCTTCGAGTGCGCGGTACCGATTCACGAGCCGTTCGTAACCGACGCCGAGCACAAACGGCAGTGAATTAAAGACCAGATATACGGGCGGACCTTCCCATATCCGCACTTCAACTGTACGAAAATCCGCATTGAACGCTGCCAACTCGATAGCCCGCCGTGAGTTCAGACGATAATAGGTCGGCCATGGCTCGTGATCGTCCGTATTCATCGCGCGGGCGCGATTCGCCACAAGCTCATGAAACCAGTGAGGAGTTATGCTTGCGAGCCATCCGACATAATGGTGCTTATTCGGCGTACGTAAGAAAAAAGACCCACCTTCGCGCAGCACCCTTGCGACCTCGGCCAGAAACCGCGCCGGCTCCGCCACATGTTCAACTACCCAGTCGCTCAACACCAGGTCGAAAGTCTCATCTGCGAACGGCAGTTGACCGGCAGGAGTAATCAGGTGAGCATCGTCTAGTTCAGGGTTGCTCACCACTTCCGGGTCAATATCGGCACCCGCCACGCGCGCGACTTCTCCTTTGAACACGCGAATCTGATCGCGCGGCGCGGGGCCGCCGGCTCCAAGGTTGAGCATCACTGTCTGCGGATTGGTGTGCTGCCTGACCCAACCATAGAAAGCCGCGGCACTGGCTAAGCCTCGCTTCGCAAGGGGGACACTGGGGTAAAAGCGCTGAAAAACTCTTTCCGAGACCATCGCTGGTTTAGTGCTGCCGCTGTTCGATAATTGCCGGCGCTTTTCCCGGTTTTCTGAAATTTCCGTGCATCGCGAGAATGCCGATCAGAATGGTAGTTGCCAGGGCCACCGCAGTTAATATCCGCTGCGTCAGACGAATCCGCCGCAACTCATATGCGTTGGGATGCTTTGCCATGCTTTTCTTTGGAACTTGCCGCAGGCGACAGATTGAGGTCCAGCGCCACTCGGTTAGAAAGGGTCGAGCTATTGTCCCCGCCCCCACGTCTGGCCTGCCGATTACGCTGATAATGGTCGATCGAAGTCTCGATTGTCTGGCGGATCCGCTCAGGCGGCATATATCGCCATCGTTCCCCGGCGCGGTGCACTCGCGCCCGCCGCTGCCCTCGGCTGCTAGCCAGTGACAGCAGATCGAATAAACTGCGCCACACCACAGGCATACCGGCCAGTAGATAGTTGTGCTCGCGGATTATGGTTCCGCCGAACTGCATTTTAAATCGATTAACGCCGACACTATCCTCCACTTGACCGATACTGCCGAAATCGTAAGTGGCCAATCCCTCTTCACGATACTTCTCCAACTCGTACCAATGTAGGTAAACATTCACAATTCCAGCCAGCCGCGCAGTGGTTGAGTCATGAAAACGCTGGTTGGCGGAATCCTGCAGGCGCGCGATGCCCGCCTCGCGGTCGACCAGGTTAAGATGACCGCAGATTGGCCGGCCGTCCAAGTAGGCCATGATCAGGTCGGCGTTGGGGAAAAATCTGTATTCGCGAGCTGCCGCGACCGGAGCTGTTTGCGACGGTTTGCCGCGAACGAAATCGTTGTATAATCCCACGAACTGATCGACCAGCCGATCCTCGTCCGGACCTCCCCTATACCGGCGAATAGTAAGGCGGCTACCCAGTTTCTCAGCCTTGTGGATCCGAATTCGCGCGTTGTCAATGAGACCTTTGTAAATCTCGCCCATCGGGCGTTGTAGATTTATCAGCAGTGTGAGGCTGAGATGATGGCCAACAATGCATCGTCCCCGATCTAGATCTGTATTAGCGGACTCTAACCGCGCGTAGTGAGTCAACGGCAGATACTCAGCGAGTTCCTTCAGGAGGGCTTCAGTGGGCCAGTAAACCAGCCTGTAGGGAATGATACGCTTGAGTTTCCCGTGAATGACGATCATCTAAGTCTCCTGAACCTGGCAACCAGCGGTCGGATGAAAAACCGCCCAGGCAGGACTTGTTTACGCATAAAGTGATCCGCACCTAGGCATAAAGTGATCCGCCGTTGCACACGTTGGATGAAATCTCAGGTGTCATTAGCTGAACTCAGCATATCGCAACGAAATCATCTTGGAATTGGCAACATGAGTAACTCCTGTCGTGCCCACTAGTGCCGGTTATTGACGAAAATAGCAGAATAATGCACAGATATTCTTTCCGTTGTAATTTGGTCGGGATTCAAGACAGCCGCCAAAAACAAACAGAATGCAGCGAATGCGACTCGCGCGCGCTTTCGACGCGCCTATGTTGTTACTAAGGAAAAGCGAAACTTAGCCGAACACAGTCATTGGTATGGATCATAAACAACATCTTGGGACTTCCGTAATAACGGCTATTTTTGCTGGTCCCATTTGATGCCCAGGCAGTTTTGAGCAACCGGGAGGTTCATGGTTTTGGAATTCTGCCCCGCGAACACAACGATTTATCCGCGGCGGCCGGTTGGCCGATGATTGCAATTCGGCGATATTAGAGTCGACACCTCTGGGGCTAAAGGGGCAGGAAGCGACTTCGCAGAAGCCGAATTTTTGGCGAGGCGGGCGCCAGCTTTACGGTTTCTGAGGAGGCTTTATGCGAGGACCACATGAGCCCTGTGCGGACGTGAAGCGAAGGAACCACTTGGCCACCACTCCCTCTACGTCGCCTGCGGAATAATCTCAGGCGCACGGAACGCGGCGACAAAATAGCGCGTGGCGCCCACCCGCATCAGCGCCCAGTCTAATGCCGTCCTATATTGTTGTTGCCCGCTGTCAAGCCTGGTTCTCCCGCAGCGATGCATCGGCTGCCGGGCGGGAGATGGAAGTTGGCCGCGGCTGCGTCGACGTAGCCCGGATTAACGCCAATCAGATCGTGCGGCCCTGTAACGGCAATACTTACCTTGCCCTGTGAGCCACCGTCATCATTGTAGTCCCACGTGGTTATCTCGCCACAACTGTTGGAGTTGTCAGTGTTACAGACAAAAATCGGATCGGTAGTGTCCACGATATTGTTGCGAACGTCCCAGGTGAGTCCGGCTGTGGAAGCGGAGACGATGGCTGATTGGTTTCCGAGGTAAAGCGTATTGTTGTAAGCCTTGCACAGAGCGCGATGCTCGCGCGGCGTACCATTTTCGCACTCGATGCCGTTGGGTACCGAATAAGCAAGGTTCTCCTGCCACGTAATTGAACCGTCGTTCGGCGATCTGTCATTTTCATAGTAATACGCGGCTCCGCCCGCTGCCGTGCCTCCCCAGACCGTATTGTCTTTCACTAGAGCTCCAATTGATTGTTTAACATCGATGCAGTTATGGACCCATGAATAGCAAGTATTACCTTGAATAAGCGGACCGCCGGTATCGCCCTGTATCTGGATACAATTATGACCACCGCACATATCGACAACGTTACTTAAGAATTTCGTGTCATCGGGGAAATAGGCCTCGTCAAGGAACATCAACTGATTACGATAACTATCGTCGTCGCAGGGAACTGCACCGCAGGAATTGCGCGTGGTAGCACTTGTGAAAGCGCCCGGGCCGGTGTTGTGAATGTTCATATTCTCTACGATAATTCCCGGCATCCCGCCGCTTCTGTTGTATTGGTGGAAGTAGATCCCATAGAGGCTTGTATCGCGGCATTCGATATCAGCGATCGTGAGGTCAGAGATGTATGGACTGGCCCCGCTTCCGCCATTCGCAAAAAAGCAGGCAGTTGCTTTGCCCCGATTGCCATCAAACAGAGGTAATGGCCCGCTGCTGTAGCGGCCGAAAAGGATTGGTCTACTGCTCGTGCCATTCAGACCACTCGGCAAATCCAGCATCGGCTCACCCGCACTCGACGCGATCCACTTACTGCCACTTTTGAACAGGAAGGCAGTGCCGGGAACGATCCCGCCGGCATTCAGCGCTGCCTGGACTTTCGAAATTGTTTGCCATGGCTCAGTCGGTGTGGTGCCCGAGTTCGAGTCATGGCCAGCGGTTGAATCAATATAATAGACAGTCCCGGCGATCGTAGGAGTCGAGGCCGGACTAGGAATCGAACCACGAGGCACACTTGAGCTTTTTTCGCGCAGGATCGGCGCTTTTGGTGCCGCCACAGCGTCACAGGCGGCTAGCGCCAGCAGCGACGTCCCGATAATGAAGGGCCGAAAGTATCGATGCCTAAGGAAAAGGCGTTGATTCATCTTCCGGTAAGCCTATTGACAGTCGGGAGCACCCACCACGCTTGGGTTCGGCCACTTATCTAGAGCGGCGGGTAATTCTCGAAGGTGAGACTCGGGTTGCGACAATCACAACAAACCCGGCTCGTAGACCGTGAAAGACTCCCTCGGCGTCTGAACATGCTCGCTCTCGGCATAGTCGCCAACTCTTAGGCGCGTACAGTTCGCGCGCGTCTATTTTGACGCTTGCGCAGGAACGGCTATGCACCGACGTGAAAGCTTCACTAATTCTAGTTTCCTGCTCCCGCCCTCTCAAGTTTGGAGATGCGCGGGAACAAAGTATCCTCCTACTGCTATGCGCGAAGATGCGCATCTACTGGTGTGAACCTCCAACGTTTGCTCGCAGGGGAACGTCGCCTAACTAAGTCTGCACGCTGGTTGCGGAAAGAGGCAAGCGGGCATCCGCGGCAGCATCCGAGCTTCCGAGTATCTGCCACTCGCCTTCTAGCACTCGGCCTTCATCGAATTGCACGCGACAAACAGGCGATTGGCCGCTTTCCGAGATCATTGATAGAGCACGGTAGTTGAATGCACGCGGTGATTTCGTTTATAAGGTGCTCCATGACGTCGGGCAGTTTCAGAAAAGGTCGAATGCGCGGCTGCCGCGAGGAGAAACAGCAGCGCGCATGCGACCGTTAGCTGCCTTGAGTATCTAGTACGCGCCCATATCGGCGTTCCCTGATGTTAAGCCGGGGAGTCCCGCATTGATGCACGGACTACCCGATTGAAGGTGCAAGTTGGCGCGAGTCTCGCTAACGTAAACCGGGTTAACGCCGATGATATCGTGCGGCCCGGCGACTGCGCTGTCGGGGTTTCCCTGCGAGCCGCCATCATCGTTGTAGTCCCAGGTCTTGATCTCGCCGCAACTGTTGGTGTTGTAACTGTCGCAAACATAGATCGGGTCGGTGGTATCGAGGATGTTGTTGCGAACGTCCCATGAGAGTCCCCCCGTGGCGGCAGAGACTATGGCCGAGCTGTTCCCGAGATAAAGTGTGTTATTGTAGGCTCTGCAGCTCACCCTACCTAACGAGCTATCGCCTTCGCATTCAATGCCGTTCGGTACGTTGTAGGCGAGATTGCCTTGCCAAGTAATGCTTCCATTAGTCACCGGCCCGACCAGATTCTCATAATAGTAGGCCGCTCCCTGTGGATTCGGCCCATGGACCACGTTGTTCTTGACTAGAACACCTCGCGACTGCTTCACATCGATGCAGTTATGTACCCAGCCATAGCAGGTGTTGCCGATGATCTGAGGGCTGCCGGTGTCGAACTGTACCTGGATACAATTGTGACCGCCGCAAGTGTCAACCTTATTATTCAGGAACCTGACCCCATCGGCCAGATGATTCTCATCCAGGAACATCAATTGGTTGCGGTAGTTGTCGTCATCATAGCCGCCACCCCCGCCGGCGTACGCGCCCGGGCCGGTGTTGTGAATATTCATGTTTTTCACCACGATGCCCGGCATGCCGGCGCTGCCGCCCTGGTTCTGGTAAAACAGCACGCCATATGCGGTCGTATTGCGGCATTCGAACCCGTTAATCGTGATGTATGACCACAAGGGGGTGCGGCCGCTCCCGGTTCCCCGAGCGTAGAAACATGCGGCGGCCGAGCTGCCGCCGTCGATTATGGGTAGTGCGCCGCTGCCGTAGTTGCCGAACACTATCGGATTGCTGGAAGACCCGTTGATTCCTGTCGGCAGCGTCAAGCCACCGGTCCAGCTATCGCCGCGAGCGAATAGTATCTGATCGCCTGGCACTAACACGTTTTCTGAGATGAACTGCTTCACCTTCGACATGGTCTGCCAAGCACTACTTGGTGAGCGACCGTTATTAGAATCTGACCCGTGCACCGAATCAACGTAATAGGCAGGATCACTCGGGGTTGGGCTTGGAGTGGGAGTAGGAGTTGGACTGGAGTTACTTACCTTGACGCTCACCGAAGCCGACCCGATAACCGCACCGTTGGTCCCAAAGGCCGAGGCCGAGATCGTATGACTGCCGTTAGTGAACGTTTTCGAATTCCAGCTGTTGCTGAACGGCGGCCCCGAAGTCCAGTAGTTTCCATCAATGTACAAATCGGTCCAGGAGACCGCCGAACCTACTGCCGTCGTGACCGTCACCGAACCAGACACGGTTGCGCCAACGCTAGGTGCCGTTATGGCCACGACAGTATCGGCTTCAGCGGTGGCGCCGCGCCCTAACAACGCCAGCAGTGCTACTGCGACACGTAACTCATGGACATACTTCTGCTTACGGAAATCTCCGTGATCCATATTCCCCCCCGGGAATCATTTTTGTGAGCGTGCTTGCGCCCCTGCGGAAAGCGCAAACCCTGACCGACGACTTAAGATCGGGTGTCGAGAGTCAAAGCAGCATGCTTGTTGATGGAAACAGCGCGGAAAACATCAAAAGGCGCCTTGAGTCGCAACTAGGCGTCTCTTTGACCTTATCGGTGCCGGCTGTGTAACCCGCTAAAGCGCGGTGCAGGGAGGCAAGAAACGCCACCAATCGCAGTTCCGACAGAGAAAGAAAAGCGCTGCTTGAATATGTACCTGCTTCATGGTTCCCCCCCGGGAATCGTTTTGGTGTGACGAGCCTGCGGCAGCGCCTCGAATTGAGCAGTATTGGGCTGCGCTGCGGTTCGTTTTCGTTAAAGTGTTGACTGATTCGGATTGCTATCTTCAGCCTAACTTGCCAACCAGAGTAGGAAGGCCTGAAGGCACTTGCTGGGATTTTAGTCTTTTTAGCATCCGACTAAAAGCCTAGGCTACCGTTGGACCCAGTTTGGTCGAAGGTATATCCACAAGGCGCTTATAGCGTTCTGGCTCATCGACTTTCACTCATGCTTAGAGCACCACAAAAGATGAAACTCTTGTGAATTCGTCCAGTGTGTAGCTATCGCGTTCTGAGGTACGCAGAAGACGACACTCCTTTGATGCTTCAACTGGCAGCAGTCCCGGGCGCCGAGATTTGCGGACGATTCATTTGGCTGATTTCTGCTGCATACTGCATCGGCGATTACGCTGATCAACGCGGAATACACGGCTTATGCGCACAGCGAAAAAGAGAGCTGCTCTTATTACCTCGCCCAAATTACAGATTACACGGCTTTGTTATCGATCGCCGCAAACTGGTCGAACTTCTGTCAGATAGATTTCTGGTCGTTTCGATAGGGACTGCTCCGGGGCGAACGCAGTTAAGGCTTGGCACCGGTTTTGGAACAGGTGAAACGAACAATCCCGCGGCGGCTTGCTCGAACTTTCGTGATTGGGACTACCGAGGCGTCTAAAAAGTATTGCAATGACGTTGGAGAGTCAAAGTTAGTAACTGGCAAAACCCACGAGCTACGATGGCGAGGGGATGACTTATGGACTTTGCGCCAGGCAATCGGCAACCTGTGCCGCTCACATCCACCCGCCTCAATCGCCCAATTGTGGTATTAATCGCCCTGCTGGCCGCGATCCTCGTGGTGGCGCTGCTCGCCAATGGACGCCGTGGTGTGCTTGCGCTGGCAGGTGTTGCTGGGATAGGCGGGCTCGCCTGGGCAGTGCGTCGAGTATCACTCGATCCATTCTGGTTGATTTTCGCCCTCGTACTGGAAGAGACCTGCCCCTACCTGAACGTTCTCCCGTTCGATTCCAGCTCAAGATGGTGGCTCCGCTACCCCCTTCTGCTTGGTCTGTGTATGCCAGCGGTCCCAGCTATCTGGAAATCGGGCATCCTAAAGCGTGGCTATTTCCTGGGCTATTTAATCTACTTTGGATGGGCCGCTGTCAGCATCAGCTTTTCTAAATACCCAGCAGTTTCGGCGGGCAGACTCCTTCCTACTGTGCTTTTGTTTTGCGCTCTCAGTCTGATTGCCTGTAAGGTCCGCTCCGGAAGTGATGTACAAACCGTACTCGGGCGTTACCTGATGGGTTGCGGAGTCCTTCTCGCGCTCACGGCAGTCGCAGCGATAGCTTTTCCCAACAGCGTCTCCATCGAAAGCGCCGAGCACGCTACCACTGAAGTTTTTAGCTGGGTGCAAGATGAGGATGGCTTGGTCCGCTTCAGCGGCTTCTTCAGCCAAGCAAATGATGTCGGCTCACTGATGTTGGTCACCGTGTGTGCTGGGTTGGGCCATTGGCATGCTACGAGTGGTAGGCGGCGGCAACTCCTTGCGATCGCCATGATCGTGTCGGTGATTTTCGGACTGATGGCCGATTCACGGTCGGCTTTCGTCGCTTCGGCTGCCGGCGCAGCATCGTTCGCGATTTGGAAGTACCGGTTTCGGGGCTTTGCCGCTTGCTTGTGCGTCGGGGTCCTGCTCGTCGGGATCTACTATGCCATGGGAGAAGGACAACGTACCTATGTGAACCGCGATATCGATACATTCACGGGCCGTACGACGGTCTGGCAGTTCGAAATGAGCAAGGTAGCTCAAAGTCCATTGCTCGGATATGGATTCGATGTCGAAGGCGGACTCTTCGAAGACCGTTATTTTCCCGACTGGACTGAGTTCTTCGAGGGCGGGCCTCTGGTCGAGTTGCATAATGGATATTTGAGCATCGCAATCGGTATGGGTTTTCCAGCCCTGATGTTTTGGCTGTTTCTGTTATTGGGGCCTTGGATTTCACTGTTTCGCCGCGAAGACGACAATTGGCACCTCAAACCACTCTTCTTCTTCGTCGTCGTTCCAGCCTTGCTGCGTGCGTTCGTCGAATCAGGAATAGGTGAGCCTCGTTATCCCGAGGGGTTGCTGTTGTTCCTCTGCTGGACGTTGGCCGAACGCTACCGGCTCGGGAGGCGAGCAGCCGAGGCGTCCGAACGCTCCACCAAGCGCGTCTCTTCCGGTGTGAACTTTAGGCGTCTTCTCGCCGAAGACCGCGCCGTTTAGGTGAAATGGAACGACTCATTCCTTCAACATCGGAGGAGCCAGCCAAAATAGCACCACGCCCGTCTCAATCTGATCACACCGGGCAATCATGGCAATTCTTTGTCGAACTCCTGGGGTCGTCGAATACGTGGGGGGGCAGGCAGCGGTCGATACGATCGGTTTCCAAATTAGTGATCGAGTTGATATAGCCGTCATAGATTACGATCTGCGCCTGAAGTTCGTTCACCTAGAGGCCCCTCAGGCTTTTTGTTTGTAATGGTCTGGGCGCTTGCAGAGCAATATCGCCTAATAGCCTTGCGCCAAAAATTTGCAAGCCAGCGTCAAGTCGTGCGCAACTCACCTGCTGCCATTGCTGCGCTAAGATCCTAATCGGTGTTGGGATAGTGGAGTCTGGTTCCGCTCACCCCTTTTTCACTTTTGCGACGGTAATTGGCTGAGCAGGGCAGACGCCTTCTCGGCCAGGCTTGACGCCGCCATATAGTCCTGATCGGCCATCGCGTGCTGCGCCGAACTTATCAGCTCGCTTGCCTGTTGGTACGCGGGCGCGATGCTGTCAGGGATTTCCGCTCGATCGACGTGCGCCAGGTTTACGGTGGCCTGGTCGACCAAACGTTGCGCAGTGGCCTTGCCATCGTCGCTATTTTCCAAGGTGACCAGAGGCGCAGGCGATGGTCTCTGTGGCAGACTCAAGCGAGGGTGCGACGGTTTGCTGACAGCGCCAGGCGCCGAACGAATTCGTGCTGAACGAATCGGCCGCGGCGGTCGTGTCACGGGAGCCGCTTGAGACGGTGCTAAGTGAATCTCCGGCGGCGGCACCTGATGCGACTGAAATAAGCTACAGCCTACGGACCACGCGACCATAACGCTTACGGTTACCGCGCAAAGAGGTCGCAGGCTGGTCATCATAGTTACGCGATTTCACGATGAATGGCTGGGGGATGGTCAGCGCCGATAGGCAGACGAATCTTAACCGTGGTTCCGGCGCCCGGTTGCGAGTCAACCTGGATGGTGCCGTGGTTAAGGTCGACAGCGCGCAATGCCAGCGGCAGACCCAATCCGCTGCCGCCCTTTTTAGTAGTGTAGTACAGATTGAAGATTCGGCTGGTATCCTCGATTCCGGCGCCTTCGTCGGCCACACGAATTTCGACGAAGCCATCCGGCAGACGCTGGGTGACGATCGACAGACGCCCTCCCAGCGGCATCGCTTCCACAGCGTTGACGGCTATGTTGCGCAAGGCTTCCGCGAGGAGCGCGCGGTCGGCGGTGATTGCCAGCACGCTCGGATCGAGGTCGCACTCGACTCGAATTTCAGGCTTCCGCACCGTGCCCGCGATCTCGCTCAGCAACGTGTTCAATGGCACGCTCGCCGGTCTGAGTTGTTCCGGCCGCATGAAACGCAGCAACGCGTCAATCGCATGGTCAAGCCGTTCGACCTCATCACGCAGAGCGCGGACCCGCCGCACTGCGTTCCCGCTCCGTTCGACGTCGTGACTAAGCAGTTCCAGTTGCAGACTCATCGCATTAAGCGGGTTTCGTAGCTGATGTGCTACGCCGGAAATGACGCTCCCGAGCCGTACCAGCCGATCCGAGTGTTCGACTACAGTCTCGAGTTCTCTCATCAATCTCAGATCGCGCGCCACCACCAGCATCCCCGGCGGCTCCGGCCCCTGGCCCAGGGCAAAGAGCGAAACCAGCAGGCGCTCCGGGGTCTGGCCGGTAGTCAGTTCGATTGCGGCATCGCGCAGCTCGATGCCGGTGGCGGTGGCGGTTTCTATTGCGCGGATCAGCGGATGATCGCCGCCCAGCAACAGCTTGAGCGGCTTGTTTTCGGCCAGACCGCCGGCGGGCAAACCAAGCCGCTCCTGGGCCTCAGCATTGGCAAACAGCACGGCGCCCATCGCATCGAGCAGCACGACCGCATCATTGATCGAGCGAAAAATATTGAAGAACTGGCCGCGCTCAGCCTCCCATTGCGCCCGATTCATCTTAATCCGTGCCGCCAACTGATTAAATTTCTCGACCACGCTTTCGAGTTCGTCGCCATCTCGGGCCGGCAAGTTGAGCGTCTCGCCTGCTGGCGCCATCGCTTCGACACTCGAAATCAGCGCTGAAATCGGGTCGCGCAGCAAAGTGCTCACGAGCATGGCCGCGGCCAACGCAAGCAGCACCCCGGCCGCACCAACGGTGATAGTATAATTAACCGAACGCCGGGCCTCGGCGTCGATGAGCGCGGTCGACAATCCGATTCTGATAACCGCAAGCGGCCTATTGTCCAAATTGACCACTCGGCTCATCTCATAGGTACGCTGACCCCACACGGCAGCGATCGGTGCCGAAGGCCACCACGACGCGGCTTCATCCTGGAGGATTGCAAAGCTCGGTGGCGCAGCAGCACTGGCGGTTCCCAAGCCGGCAATCGTCTGTTTATCCAGTGTTTCAAGTCGCGCATAGACCACGCCACGTCCGAACGCCAATGACGAACGCATTAAGGCCGTCAGTAAAGGGTCGGCGCGAAGGGCCGCCATCGGGTCCGGCTGGGCGCCCTTCAAGTCAGTTCTGATCTGTTCGAAGATTTGCCCGATTATTAGTTTGCCGGTCCGCTCAAGGTCCGAGACCATGACGTTGATAGTGCGATCGACCTGTAAAATGGTCACCGCCACGAAGGGCACCACCAACAACAGCAGAAATGCGAGTTCGAGTCTCTGGCGTAGCCTCATTCGTAGCACTTCATGCGTCCATTCCGGGTGATGTTGATTTTCTGCAATGTATGGTTTCAGTCAGGCCCGCTACACACCAAACGAATCTTAACTCGTATTGAGGACGCAACAAAGGCGCTAAAGAGATGTTGCCGGCCGATTAGCCTCGTAAAGTAACATTCAACCGGCTGGTTGAACCATCGACAATCTTGCCGGTTTTGAGCGGTGGAACGATCACTAGCTAGCTTATGCTTGTCGGGTTGTTTCAGCAGAACACTACCGGTAGTTTAGCGGAGTGCCGAGGCCGATTTTTCCGAAAACCCTGCAAGAATTCCAGTCGAAGTTTGCCAGTGAAGACGCCTGCGGAGAGTACTTGGGCGCCTGTCGCTGGCCGGATGGGTTCGTATGTCCGCGA
>Ga0185299_10003512_pt1 | contig 20617 bp, 19 predicted proteins | sample PaiPotPPA55metaG_FD_128002 | JGI IMG/M metagenome (GOLD analysis project Ga0185299, IMG submission 128002) | Iron sulfur acid spring bacterial and archeal communities from Banff, Canada, to study Microbial Dark Matter (Phase II) - Paint Pots PPA... ... | reverse complement strand
CGGCTCGATCCGCTTCCATTGCTCGTCGCTCAGCCAAAACAAATTCCTGCTCACAATTTCAAATCCTTCCCGCCAAAGAATCACTATCTTATTGTCAGCGAAGAAGGATTAATGAGTTCTGACCCTAATACATCGCATAGCCAATATAACCATTGGCTATGCGACACTACAGGGGGCATAGTAGTCAGCATGGAAGCATCACTTTTTTGCGTTTGAAAAGAAAGCGGATATCTGTGATGTGCTCCTCCGCATTGGCGCTTATTCATTGTCTTTTTCAATGCAGATGAATTGTCGGCCGGGTATCTTCGCCGCGACGCATGTGCTAGCGCTTCCGCAAAGGGGGCGAGTATCCTGTCATCGGGATCGGTGAACTCGCCCGGGCAGCAAAGGGCGGTAACTTTAAGTCGGCTTGGAAACAAAGCCTTGGAGGCGACAATGGCGGACGTTAAATGGCATCTCAAAGGCCGAAATTTTTCCCACTGCAATTGCTCGTACGGTTGCCCTTGCCAGTTCAACGCGCTTCCTACCCACGGCAATTGCGAAGCGGTTGTCGGGATCGTGATTGATGAGGGTAACCATGGCGGCACCAAGCTCGACGGGTTGATGTTTGCAGGCGTATTTTCATGGCCGGGACCGATCCATGAGGGGCACGGCCAAGCGCTCCCGATAGTCGATGAACGCGCGAGCCCCGCGCAGCGCGAGGCCATTCTCCGCATTATGAGTGGCCAGGACACTGAGCCTGGCGCGACATTCTTTCAGGTCTATGGATCGATGCTTGAAAAAGTTCATGATCCGATCTTTGCCAAGATCGACCTCGACATTGATGTCAATGCCCGCAAAGCGCGTTTTATTGTTCTCGACGTCGTGAAAGCGCGCGGCGAGCCGATCATCAATCCGGTGACAAAGAAAGAGCACCGCGCGCGGTTCAATATGCCGAATGGCTTTGAATTTACCTTGGCCGAGGTCGGACGCGGCTGGGCGAAGACAGACGGTCCCATCGAGCTCAATCTAGTGGACTCGCACGCTCATTTCGCCGAGTTGAATATCACTGGAACCGGGGTCATTCGCTGACGGCATGACCGAGGCAATGCTGGAAATCATCCTCCGGCGCGACCGCATCATTGTGGCGGCTGCGCTCGCCGCGCTAACCGCGCTCGCATGGGCTTATGTGCTGTCGCTTGCCGCAGACATGGACATGGGTGGAATGGAGATGACCGGTTTTCGGATGGTTCCCGCCGGCATTGGGATCATGGTGCCCGCTCCCGCTCCGTGGCAAGCTGTCGAGTTCGTTTACGTGTTTGCCATGTGGGTGGTGATGATGGTCGGCATGATGACCCCGTCCGCCGCGCCGATGATTCTGATCTACGCGCGTGTCGGCCGGCAAGCATCGGCGCGAGGTAAGCCGTTTGCGGCGACCGGTTGGTTCGCCACCGGGTATCTTCTGACCTGGGTCGGCTTCGCGCTGGTCGCCACCGCGGCGCAGTGGGCCCTTGAACGCACGACCTTGCTCGACCCGAAGATGGTGAGCGCTAGCCACGTGTTCGGCGGAATCGTTCTCATTGCGGCCGGCGTTTACCAGTGGACGCCGCTCAAGGATATATGTTTGGCGCAATGCCAATCGCCGCTCCTGTTCATTCAGCGGGAGGGCGGGTTCCATCGCGATCTATTGGGCTCGTTGCGGCTCGGCATACGTCATGGCGCTTATTGCGTCGGCTGCTGTTGGGTATTGATGGCGCTTTTGTTTGTCGGCGGCGTTATGAACGTGCTGTGGATCGCCGCGATCTCTGCCTTCGTGCTCATTGAAAAGATCGTGCCAGTCGGCCGCCTGATTTCCCGGATAGCAGGAGCAGGCTTTGTCGCGGCTGGGACCTGGCTTGTGGTTGGGCTGTGAACGGGACTGCGGCGCATTTGCTCGGAGCGACCTCCGCGCGACCGGGTAACAAACTATCTGGCTACAATCCTTCTCGCGTGCAAGGCTTATCTGAAATAGCGGCCGCGTTTTCGACGTGCTCTGAGTCACTTCCCTGTTTTCAGCCGATCACAACGAGCTTGTTGTTATCGCGAACAAGAGAGCTAAAGCCGCTCCGCATTGGCACAAATGTTCGCTTCGAAGAAGCCGAGAAGCTCAGCTCGCGTGATGGTGGTTTTAAGAAACTGGATGTCGTTATCTTCCACATCGTCGAGAAAGACAATCCGTTCGAGGAATAGACGTGAGTTGAACTCGAAGCCGAACTTCTCTCCGCAGCATCAATGCGTATAACGGCACCGCGAGGAAACTGTCGCCGCTGTTCAGCGTGACGGTGATGTTCACCGGCGCCTTCGTCATTTCCTGCACATCGCTCGGCCGGCAAGTATTAGAGTTCTCCATCTTGATCTGAAATGAGTTGTTGCGCCGGAGTTGGATTGCTAGACCTTAGTCGGATAATCTGAGGTCGGAGGCATTCTCTACGTGGTTGCAGGGCCCGGCCGATACGCCGCTCTTTTTGATCGCCATGCCGAGCGATACACCAAGAATTGTTCTCGATTGTTTAGGCGATGCGCGCGGGCTCCGGGATCAGGTCACCGGTCGGGATACTTTGTTTGAAGGGGCAGATCGTCATGACTGTGTTGAGATGGTCGCTCGCTTGCTTTGTCGCGATTTACGTTCTGGCGATTGTCGGCCTGGCGATCTTTCAGCGCCGGCTTCAATATTTTCCAGATCGTCGTCTGGTCGATCCCGCGCAAGCCGGCATGAGCGGCGTCGAAGACCTGCGTCTTACGAGCGATGACGGCGAGACGCTGGTCGCTTGGTATGTTCCGGCAAAGGATGGGCATCCACTGATCTTGTATTTCCACGGCAATGGCGGCGCTCTGATCGATCGCATTCCGCGTTTTCGCGCGCTTGCGGCGAGCGGATACGGGCTTCTTGCTATAGCCTATCGCGGCTATGGCGGCTCGACTGGCTCGCCGACACAAAAGGGCCTGATGGAGGATGGCGAAACCGCCTATCTGGAAGCGCGTGCGCGCGGATATGACGGCGACCGTATCGTTTTGATCGGCGAGTCGCTCGGAACGGGCGTCGCGATCGCCCTCGCGGCGACGCATGAAGCTGCCGCTCTCGTGCTCGATTCGCCCTATTCGTCGGCGGTGGAAGTCGCCGCGGCGCATTATGCGATCTTTCCGGTGAATTGGTTGATGTTAGATCGGTTCCGCTCGGACCTCGCGATCGGCGGCGTGCGTAGTCCGATCCTCGTCGTGCACGGAGATGAAGACGATGTCATTCCGATAAGCTTGGCCAGGCGGCTTTTCGAACTCGCCAATGAGCCGAAGACGTTCATGCAGGTGTCCGGCGGCAAGCATCTCGTGCTGGGATTGGCGGAGGTTTTTCCCCGCGTCCGCAAGTGGATCGACGAGCAGACCGGCGTTGCACGTCGATATGGTGACGCGCGAGAATGAGGGTTTGATTCCTAGGGTCTGAAGAGGATTTCGGGATCGCCGGGCGGGCGCGACGATCGCTCAGCTGCGTGAGGCGCCTTGCTTGGCGATGGGCTGATTCGGACTTGTATGCGGGGCGTCTTGCTTTACGCGGGACGCTGTTCAAAGTGAGCTTCAACGTGTCCATTCTCGACCCGGTTGGCGAAGCTGTCGGGTATAAAATCATCGGCAAGAGCAAGCGAACGAACATTGGCGAGCATAAGAAAAAGCAAACGCATAGTTTCCTCCCCAGACAATGCCACTAAAGAGAAACCCCACATTGCTACGGGGTCAAGAGCCTAGGAAGAGGGAAGTGCATCGCGCCTGGTCAGTTCACGTTTGAGCTGGCGGGCGATGGTGAGGCACTCACTCGTCGTAGGGCCCGCGCCAAGATTCGTCATGGTCGGTGCGCCAGATGACCAACTCTTTGCTCTTTTCGACCGTCCAACGTTGGAGCGCATACACGCCTTGCGATTGTCGACAGAAACGTTGACAAAATAGGCGTGTGTCTTTTTAATATGGCCTTTTAATTCTTCTTTGTGCTCAATGGTCACACGCATGATGTCCTCCCTTGATAATGCAATAGAAAGGCAAGCTGAATCGTCCGTCAAGACGCAAAATCAATGAAGCGTGTCATGCGCCGCTCGACGGGGACGGCAAAGGTTGGTCCTTTGAACCAACGCTCATTCCTTATGTCCGTTGGCCGTCGACTCTTCGAGCAGCAGCGTCTCGATGTCGCCAAGGATCATGGCGGGATCGAGGGATTGGTTCGAATAGATCTCGCGGACAAAGCCCCGCCTGTCGATCAAAAACACTTTTGGGAGATGATTTATGACCACGCCGCCACCGCCCGATGCCTCGCGATCGATGGAAATCTCCTCGCCCATGTCGCGCAGCACGGGTTTTAGAAACAAATTGGAATAGGTGGTGAGGAAATGCCAGCGCACGATCGACGCGCTCGCTTCGTAGCGGCGTGCAAAACCCATGAGCATCACCGGCGTATCATGCATCGGGTCGAGACTCATGAAGACGAGCCGGACTCGTCCGTGCAGTTTGGCGCGCGCGATGATGCCTTCCCGCACGTTCTCGAAAGCGTCCCAGGCAAGCGGACAGCCGTTTGGATCGGCGCAATAGGAATAAAAAAACGCAAAAAGCGTTATCGCCCCCGTCGTGTAGCGGGAGAGCGCGCGGGGAAACCGCGTGTCTTCGAGCACGATCCCCGCCGGCACGCGCTGAATATGGTCGAGCGCGTAGCTTCCAGGCGGCGGCGGTCCCGTGGACTCCCCCGCGCGAAGCGGCAAGACAGCCGCGAAAATCCCCGCCGCCGCGATTAAACCCTTGCAACTCGGTCTGAACAAAAATGCTCCCGCCTTTGCCCTCGTCACCGCGATGCCGCCCGGCCCGGCATGTCGAGCGAAGCTTTCTCGAGCGGACCCGAAAACTTCATATGATGCGGGCGGCCGAGCTTTTCGGCAAAAAAATCGACCTCGAATTTGAGCTTCAACTCCTTGCCGTCCCAGTCGTAGGCGCGCAGGACCTGCTCGTTGTCGGCGCCCCTCTTGTCCCAACGTTCCAACAACGAGGAGGTGATATAGACGCGCTTTCCATCCCAGCTTTGGGAAATCATGTTGACCTGTTTGCCGGTGACTTTCTCGTAGATCTGCACCGGCTTTGTCGGATTGGAAATGTCGAACAAGTGGGTCGTTCCATCCATGAACGTGTTGACCCAAAGAGTCTTGGCGTCGGCCGCAATCGAAATATCGACGGGCAGCGGAATTTTTGCCGGATCGCCGATCGTGCCGACCTGGTTGGCCTGCCATTCATCGTTGGCGTCATGGCTGACGAGCCAGAGTTTCGAGGTCAGCGCCGAGGCGGTGATCGCCCAATCGTCGCCCTCTTTCAGCGACCAGCGGATTTCGAGCGGCGCGCCGGGAACGCTGAAGATTTTGTCCGGCTGCATGGATTTGAGGTTCCACAGCACCATCGTGTTGCCGAAATGCTTCATTGCCTCGGCGTCCTTGATGAGCCTGCCGAGATCCGTCATGTAATTGTTCCAGCCGGTGAAGCTCGATGTCAAAAACACGTTCTTCTTTGGGTTGATGGCGATGTCGTAGCCATAGCCGTCGCCGCCATTGGCGACTGGAATTGGATGCGCCGAGAGAAACTCCCCCTTGTTGTTATAGACCGCAAGACCGGTGACTCCGTCGCGGGTCTTGTTGTTCGACAAAGCACCGACCACCATGCGGCCGGGAATGGCATAAAATGTATGCGGGCCGACGTAGCCGGTCTTTTCGGTGAGGTCCGCGATCGTGTTGACGAGTCTTGGATGCGAGGGATCGGTGCCGATGTCGAAGATGAAAATCTTGCTGTCGTCGAGACGCCCGGCCCAAAGATATTTGCGGTCGTCGGTGAAGCCCATGTGATGCGCCTCGCCGCGGCCGCCGACGGACACGCTGCTGATCACCGTGCCATAGGTTTTCGATTTGGGGTCGGCGTCGATGGTCACGAGTTTGTCGGACTCGTCGCCGACGCCCTTTTCACCCAGCGTCCAGACATGCAGATAGGCCTCCTGGCCCTTGATGAGCGTGGCCGTATAGGGCGAGAGGCACGTCTCGTCCGCCCGCGCGGGCGGCGCCGCCAATCCACAAGCGGCGGCGGCGATGATTCCCCTCATGAGTGCGTATCGAGCACAGCCCTTCATCGTTCGCTCCCAAATGTTTCCTCGCCGCTGCCGAGCATATATTTCCGCTAAAGCTATGGCAAAGGTTTCATTTTAGACGCCCCGTGTTCGTGCGTGACTGGCCCGAGCCCAAAAGAAGCCCCGCGGCGGGCTACGCCTTTCGCGGCGGGCGCGTCATTTTTGGTTGGGCATTCTCAATCCGGCCGGCTCCCGCCCAGCGCATGGAATCACGCCAAAGGCGTCGATTTTCCGCCAGACATAAGCGCCATCGCCCTTGGTCAATTGGAATTGCGGCGCGGGCAATCGCCATAGTTTCATTTCAACCCCGGCCGGAACTTCCTTGCCCTGTTCGAGCCGCGCGATTATCCAAGCGGGCGCATCCTCTCGCGCGCAGAGCTGCCGCACCGCCTCTTGCGACAATCGCGGCAAATCCGCACTCTCGGGCGCACTTAAGGGCGCAAAACTCTTTCGGTCCGCGAGCCTCAAACCCATCAGGACTTGCATCCGGTTACGCCATTCGGCGGCAAGAGCGAAGGAAAAGATTGCAGGATTGCCCTGCAGCGGCGAGGCCCATTGCGGCCGGCCAAGGAAAAACCAGGCTTCGCTCAGTCCGTCGATCCAGAGCACTTCACCCTGGCGTTGATCGATCAGCCGCAAGATGTCCGGCGGCGCGCGGCTCGCCTCCATCATGCGCTGGGCTGGCGGCCGACGATCCCAAAGGCAAAAAAACGCCGCAACCAAAAGAATCGCGGAACCTTTTTGCACAAGCAGACTCATGCGCGGCTTGACGATGGCAAAATAGACGGCAAGGGCGCAAAGCGGAAAGGCGAGGAGCCTTCTGATCAAGGCAAAATTAAGATTGTCATAACCAGCGGGCGCGGCCAGGGCAAATTGCCAAAGATAAGCAAAAAGGCGGACGTTCCAAACCGTGGCAACCACAATGGTGAATATCCATGTGGCGAGGACATATTGGGGTTTGAGCAAGGGCGCGAACCGTTTCGCACCGAAATGGAGAAAAAGGGCCAGGATCGCGGCGGGACCGGCGACGCCTAATTCTGTGTTGAACGACCAGCACAGCACCAGAAGGGCCAGGACGAGGCGCCCGCTGAGACCGCGCCACCACAGTTCAACAGCGCAGACGTCCAGGCCCATCGCCCCGGCCACCGCCATCAACCAAGCCGCGCGCCAAGGCTGCGCCTGAACGATCAGAAGCGACGAAAGCCAATCGCCAAAAATCGCGGAAATCGCGATGCCGCCCAAACCGACCACGATGATCGCCGCAAGAATCCGCCGGGCGAGACCCTGCTGGAGGAGGGCGGCAATCGCAATTGTCACCGTCTGGACGATGAGCGGCGGGAACGATTCGATTGGCCAAAGGCTTGGAAACAAAAAGGCGTTGTGCGACTCGTGAAGGCTCTGCAACGACGGATCGATCGCCGTGAAAAGACGGTCCATCAAAGGCAGGCCGAGGGTGCCGCCCAAAATCAAAAGAGCTCCGGCGCAAGCGCAAAACCAAAACCAGCGTCTATCTTCCCAGCCGCGGACGGCAACAAAGACGCCAAACCCGGCGAGCGCCATGATCGGATGCAAAAGCGCCGCCGCGACGAGACAGCAAAGGCAAACAACGTTGCGGTTTGCCGCAAGCGCGGCGAGCCCGGCCAGCACGAAAGCCTCGGCGAAAGGGCGTGGAATGGCTTTGAGTTCGGCAAATCCGAAGGGATAGGGCGCGCCATAAGCGTTGGGCAGCAGAGCGGCAAAGATCACGACCACCCACACCGCGCCGCCGCCTACGAATTGCCGCGCGAGGGCACGAGCTGCGAAAAACCATGCGAGCCCCGCAACGACCGCCAGCACTTCCCCGGTCATCGCCGGTCCCTAAAGCGCGACCATCGCTCTCACCACGAAGGGGAACAGGCTGAAGCCGAATTGGCCATCATGGACGAACATCAGATCGCGGCCGACCCCGGATGGATCGAGATCGGCAACCGCGCGGCCGATATAGATCTGGGGGTCTTGGAAAATGCCCCGGTAGGGACGGCCCAATGCGAAGACAAGAAATGCTATCAGGGGTAGCGGCCAAAAGTCTCCGGCCGCGGCCGCTCTCGGTAGGGGAGTCGCCGCCCCGGATTTTTTCGCCGCGGCCGCAAGAGTTTTCAGCGGCCGGGAGAGCGTAGCGGACAAGCCACCCTCGCGCGTCCTCCACGCCGCCCGCAGGCGCACGGTTATTGCCATGCCCGCCTCACGCCACTTTTTGCGGCACGAGACGCGCGCTTGCGAGGGCCTCCCTTGCGCCGGCAACGCCCGCTTCGCCATATTCGGCGTCCTCGTTGACCTGCCACACGTCATAGAGCGCCCGGTCCGCCAAAATATTCGCGGCGGTCAGCATGCCGGTCATCATCGCGTGATCCTGGTTGTTATATTTGTGCATGCCATTGCGGCCGACGAGATGAAGGGCCGGAAACCGGCTCGCAAGCTCGAACCGGATCATCCGCAGATTTTCGAGATAGGTTTCGTCATACACCGGATAGGCTTTCTTCTGGCGCACTACGCAGGCGTCGGTGACTTCCTCGCCGCGCAGCAGGCCGATGGCGGCGATTTCCTGTTTGGCGAGTGCGATCAGACCCTCATCGGCCATGCCCCATAGATCGTCGCCTTCCGAGCAAAAATATTCGAGCCCGAGGCATGTTGAGGTCGCGTCCGGGACCATCTCCGGCGACCAAGACCGGAAGTTTTGTACCCGGCCGACTTTGACTCTTGGGTCATGGATATAAATCCAGTTGTCGGGCCATTGGCGCTGCGACTGGCCGATCAGGACCACGGTGAGAAAATCGCGGTATTTGAGCGCCCGCGCATGGAACAGAGTGAGCGGCGTAGGACTGAGCGCGGAGAGGAGTTCCGGGATCGGCGCCGAGGAGACGACATGGCGCGCTTGAAAGGTTTCGCTTGTTCCGTCGCCGCCGATGGTTTCCACCGTCCAAGTTCGGCGCTCGGGAGCGAAATTGAGCTTTTCGAACTTGCGATCCATGAGAATGCGGCCGCCGGACTCTTGGATTTTTCGCGCGGCGGCTTCCCACATCATGCCGGGGCCCCGGCGCGGATAACGAAACGATTCGATTAGGGTTTTGGCGCCGGCGCCGCCTCGCGGCTTAAATCCCAAAGAGCGCGTCACGCCATCAATGAGCGCCTTCGAAAGATTGAGCCCCTTGATTCGCTGGGCCGCCCAATCGGCCGAAATCTCATCGCAATCCATGCCCCAGACCTTTTCGGTATAGGTCTTGAAGAAGATCGAAAAAAGCCGTTCGCCGAATTCATTGTGCATCCATTGATGGAAGGTTTTGGGATCGCGGATTGGAAATGCGCGGGCATGGACATAGGAGGCAACGCAGGCGATGCTTTGCCCAAGGCCGAGGTTGCGCAGGGCCTCGAAAGCCTTCAGCGGATAGGCATAGAACTTTCCCGCGTAATAAATGCGCGACAGCCGCGGCCGGTCGAGAAAATCGTCCGGAAGGATCTCATTCCAGAGCGCCACCACCTCGCGTGACTTCGAAAAAAACCGATGCCCGCCGATATCGAATAAAAAGCCCTTGTAGGAGACCGTCCGGCTAATTCCGCCGACATAGTGCTTGTCTTGTTCGATCGCCGGCCTTGACGAGACGGTAGGCGGTGGTCAGCCCAGCTGGACCGGCGCCAATAATCAAGGTGTCGATCGTCTCCACTGTGCGCTCCAAGCTGACTTTGCAACGTGGAAGAGAACAGTTGAAGGTTAAGGCTTTGACATGAGTTTGAAAACAAGTCTATATAACGTATATATAACGCGATGTAATGCTGTCGCGCATTTAGTGTAGATATTAACTGTTATATTATTGGCTATAAGTTTTGGTAAAAGCGTGATATACTATTAACAAACGACTCGATCTTATCCTGCGGAGCCACGAAGCTTTTTGATGGCCTTGGCGCCGCTCCGGCGCGATCCCCCTCGCCGAAAAGAGCGAAGCCCCCGGCGATGTTCAAAGTCCTTTCGCGCTGGCATGGCCGGTCCGGTCCAGCGATGGAAAAGACGCAGCTTTAGCTTGATGGCCCCGTGGCTTATTCGACCGGCTGAGGCGCTTTATTTCGCCGCGGCGGACCTTGGTTTCGATGCGGCGTTGGCGTTAGCGGGCCGCGAGGCCCGTCGGGTTTTTAGGCGAAATTCCGGCTTTTCCGCCGCCGCCGCAATCAAGCGAGGTAATCGCGCGAGCGCGTCCTGGCGGTTCCGCTTTTCCTGGCCACATTGCCTAATTCTTGACCGGTAAATTGTGGGTCATGGGCTCCCAATTCCATCAAAGTCTGCGAAGCAGGATTTTTACCATCCCGCGTCTGTAACGCTCCCGAGCATCGGAATTAATCGAAAAGGTATACGTCGAAGCTTTCATCGCTCAAAGCCGGAGCGAAGCGCTTGATGAATCGCGTCGACGCCTGGAAGGCGCGCACCTGCTCGGGTGTCGTAACCAGCACCCACTCAGGGCCATCTCTATAGACCTGTGCCGGCAGGGAAGGATCCAGTCTCGCTGCCAGCAGGATCATGACCGGCTTTCCCGTCCGCAGGCGGAGATTACGCACATTGGCCAGGATATCGTCGAGGCTAAGTCGCAGCTGAGCCTTTCGCGTGATGTGGACGACATTACCGAAGCGCTGCTCGCGCATGAGGTAGGTGCGGTTGGGGATATAGTAAGAAAGCGGTTCCACCAGATATGCGGGTTCAGAGACGATGATGGCATCTTGAAGGTCGTGCCTTTCCGCGACAAGCGCGCCCAAGTCACGGCTGCGGCTGAAGGGCGGATCGTTGGCTGCGGCGTTAATGGCCGTGTAGATGCCTTCTGGCACCTGTAGCGCTACAAGCAGCAAAAACAGCATAGAGCCTATCGTTGAGACCGGTCGAATGAGCGGCTTCAGACCAGCCGGAAGACCCCGTTCCATCGGCATGTCTTTAGAACCCGCGATCCAGTACATGGTGATCAAGAAAACGAGCCATAAAGCTTCGTGACGATACGAGCTCCAATAGACGAGATTGAAGAACATAGAAAAGCCGAACAGCGCCACCAACGCAGCAAGGAAGGCACCGGGCCGTCGGACCAAGCCCAACGTGCTCCCAAACATGATCAGCGAAAACAACGCCCCTTTCAGGAGGCGGATATTATAAGGGGCCATCCAGGGGGACAGCTTTTCCGTCGCCGAGGGAAGCATCAGGTCCTGGAAGGGCGACGTCGGCAGAAACACGGCTTTGAACGGCATCTCGAATGTTATGCGGCGCACCGCCTCGTCATTAAAAGGGGGGTATATCGTCAGGAGGCAGATCGCGACACCAAGAGCCGCGATGGCGGAATTGAACAGGAATGTCCTGAGAGCCCGCGACCGGCGGACGCCATCTTCGTTGGCTATATCCACCAGCCAGAAGAGTAGGAACGCACCGACGAGCAGCACGGAATGCGCGTTGCAGTTGGCCAGCAGAAAGAGCAGAGCACCGATCAGGAACCCGCGATCGCGATGCCGCTCGTAGAACGTGGCGAGCAGGAACAGCAGCAGCATGCTGATCCCGTAGTTGCGCGCCATGACTGAATACTCGAAAATTGCGAAGGGGCCAACGAGGATTAGCGCGATCAGCGGCAAGCTGAAGGGCGACCGCAGCACAAGAAGCAGGATCGCGGCGGATGCCACGATGAGCGCGACGATCTGCAAAATCTCCGGCCTTGAGACCAGAGCGTGAGCACCACGTAGGAGCAAGTACCAAACGGCCGGATGACCCTCGCCATGAATACCTTTGAGCATGGCGAAGACATTTTCGCCCTGTAGGGCTAGCGACAGCGCCCGAACCTCGTCTCGCCAAACCACATGATTCCACGCTATGAAGAGGACAAAGCCAAGCCACGACGCGAACAGCACTAGAGCTATCACGCGACCATGGGCAGTGCCTGCCGTGCTGTATACCCATCGCGTCCCGTTCAAAGTTACCCCTACTGCAGATTGGCAGATACATCGCTGTCGCGGCGGGATTTGCCTCGTCAATGGCCTTTAGAAATACCGTGTAATTATATACCCCGACTCTTGAAGAGCCGGGAGAAATTTTTTGCGGTTTCCGATTGGACGGATTCTGTTGCGCTCATGATTCAGTCTGGCTCCCTCAGGAAGAGAACAGTTGAAGGTTAAGGCTTTGACATGAGTTTGAAAACAAGTCTATATAACATATATATAACACGATGTAATGATATAGCGTATTTAGTATAGATATTAGCTGCTATATTATAGGCTACAATTTTTCGGTAAGAGCGCGATATACCATTAACGACCGACTCGATCTAATCCCGACGGGCCACGGAGTTTTTGGTGGCCTTCGCGCCGCGCTCGGGCGCCCTCCCCGCGCCGAAAAGGGCGAAGCCCCCGGCGATGCTCAAAGCCCTTTCGCGCCGGCATGGCCGGTCCGGTCCAGCGACGGAAGCAGCACAGCTTTAGCTTGATGGCCCATGGCTTACTCGACCGGCATACTTCTGAGGCGCTTTGTTTCGCCGCGGCGGACCTTGGTTTCGATGCGGCGTTCGCGGGCCGCGAGGCTCGGACGGATTTTTAGGCGAAATTCCGGTTTTTCCGCCGCCGCCGCGATCAAGCGAAGTAATCGCGCGAGCGCGTCCTGGCGGTTCCGCTCCTGCGAACGGTGCGTCCGCGCGAAGATCACCAGCACGCCTTCCTTGGTGAGCCTCGCGCCCGCGAGCCGCTTAACACGCTGTTTCACCGCGTCGTCGAGAGAGGGCGAATGAGTAACGTCGAAGCGCAATTGCACGGCGGTCTCCACCTTGTTGACATTCTGCCCGCCTGGTCCCCCCGCGCGTGCAAAGGAAAAGGCGAGTTCAGACTGATCGATCACGATCTCCGGCGTTACTTCGATTGTCGGCATGACCTTCGCCTCGTTGCACGGCGTGGTTTCAAATCCATTAACCGCGATGCTTTAGCGCCGATTAAGATATTGCGCGCATGTCTTGCCAATGGCGTGTCGCGTTTTGCCATTTGCCGTTGCCGGGGCCTTGATCTTGGCGCTGGCCGGCTGCTCGAATTACGAAAGGCCGCGCCGGCCGACTTGGCGCGGCGAGGCGGAAGCCGCCTGTCTCGCCCAAAGACTCATCCATGTCTCGGCCTATGTCCAGCCGGCCCGCGAAATCGACGGCCCAGGTATTTGTGGCCTGACCCGGCCCTTCAAGGTGAGCGCATTGCTCGATGGCGCGGTACGCTTCAACTCGGTTTATACACTTGACTGCCCGATGATCGCCGCGCTCAATGCGTGGCTCGGCGAGATCGTGCAGCCGGCCGCGCGGGTGCGTTTCGGGCAGCCGGTGGCCGAAATCGATTCGATGGGCGCTTATAGCTGCCGGACGATGAACAACCAGCCTGGCGGACGCATTTCCGAACATGCTTTTGGCAATGCTTTCGACATTGGCGGTTTTCGTCTCGCGGACGGGCGCGAGATTTCGATCGTCCGTGATTGGACCCGGGGCGACGATCAAACGCGGGCTTTCCTGCAAGACGTTCATGCCGGCGCTTGCGGCCAATTCACGACGGTCCTTGGCCCCGGCGCCAATATCTTTCACTATAATCATATCCATGTCGATCTCGCGCTGCATGGCAATACCTCGGCCGGCCCGCGCCGGATCTGCCGGCCTCTACTTTGGCCAAGCAAGACTCCCGAGCCGCCGCGCGATGGCCTGCCCAATCCGCCGGAGATCGACGAGGATGTCGATGTAGCTCAGGCGGGACACCCCCCCGGCGACACGCTAGCGGTGCGCGTGGGACCCGGCCCGGCGCCGGCCGCGCGCATACCCGACGCCTATTTCGCCGCCGCCGCGCGCCTGCCCTCCGCGCGCGCCTATGCGCCGGTCCCGCCGGAGCCGGTGCGCGGCTCCTTGCGCGAAGACGGCGCCTTCGTTCCTGAGGGCCAGCCATCTGATTGGGACCTCACTTCCTCTAGTCCAGGGCGATAGGGCATGATCCGATTTATATTTTGCGCAACTGGTTTGCTTTCGCGAGGCATGCCCTAGACGGCGGCGTATGGCCTGCGGTAGATAGGGCTGGGTCGCCCAACTTTGGCTTGGCGGTGCCGATTCCCCTTTCGCTGGTTGAATGAAACGGAATGAGAAATGCCACAAGGCTTTTTCGACGAAACCAAGGCGACCGCGCGGCTGCCAAATCTCGACATTGAGATTGTTCGTAGCCGTTCACCCGCCGGGGACGCCGAACGCATTACAATCAGCCTGCAAGCGGCGCCTTCCTTCGAGGAATTTGGCCGTTTCCTGGAGGCCACAAATCCGTTTCTATTCTGGATGCGCTTCGCTCAGACGGCTTGGACGCCCTGGCTCGGCGCCTCCGCGGCAAGGCTTCCATCCAGGAACTTCGGTCGCCTGCCGGCTACGGCGGAGTTCGCCGGGCCCGATTCGACTTCGCATCGCGAAGGCGAGGGATAAACAAGTTCTGGGTGTTTAGTTTTGCCGCTGTGAATGGGCACGAAAAGAAACCGATCGAAAAGGCTCATGCGAGCGGAAGGCGGCTTGAGCCCGCCGCGCGCGCTCGCAGGTCTTGCCGCGGCGCATCCCGCGCGCGCAGGTCGGCGCCAGCGAGGCCGATCGAAATCCCTTGGCGCCTAGCGATCTCGAGCTTGACCGCGGTCCAATGGCGCGCTGGACGCCCGCCATCGATGCAGCGGCCCCGGACCCGTTCGCGCGCCTCGAAATAGGCGAGTTCCTGAAAGCTTTCGATGAGGCGGCGGGCGTCGGCCGCGATTGCCGCTTTCCATTCGGCGCGGCGCCGGAGCAATCCAAGGCACATGGCCAACCTCCACTCAACCAATGGGAGCACAAAACAATATTCTAACATACAGCGAACATATCAAGTACAAACTACAAAACGCACGAGAGATTTTAGCGGACCGGCAAAAATTGTTCGCGGCGGCGATGCGCCTTGAACTGGGCTATGATTTTTAGCCCGCGAATGAAAAGAAAGGATTAAGCCGAGGCGTTTTTTCCGGTGCAAAACGCCCGATGGCGGAAGCCGAGAACCGCTGGGGAGCAAGCGACCGGGCGATCAAATCTGTTCGAGTTCGATCAGGGTTCCGGCAAAATCCTTCGGGCTCAAAAAAAGGACCGGATTGCCGTGCGCCCCGATTTTAGGGCGTCCATCCCCGAGGACGCGCGCACCCGCTCGTTTCAGTTGCTCGCGCGCCGCAAAAATATCGGCGACCTCGAAACAGAGATGATGAATCGCCCCGCCAGGATTTTCAGCCAGGAATTTGGCGATTGGCGAATGCTCGCCGAGCGGTTCGATCAGCTCGATTTTGGTGTTTTCGAGCTCGACGAAGACCACCGTCACGCCGTGGTCCGGCAAGGACAGGGGCCCGCTCACCTTGGCGCCAAGCGCATCGCGATAAAGTGCGCTCGCGGCCGCGAGACCCTGGACCGCGATGGCGACATGATTCAGTCGCCCGATCACGTGAATTGCTCCCGCAAGCGATCACACCTCGATGACCAGCACATGGACCGCGGGCCGCTTGCCCCACGCCCCCGCGATAGCGTTGCGCACCGCTTTTTCGATCGCGGTGGAGACAATATCCGCATCGCGCCGCTTTTGCCGGGGCAAATGATCGAAGGTTTGAAACAGCGCGTCGTCGACGATCGCGGCGATCGCGACGCCGTCGAGGGCGCGCGGCGGTATCCCCGCCGTCACGACATCCGGCACCCCGGCGAGATCGCCCTTCGCGGTGACCGCCAAGGCAATTGTCACGATCCCCGAAACCGCGAGTCTCTGGCGTATCTTCAGGGCTTCGTCGCCAAAAGGAATGAGGCTATTGCCGTCCTTGCACAGGCGCCCGCTTGGTACCTCGCCGATGATTCCAGGGGGGCCCGGCGCGAGCAGCACGACGTCTCCGTTGCGTGCCGCGATGACATGCCGCGTGCCCTGCAATTTGGCAAAAGCCGCATGTTCGGCGAGATGAATGTCCTCGCCATGCGCGGGAATCGCGATTTGGGGTCTGGTCCAGGCGTAGAGCTGCGCAACCTCGCCGCGGCGCGGATGACCCGAGGCATGGACGAGCGGGGTGCGATCGGTGATGACTTCGACGCCTGACCTTATGAGATTGTTGATAATGCGGCCGACCTCCCTTTCATTGCCGGGAATGGTTCGCGAAGAGAAAATTACTTTGTCGCCGGGATCGAGCGAAACGACCGGGTGGTCGCCCTCCGAGATGCGGGCCATCGCGGCGCGGCTCTCGCCCTGGCTTCCGGTTGCCAGGACGACCAGTTTGTCGCGCGGCATGTGGGCAAACGCATCTTGGGAAAAAAAATCCGGAATGCCGTCGAGGTAGCCGCATTCCCGCGCGACGGCGACAACTCGCTCCATCGCGCGGCCGACCAGCACGACCGTGCGCTTTGCCGCCATGGCGGCCTCGGCGACGGCGCGAATGCGCGCCACATTGGAAGCGAAAGTGGTAACCACGACGCGCCCTGAAGCGTTGCCGACGATGTCGCGCAAGGTCTTGCCGACGTCGGCTTCCGAGGGGCTCTCGCCCTCGCGCAAAATATTGGTCGAATCGGAGACGAGAGCCAAAACCCCCTCAGCGCCGATCGCGGTAAGACGTTTTGCGTCGGTCGGCTTGCCTATTCCCGGCGCGGCATCGATTTTCCAATCGCCGGAATGAAGGATCGTGCCAAGCGGCGTGCGGATGGCGAGCGCCGAGCTTTCCGGGATCGAATGCGCCATGGCGATAAATTCAACATCAAAAGGCCCGATAGCGATGGCCGCTCCTTGCGCGACGACGGTGATTTGGACAGCCGGGGCGCCGGGCTCGGCGAGGCGCTTGGCTTCAAGAAGCGCGGCGGCGAACCGCGTCGCATAGACGGGGCACCCAAGCCGCGGCCATAGGTCAGCGACCGCGCCGATGTGATCCTCATGCCCATGGGTGAGCACGAGACCGACTAAATCGGCCCGCATCCTTTCGATGAAGCGTATGTCCGGGATGACGAGGTCTATCCCCGCGAGATCGGGGCCCGCGAAAGCCACCCCGCAATCGACCATCAGCCATTTTAAGTGTCCCTTGCGGCCATAGCCGTAAAGCGCGAGGTTCATGCCGATTTCGCCCAGGCCACCAAGAGGCACAAAGACGAGCTCGTCATTTCCTTCGTTCATTTGCACGAACCTTCATCGACCTTAAGGCGCGTCCCGATCAAATAGAATCATTTGATCGATAAGGACGCAGCTCGAAATCAAAGAGTCGGGCATGGCGGAATCGAAAAAGCCGAGCAACTTTTTCGGAACATGCACTCACGATCCAGCGAGCACCAACCGGTTCGTGAAAAAATGCAACAAAGCGACACGTCAGGTCGCAACGCGCGGACTCTATGCTCTCTTTCTATCCCCCGGCCGTGGCAGAGCTGACCGGCCGCGGCGAAAAGAAAACGTCGCCCGCCTCGATCGCCACCTGACCGGTCGCCTGTTCGAGAATAAGCCGCCCGGTCGCATCGATCGTCTGAAACGTGCCTTCGATCGTTTGCGAGGGCCGCGCCACGCCGATCCAAGCGCCAAGACCAGCGGCGAGCGAGAGCCATTCAGCGCGAACCGCTGCGAAGCCTGCGCCCGCTGCCCAAACATCGAGCCAATGCGTCATCGTCGCGGAGAGCCGCGCGAACACTCTTGCCGGCGCGACCGGCTGGCCAGCGATCGCCGAGAGATTGGTTGCTTTGTAAGGCGTATTGGCTGGATGCAGGCGGCAGTTCACGCCGACACCGGCGACACACGCGAAGCGCCCATCGGGGAGATTTGCACTTTCCAACAATATTCCGCAAAGCTTGGCGCCGTCATGGAGAACATCATTCGGCCATTTGATCGTAACACGGCGATCCCCGCCAAGGATTTCGCGCAGCGCGTGGGCGGCCGCGACGCCCGCAACAAAGCCGAGTTCCGCGGCCCTATGCGGCGGCGCCGGATCGGTCAGGAGCAGGCTCGCATGCAGATTGCCTCGCGGCGACGACCAGACGCGGCCATTGCGGCCCCGCCCCTCGGTCTGGCTATCGGCGACCACCCACAGACGGCCGGGATCGCCCTTCTGGCCGCGCCTCAAGCCCTCGTCGTTGGTCGAGGCGAGCTGGTCATACCGGACCAGACGGAACGCATTGTCTTGGGCCGCTCCGGCGAGACGATACAGGGAAACCCCCATAGGCTGCAAATTCAAAACAGTGACTTCGCCGCTGCCATGGTGGCGTCGATGAAGAGGCCAGGATAGGCGAATAAGAACACCACGAGAATGCCGCTCACCGCAAGCACGATACGAAGCGCGGGCGCGGGCCTATCGAATGCGGGCGCGGGCTCGTCAAAATACATGATCTTGACGATCCGAAGATAATAAAACGCCGCGACCGCGCTCGACAGAACGCCAATGACCGCAAGCGGGTAAAGCTGGGCCTGGATCGCCGCGTTGAAAACATACCATTTGGCGAAAAACCCCGCGAGCGGGGGTATCCCCGCCAACGAAAACATCATCGTCGCGAGAAAGAACGCCATCACCCCGTCGGTCCGGGCGAGTCCGGAGAGATCGGAGATATTTTCGACGCCCGCACCCTTAACCTGCATCGACAGGATTCCAGCGAAGGTGCCAAGCGTCATGACGAGATAAATCGCCATATAGGCGAGCACGCTGGCGACGCCGGCTTCTCCCCCCGCGGCGAGACCGACGAGGGCAAAACCGACGTGGCCGATCGCGGAATAGGCCATCAGGCGCTTGATGTTGGCCTGACCAATCGCGGCGAATGCGCCGAGCGCCATCGACAGGATGGAAAGGAATATCACGATCTGCCGCCATTGCGGGGCAATGGCCGGAAACGCGGTTAGGATCACCCGTAGCGTAATGGCGACGGCGGCCATCTTCACCGCCGTGGCAAAAAACGCGGTCACCGGCGTCGGCGCGCCTTCGTAGACATCCGGCGTCCACATGTGGAACGGCACGGCCGACATCTTGAAGGCGAGCCCGGCCATCAGGAACACAAGTCCGAAGACGACGCCGAGCGAAGCCCGTCCGTTGATGGTTTCGGCGATACCGGCGAAGGAAACGGTGCCGGCGAAACCATAGAGCAGGGAGGCGCCATAAAGCAGCATGCCGGACGATAGCGCACCGAGCACGAAATATTTGAGGCCGGCCTCGGACGCCCTGATATTGTCGCGATGGAACGCGGCGAGGACATAGAGTGCAAGCGACATCAATTCGAGCCCGAGATAAAGCGCGATGAGGCCAGCCGCCGAAATCAACATCAACATCCCGAGCGTCGACAAAAGAATGAGGATCGGAAACTCGAATTTGTCGATTTTCTCGACGGCCAGAAAATCCCGGCTCATGACCAAGGTAACGAGCGAACCGGCGAGCGTCAGCACCTTCATGAACCGCCCGAACCCGTCATTTACGAAGGCACCATCGAAGACGATAGCATTCGTCTTGCCGCCGAGCAGGATAACCACAATCGCGGCGCCGAGGAGACCGGCGGCGATCTCGGTTACCAGCCCGTCCGATGCCTTGCCACGGATAGCCCCGAGCAGCACGAGCACGAGAACGCCGACCGCCAGAATGAGTTCCGGCAAGCAATGCGCGAGGGCCACGGAGAGCGATGCCATTCTATTTAGCCTTTAGGCGAAAGAGCGCGGCCGTCTTGGTCTCATCGAGGGCCGTGTCATAGCCTCTGATGAGGGAGGTTATGGCGGCCGCCGAGGCCTCCAAAACCGGTCTCGGGTAAACGCCGAAGACGATCGTTAGTGCGACAAGCGGCGCGAACAATGTGGCCTCGCGCCATGAGAGATCGAGGAACGACGCGAGACTGGGCTTGTCGAGAACGCCGAATATGATGCGGCGATAGAGATAGAGCGCATAGGCGACCGACAAGATAATGCCGGTAGTGGCCAGAAACGCGACCGAGCTATTGATCCTGAACGTGCCAAGCAACGTCAGGAACTCGCCGATGAAGCCGGAGGTGCCGGGCAGGCCGACATTGGCGAGCGTGAAGATCATGAAGACCGCCGCGTAGAGCGGCATGCGGGCGGCAAGCCCCCCATAGGCCACGATATCGTGCGTATGCAGGCGGTCGTAGAGGACGCCGACGCAAAGAAACAGGGCGGCCGAGACGAGGCCATGCGAGATCATCTGAAAGACGGCGCCCTGCACGCCTTGCGCGGTCATGCTGAAGAGGCCCATCGTCACGAAGCCCATATGCGCCACCGAGGAATAGGCGATGAGCTTTTTCATGTCCTCCTGCGCCAGGGCAACAAGGGAGGTATAGATAATCGCTATGATCGACAACGCGAAGACGAGCGGCGCGAAATAGGCCGAAGCCTCCGGGAACATCGGCAAGGAGACGCGGAGGAAACCGTAGCCGCCCATTTTGAGGAGGACGCCGGCAAGGAGGACGGAGCCCGCTGTCGGGGCTTCGACATGGG
>Ga0185299_10003511_pt1 | contig 20618 bp, 22 predicted proteins | sample PaiPotPPA55metaG_FD_128002 | JGI IMG/M metagenome (GOLD analysis project Ga0185299, IMG submission 128002) | Iron sulfur acid spring bacterial and archeal communities from Banff, Canada, to study Microbial Dark Matter (Phase II) - Paint Pots PPA... ... | reverse complement strand
CTGCACATCGGCCCCGGTCAGAGCCAGCAGCACGCCGGGCATGCGCCGCGCCGCGGCGGCATCGACTTTGAGCAGCCGGGCATGCGCGACAGGCGAGCGCAAGACCGCGGCAAAGGCCATGCCTGGAAGAGTGATGTCGTCGGTGTAGCGGCCTTTTCCGGTGAGAAGCCGCTGATCCTCGTAGCGCTTGAGCGGTTGACCGATTCCGAACTTCACGGCGCCTGGCACTCCTCTGCTGGCGGCCCGCGCGGGCCCTCCCGCAGAGATGCCTCGCCTCCGGCGCTATTGCAACCCCGGCTGCAGCGCTGCCGCGCGGGTGGTCGGTTCGTGGTCCGGCGATGAGGCGCCGCATCATCCGCTGCTGTAGCGAATCCCCGGCCGGAATGGTCCGGTCGGACGCGCATGTATAGGTTTCAGTGATACAGGCGGCCCGCGGTTTCCCCGGATTTACGCAGGTTTCGGCCGCCGCGGTCGCTGCCCGGCGGCGACCCGCGCCCCGCAGCCGCGCCCCGCCACCTGTAGCAACCTGTAGCACTTCCGGCTTCGGTTCGCCTAGGCTAGCCACTCTAGAATGGGCAGGCCAGCATGGTGGGCATTCTCGCGGGCATTCGCGTGCTCGATTTCGGCCGGTACATCGCCGGCCCCTATTGCGCGGCACTGCTGGCCGAGCATGGCGCCGAGGTCATCCGCATCGAGAAGCGCGAGGGCAGCGAGGACCGCTACGTCGCGCCGGTGGGCACCGGCGGCGAGGGTGCGCTGTTCCTGCAGATGAACCGCAACAAGCTGTCGCTGACGCTCGACCCGATGACCCCGGCAGGACAGGAGATCGTCCGTCGCCTCGTGCGCACCGCCGATGTCGTCGTGGCGAACCTACCGCCCCAGACGCTGGCTGCGATGCGGCTCGATTACGACAGCCTCAAAGCGGTCAAGCCCGACATCATCCTCACCACCAGCTCCGCCTTCGGTCCAAGCGGGCCCTATGGCGACCGGGTCGGGTTCGACGGCGTGGGCCAGGTCATGTCGGGCGCGGTCTACATGACCGGCGAACCTGATCGGCCCTATCGCGCGCAGGTCCCGTGGGTCGATTTCGGCACGGCGCTGCATTGCGCCTTCGGCACCATGGCGGCGCTGATGGCACGCCGCGAGACCGGCAAGGGCCAGAAGGTCGAGGGTGCGCTGCTCGCGACCGCCGTGACCTTCACCAACGCCCTCCTGATCGAGCAGGCCGTGATCGAGGCCAACCGCGTGCCCACCGGCAATCGCGGCCAGACCGCCGCGCCCGTCGATCTCTACCGCACCCAGGACGGCTGGATCATCTGCCAGGTGATTGGGCAGCCGCTCTACCGGCGCTGGGCGGCCCTTATGCGCGAACCGCACTGGCTCGAAGACACGCGCTTCAAGGACGATCTCTCGCGCGGCGACCACGGCGCGGTCATCAGCGAGCGCATGGCGCGCTGGTGCGCCGAGCGGACCACCGCCGAGGCGCTCGAGATTCTCGGCCGGGAGAAGATTCCGGCCGCGCCGGTGCTCAAGCCGCAGCAGGCGCTCGACGATCCCCAGGTCCGCGCGATGGGATTTTTCCAGCCGATCGACTATCCCGGCCTGAAGCGGCCTGCGCCGATCGCCAAGACGCCGGTTTGGCTGTCCGAGACCCCCGGCGGCATCCGCCGCCGCGCACCTCTGCTCGGCGAGCACACCGAGCAGATCCTGCAGCAGATCGGCTACGACGAAGCGGCAATCGGCGAGCTGCGCCGAACGGGCGTGATCTAGACTAGCCCCGCGCCGCGCGAATTTACGCCCTGCTAACCATGATGGAGCCACTAGCTTGGGTCGCCGGTGACAGACGCGCTCATGGAGGGAAGTTTGCAGACGCTGCCATTCGATGTGCGCTTGGCCTGTCCCGCGGATATCCCGGCGCTCTTCCGCCTGAAACAGCAGCTCGCCCGAGCGGAAGGGAACGAAGGGGTGCTGCGCGCCACCGAGCGCGGCTGGCTGCGCGACGGCTTCGGCGCCCGGGCGCAATTCACCTCGCTCGTCGCAGAACGCGACGGGTGCATCATCGGCATGCTGACCTACAGCCCCGTCTACCTGACCGCGCTGGCGGGGCTCGTGCTCTCCATCCAAGACCTGTTCGTTGAGCCCGACCACCGCAAGGCGGGGGTGGGAGGGCGCTCCTGGCGCGGCTGTCCGCCATCGCCGTGACCCAAGGCATCCCGTTGATCCAGCTCAATGTGCTCGAGGGCAATCCGGCGCGGCAAGTCTATTGCCGTGCCGGCTTCCAGCATCTGCGCGAGTGCCTGACTTATGTCATCGGCGGAGAAGCGATGCACGACCTCGCGGCCATGGCCGGCATGGGCCCCGCTCCATCGGCTTAGCGAAGCGCCGCCGCCACGCGCGTCTGAAGAGACCGTTAACCGGTTGGCCATACAGTCGAGAGCATGGAACACCAGGGGATCGCAGGGCGGGGCTGATGCTTAAGGCGCTTGCAGCGATCGGCTCCGTCATCTATCGACGGTCGGCAGCGATCACCGACTGGTTCATCCCGGATTCGCTCAGGACCGATGCAGCGACGCTCGGCCGCGCACGTATCTTCGTCTTCAGCCACCTGTTCGGCCCCTCGCTCGGCCAGAGCATCAGCGTCTACCTCTACATCCTCGATCCCAATCCGGGCCCGGCCTACTGGACCATCGTGGCGTCGATTACGGCGTTCTGGACCCTCCCCTTCTGGCTCAAGCTCACCGGCCGTCTCACGCCGCTGGCGCTGTTCACCGTCGAAAACCTCACCTTCGTCACGCTGTTCGGCTCCTATAATTACGGCGGCGTCAGCTCGCCCTTCCTGCCATGGCTGCTCAACGCCCTGCTCCTGCTGTTTTTCTATCTCGGCGACCGGCCGCGGCTGCGCTACCTGGTGCTGGCGCTGTTCGCGCTCAATGTGCTCGGTTTCTATCTCGCCTATGCGGTGGACCATTCCTTCCCCGAGCATGTGCCGATCGCGGCCATGTCGGGGCTCGGGCTCACTTCGGTGCTGTCTGCCACCGTCTACATGTCGATGATGGCGCTCTATTACGCCAGTGTCGTCGCCTCGCAATCGGAGCTCGAGCGCGAGGTGCAGAACCATCGCGCCACCGCGATCCAGCTGCGGGAGGCCAAAGAGGAGGCCGAGGCGGCGAGCCGGGCGAAGTCCGAATTCCTCGCCAAGATGAGCCACGAGCTGCGCACGCCGTTGAATGCCGTGATCGGCTACAGCGAGATGCTGCTGGAGGATGCCGAGATCGACGGCCGCAAACAGCAGCAGATCGCCGATCTGCGGCGCATCAACAGCGCGGGCAAGCACCTGCTGTCACTCGTCACCGACGTGCTCGACCTCTCTCAGATCGAGGCCGGCAAGATGGACCTGTCGGCACAGCCCTTCGATCTCAACACCTTCATCGACGACGTGGTGGCGACGTGCCGGCCGCTGGTCTTGGACAACGGAAACGATTTCGCCGTCGAGCGCGGCGACGGTCTTGGCGTCATCGTCAGCGACGCCACCAAGCTGCGCCAGGCAGTGCTCAACCTGCTGAGCAACGCCGCCAAATTCACCAATCGCGGCCGCGTAACACTGGGCGCAATGCGCGAGAAGGCCGATGGCGATTGGATCCGCATCGCTGTCCGCGACACCGGCATCGGCATCCGGCCCGAGGCCCTGCCGAAATTGTTTCAGAACTTCAATCAGGCGGAGGCCTCGACCTCGAGCCGTTATGGCGGCACCGGGCTCGGACTGGCCCTCAGCCAGAAGCTCTGCCTCATGATGGGCGGTGGAATCACCGTCGAGAGCGAGCCAGGGCGCGGCTCCTGCTTCACCATTCGAATCCCTGCCATCCTGCCCACTCACCCGCGCGTGGCGGGGTCGGAAGACGTGGCGCAGCGTCCGCTTTATCCGGCCACTGTGGCAGAGTGATCGCCGGACTCGAGCGCGGGTTTTCTATGGGGCTGGGCGCCACCAGCACGCGCGCTGACTAGCGTTAAGGATTTACGAAGACCCCGGTGGCTAGAGTTGCGTGATGATCAGCGATGTTGCCCGCGCTAGCCGCGTTCTCGTCATCGATGACGATCCGCAGAGCGTCGAATTGGTCAAGCGGGTGCTGACGCGGGCCGGCTTCAACACCGTCGAATCGACGAGCGAGCCGAGCATCGCACTGTCGCTGCTGCGCGAGATCGAGCCCCATGTCGTGCTGCTCGACCTCAACATGCCCAAGATCGATGGGTTTGCCGTGCTTGACACGTTGCGCAGCGAAGCGGATCGAGTGGGCAGCTCGATCATCATGCTGACGGGAGCCGCCGACCACGCCGTACAGGTCACCGCGCTGCAGCGCGGCGCAAGCGACTTCGTCACCAAGCCCTTCGAGCACCCCGTGCTGGTGGCGCGGGTCGCCGGCGCCGCGGAGATGCGCGAGCTGCAGCGCCGGTTGCGCGACCAGAACGACCGGCTGCAAGAAGCGGTCGCCGCCCGCACCGCCCGCCTCCAAGAGACGCTCGATATGCTGACCCGCGCCGAAGCCGAGCTGAAACGCTCGCTCGAGCACACGGAGGCGCAAGGCCGGACCCGGGCGGAGGTGGTCGCGGAGCTCGCCCATGAGCTGCGCACGCCCTTGAGCGCGATCTGCGGATTCTCGGATATGATGCGGCGCCAGCAGTTCGGTCCGATCCCGCCGCGCTATCGCGAATACGCCGAGGACATCCACAGCGCCGGTATGCACGTGCTGCAGGTGATCCATGGCTTTCTCGACATCACGAAGGCCGAGGCGCGGCAGGAGCCCCTGGCGGTGTCGATGGTCGACATCGGCACCCTCGTTGGCGAAAACGTCAAGTTGATGGCCGCCGAAGCCAAGAAGACCGGCGTCGACCTCTGGCTCGTGGTCAAGCCGGGCATCGAGGAGGTCCAGACCGACCGCGCCAAGCTCATGCAGATCGTACTCAACATGACCTCGAACGCGGTGAAGTTCACACCGTCCGGCGGCTCGGTGACGATCGAGGTCGGGCCTGATGCCGGCGGTGGCGCCTATTTCATCGTCATCCGCGATACCGGCGTGGGTATCGACCCGAGCGGTCTGGGGGAGGTCACGCGCTCGTTCGGCCAGATCCGCAGCGCCAAGCCCAAGGGCAGCGGCCTTGGCATGCCCCTGACGCGGCAATATGTGGAGATGTTGGGCGGCACCTTGACCATCACCAGCCGCCCCGGCCAAGGGACCGCCGTGACCATCCGGCTACCGAAATCTCTGCCCGTCGATCACTACCAAGACACGGCGCCAAGCACTGCCAGCGGCTGAGGCGTGCGGCCACCTCCCTGGCCAACGAAATCCGCGCCAGTTCGACCACCACGTATGGCCCTCTCTGCGTTGACCTACTTTGCTGGCAAGATTCTATAGTTAATACCCGCGCGACCATTAACCATAAAACAGCCGGTATTTAGAGAAAATGCCGCAAGTTCAAGCCGCGAATTCTTCGATTTTACTATTTCTTTACGACTTTCTGTTACCCTCCTCGGTAATCAAGGCGGTCGTCTTGGTTAAATCGAGCGACGAGTATGGTTGCATCGGTCACGCGACCGCGTCGGGCGGAAGAGCCTCGAAAGCCCAGGGGGAATCGCTTCCGAGCAAGGACAAGCTGATGCCAGATCCGAAGCAAAGCGCCGCACCGGTCGAGGCCCTGACGGGCAGCCTGCGCGACTATCGTGAGCTGCGCGGACCCGACCTTATCGGGCGTGTCGACCATTTCTTCCGCTGGCAGGATCTGCGCCGCCAACACCATCTCTGGCCCTATTCCCGCTCGACCGAGGATGCCCCCGCTACGCTCTGCGGCGCCCGGGAGGATACGGGACAGCGCTTCGCCGGCATCAATTTCGGCTCGCAGGACTATCTGAGCCTCGCCTCGCATCCGGCCATCAAAGATGCTGCTAGGGCCGCGATCGACGAGTACGGCGTCCACAGCGCCGGATCGGCAGCATTTCTCGGCAACACCAAATACTCGCTAGCGCTCGAGCGGACGATCGCCGATTTCCTGGGTATGCAGCACACCGTGCTCTATCCTACCGGATGGGCGGCAGGCTTTGGCGTGATCAAGGGTCTGGTCCGGCCGAGCGACCACGTCGTCATAGACGGACTTGCCCATTCCTGCCTGCAGGAGGGCGCCGCGGCGGCGACGCGCAACGTCCATCTTCATCGTCATCTCGACATCGACTCCGCGCGCCGGCATCTGACGCGGATCCGCGCGCACGACACCGAGAACGCGATCCTCGTGGTCACCGAGAGCCTGTTCTCGATGGATTCCGACACGCCCGACATCGCCGCGCTGCAGGATCTTTGCCGCGAGTTCCAGGCCACGCTGGTGATCGACGTGGCGCACGACCTCGGCAATCTCGGCGAGGACGGGCGCGGTTATCTCGGCCTGCAGCAGATGCTCGGCCGCGTCGACATCGTCATGGGCAGTTTTTCGAAGACATTCGCCTCCAATGGCGGTTTCGTCGCCTGCAACTCGGCGTCGGTTCGGGAATACCTCAAATACTACAGCGCGCCACAGACCTTCTCGAACGCGCTGTCGCCAGTGCAGGCGGCGACCGTGCTCAAGGCTTTCGATATCGTCGCCAGCGGCGAAGGTCGCGCGCTGCGAAATCAGCTGATGGCCAATGTCCGGCATCTCCGAGGCGCGCTGGACCAGGCGGGGTTCGATGTTCTGGGCGAGCCCTCCGCAATCGTGCCAGTGATCATGCGCGCGGAGGGCCTTGCCCGCCTCGTGGCCAGCCAATTGCCAGCGCTCGGCGTCCTTGCCAATCTCGTCGAATATCCAGCGGTGGCCAAGGGCAGCGCCCGCTTCCGCCTCCAGGTCATGGCCAAGCACAGCCGCAAGGACATCGACGACGTCGTCGACCGGCTGCGTACAGCCCATCACAAGGCGCAGGTTGCCTTCCGCGCATATCAAGGGCCCGGAGCAACGGCCGACGTCAGCGCCACTGCGTCCGCAGGAGACTAACCCCATGTCGCCGAGAAACAGCGAGAAAGGCCGTCTCCTCGCCGTCGATGACAGCGCCGAATCGGCCGATCTCGTCGCGCGTATCGCCACCAAATGCGGCTATGACGCGCAGGCGACCTCCGACCCGAGATCGGTGCGAGCCCTGGTGGCCGAGTGGAAGCCTGAAGTCCTTACGCTCGACCTATGCATGCCCGAGGCGGATGGCATTGATCTTCTTTCGGTGCTGGAGGAGACCGGCTTCTCGGGCGTCGTCGTCATCATCAGTGGACAGGACGGCTGGTTCCGCAAGGCGGCGAGCCGCTTGGCGGAGGTGCGTGGCCTCAAGGTGGTGGACGATCTGCAGAAACCACTCGATGTTGGCGCGCTGCGCCAGTTGCTGAGCCGGCTGAAGCAGGACTTTTGAGCAAGCCCGCCCGGTTCCGGAGCGCTTATGGCGCCTGGGCTATCGTTACGGTTGCATATCTATACCTTTTATAAACGGTATCTAGGTATACGAAACGCCTAGGGTGTCATCACAGGAAGCCAGACCTATGAAGAAGCCGATATCGATCGCCCTAGTGGCGGCATGCTCGTTGGCCAGCGCGGCGGCACAAGCCGAGCCACAGAACATCTACGCCCGCCTCGATACAGGCGGGTCATTCTCGAGGAACGCCGGCAAGGATGTGGGCGTCAACATCGGCTCGTCGCCCATCGTCGGTGCCGGCGTGGGCGTCAAGCTGCTTCCCTTCTTGCGCACGGACGTGACGCTGTCATACCGGCCGAGCTACTCATTTACGGCGCCGGACACGACGCTCGTGCCCGGTACTGTCGGCCGCGGCGACGTCAAGACACTGGCCGCCCTGGTGAACGCCTACTACGACTTCCCCAGTTTTGCCGGCTTCACACCCTATGTCGGCGGCGGCGTTGGGGTCGCGCGCAACGAGGTCGGCACGACCACCCTCAGCGATCCCAGCAGCGGCGCCGCCGTGGCGACGCTGAGCGGTAGCACGACCACCCAGTTCGCATGGCAGGTTAGTGCTGGCATATCCTATGCAATCTTGCCGGCCGTCGCCCTCGACTTCGGCTATCGCTATTTCGATGCCGGTGAAGGCCGGTCGGGCACTAGCGGCACCTTCCTGGGCGCTCCAATCACCGCCCCCGTCCAGCGCGGCAACATCCGCGCGCACGAACTCCAAGCGGGCATCCGCGTCGGCTTCTAAGGCTCAGTTCGAAGCGGGAGCAGGCGACGGTCGCGCCGTCGGCTGACCGTCCGCGATCGTCGCTCGTCAGCGGCCCTGGCCGTTGGCGAGGCAAGCGGTGATCTTGCCAAGCAGTCGCGGCATGTCCACCGGCTTGGTGTCGAAATCGGCGCAACCGACCTCGACGCTCTTGTCGCGATCGCTCGCCAATGCATGCGCGGTCAGCGCAATCACAGGAATGCGCGACGTTGCCGGATCGGCCTTGATTCGTCGGGTCGCTTCCCACCCGTCCATCTCGCCGAGCGCGATATCCATCAGGATAAGATCGGGCTTCTCGGCGCCGGCCAGCGCGATACCGCTCGGGCCGTCGGCCGCGAAGCACATGGTGTAACCGTGACGCTGTAGCCGCCGGCCCAGCATATCGCGGTTCATTTCGTTGTCTTCGACGAGCAGGATCTTAGGCATTGGCGATCATCGGTTTGGCGGGGCCTCTATTTTCGCCGGTTGCGGATTGGTCATTCTTGCCGCGCGGGCAGAGGCGGTCCAGCACGCGCATGAGGACGTCGCGGTCGACGGGTTTTACGAGGTGCTCGACCGCACCCAAAGCAAGCGCCGTCCTCCGGTCGTCCACGATCGTGAGCATCACCACTGGGCACCCCTCGAGCTCGCGGTCCGCCTTGAGGGCGCGCAGGATTTCCCAACCGTTCATGCCGGGCATCAGCACGTCCAGGATGATCACTGAGGGCTTCGCGCTCCGCGCCAAGCCAAGCGCCGCGCGCGGATCGTCGGCAAGCATGGGCCGGAAACCCTCCTTGGTCAGCATCCGCTGCATGAGATCTAGCACGGCCGGATCGTCGTCGACGACGAGGATGGTGTTCTGCCGGCTCGTGGAGTCGGCCGGCACGGGCTCCGTCGCCCGGTCGACCTCGGCGCGCTGCTGCACGGTATCGGCGAGCGAGGCCGGCAGCCGAATCGTGAAGCACGATCCGCGACCAAGCTCGCTCTCGACCGTGACGTCGCCGCCCATGAGGCGGGACAGCTTCTGCGTGAGGGACAGGCCGAGCCCGGTGCCGCCGTATTTCGTCGAGGTCGATGCTTCCGCCTGATTGAAATTCTGGAACAGCTTGCGCAGGTTATCGCTGCTGATGCCGATGCCGGTGTCGCGCACTGCGATCCTGATCCAATCGCCGCCGGCCGTCGGCTCGCGCGCGACGGTCAGGGTGACGCGGCCATTCCGGGTGAATTTCGCCGCATTGCTCAAAAGGTTCAGCACCGCTTGGCGCAGCTTCGTTACGTCACCCTCGGCGGTGCCGAGGTCGCGGTCGCGCTCGACGATCAGCTCGTTGCCGTTCCTGGCGCAGAGCGGCCGGCACATCGCCACCATGTCATCGACGAGCGCGCCGAAGGCGAAGCGCTCGTTGAAAAGCTCCATCTTTCCGGCCTCGATCTTAGAGAGATCAAGCACGTCGGTGATGAGCGAGAGGAGATGCTTGCCAGCGCCGTTGATCTTGCGCAGATCCTCAGCCTGCTGCTCCTCGGCGCCCTCGATCTCGAGATCCTCCAGCAGCATGTCGCTGTAGCCAATCACGGCGTTCAGCGGCGTGCGCAGCTCGTGGCTCATCTTGGCGAGGAACTCGGACTTGGCGCGGTTCGCCGCTTCCGCCTCCTCCTTGGCCTCGCGCAGCTTGATCGCCGTGGTGCGGTGGTTGTGCACCTCGTGCTCGAGCTCGGACTGATTGGCGACGATATTCGCGTAGGAGAGCGCCATCATTGAAACGTAAACCGCGGCACAAAGCGTGGACATGATGCCGATGCCGGTCAGGGCCGTCAGCGGCACGTGCTCGGGGAAGGAGTGGCCGAGCGCATAGGAGACATAGAACAGCGTCACGTTCGTCACGATCATGCCGAGCACGATGAGACGTGGACGCACGGCGGGCCCGAGATAGAAGAACGCGAGGAGCGGCACCACCAGCAGCCATGGCAGGAAGGGCGAGCTGACGCCGCCGTAATGATAGGCGCCCCACAGCACGGCGAAGATCAGGTTCTGCACGGAGAGCAGCGCCAGCGCGGTGTACGCCCCAGTGCGCTTCAGCGCGAAGGGAAAGGCCCAGAACGCCGTGATCGAGAGCGCCAGTACCCAGAGCTGATAGCCCGGATGGGGATCGAGCACGTAGAGATAGACGGTAATGGTGTGGCCGAGGAAAGGGCCGAAGATATGGGAGATGAGGAACATGCGGGCAGGCTGTTCCATCTCGCGCTCGACCTTGAGCGCGGGGGGCATGAACCAGTCCAGCAACGGATAGATCATCGACGGCGACAAGCGAAGCCGCGGGCGCATCAGCCATCCTCCCGACGCAACCACCCGAGGCTAAGTATTAGTTGATAATAGTTAACGGTTTGTTTGTCCGCGGTCTCGCTCGTCGCGCATGACGCGCTTTTCTGCTGCCAGCGATGCACCGCCGGCGGCACCGTCGATCATCATTTGTTTACCATGACGGGTCCGCCGGCGATCGGCCCCTACCCTCAGGGATGACAGCTCTATTTTGCCGCCTTCTGCGCCGCCTTGGCTTTCTCGATCTCGCCGGCGATCGTGCTCAGCTGAGCTGGGTCGAGCAGCTTCTGCGCCAGCGGGAAGATCTCGGTCTCCTCCTCCTCGACGTGCTGCTCCACATCCTCCTGCAGCTCCTCGAGCAGGTCCGTCCAGCTATCGCTCTCCTTGTCGGCGTGATCGAGCGCCTCCAGCGCCTCCTTCACGTCGCTATGCTCCTCCAGCGCCTCTTCGATCAGGTCCTGGGCCTCATGGTGGCTCTGCAGCGCCGAATAGAAGTACATCTCCTCGACCTCGGCATGGAGCTTCAACTCATGCTTCAACTCGGCAAAGAGCCGCGGACGTGACTGCGTGCCGCCAGAAGTCTCGGCGAGTCGCTCGAAGAGCCGCCTGGCCTTCAGGTGATCCTGTCGGATAAGCTGAAAGAGATCCATCGGGCGCCCTCTGCACAGCTGGCAATTGAACGTGGCACGCGCCGTCGCTTGGCGCCCATGCCTCCGATGTTAAACAGCCGCGGGCGCCATCGGTTGCCGACGACATCGCTGCGCCCCAGGTCCTCCGCCGCACGGCAAGAAAACGCCGCGGGCAGGTTGCCGGGATCGCCGCTCGTCGCCTAGGCTGGTACCGCGTCTAAGAAGGCCCACCGAGGATGTGGTGTCGAGAATGAGCAACCGGAGCGACAGGACCGACGCGGCGCTTACCAAATTCGGCATTGGGCAGCCGGTGTCGCGGATCGAGGATCCCAAGCTGCTGCGCGGTGCGGGCCGGTACACGGACGATATCCGGCTCGCCGGGCAAGCCTACGCCGTCATGGTACGCAGCCGACACGCGCATGGCGTCATCCGCGCCATCGATATGGCGGAAGCGAGTCGCCTTCCGGGCGTCCTCGCGGTCTACGCAGGTGCTGAGATAGCGGCCGCCGGTTATGGCGCGATCAGGCCCGGTATCGTTGTCCCGAACCGCGACGGCACGCCGATGCGGGCGCCGCCGCGGCCGGCCTTGCCGCCAGCACATGTGCGCTTTGTAGGCGAGGTGGTGGCCTTCGTCGTCGCGGAGACGGCGAGCGCCGCCAAGGACGCCGCCGAAGCGGTCGTCTGCGAGATCGATCCGCTGCCCGTGGTGACGAGCCCGGGAGCCGCTGCGGCTGCAGGCGCGCCGCAGCTTCATCCCGAGGCACCCGGCAATCTCGCGGTCGATTACCACTACGGCGACGCGGCGGCAGTGGCGGCGGCCTTCGCGCGGGCCGCCCATGTCACCCGCCTCGACATCGTCAGCAACCGCATCGTCGTCAACGCCATGGAGCCGCGCGTCGCCCTCGGCCAATACGACGCCGGCACGGGTCGCTGGACGCTGCATGTCGGCTGCCAGGGTGTCTTCGGTCTGCGCAGCGCGCTGGCAAAGGACGTTCTGAACGTTCCGCCAGAGAAGGTACACGTGCTGACCGAGCACGTCGGCGGCTCCTTTGGGATGAAGGCCTCGATTTTTCCCGAATATGTCTGCATTCTTCACGCAGCGCGAGCGCTGGGGCGTCCCGTGAAATGGACCGACGAGCGATCGGAGAGCTTCGTTGCCGATCATCATGGACGCGACCATGAGATGATGGCGGAGCTCGCGCTCGACGCCGAGGGGCGTTTCCTCGCCCTGCGCCTCACCGGCTCCGGCAATGCCGGCGCCTTCGTGGTCGCGACGCTGCCTTACACGGTCAATGCCGTGAAGAACGTGGTGAGCGTCTATCACACGCCGCTGGTCGAGGTCTCCACCAAGGGCGTGCTCACCAACACGGCCCCGACCGGCGCCTATCGCGGCGCGGGCCGTCCGGAGGGTAACTACTACATGGAGCGCCTGATCGACACCGCGGCGGCCGAGATGGGTATCGACCGTGTCGAGCTGCGGCGGCGCAACTACATCCGCCCGGACGCGATGCCCTACAAGGCAGCGTCGGGCATGAGCTATGACAGCGGCGAATTCGCGGTCGTGCTCGACAAGGCGCTGGCGCTGGCGGATTGGCAGGGTTTTGCGCAACGCCAGCAGCAAAGCCGCGCCAACGGCAAGCTGCGCGGCCGCGGCATCGGCAGCTATCTCGAAGTGACGGCGCCGCCGTCGAAGGAAATGGGCGGCGTCCGCTTCGAGGCGGACGGCACGGTGACGATGATCACCGGCACGCTGGACTACGGCCAGGGCCACGCCTCGCCTCTGGCTCAGGTGCTGGTCGACCGGCTCGCCATCCCCTTCGACCGCATCCGCCTGCTCCAGGGCGACAGCGATGCCTTGCTCGTCGGCGGCGGCACCGGCGGGTCGCGCACGATGATGGCGAGCGGCACGGCCATGGTCGAGGCGAGCGCGCAGGTCATCGCCCGCGGCAAGGAAATCGCCGGCTTCGTGATGGAGGCGGCTTCCGTCGATATCGAATTCTCGCGCGGTCGCTTCACCATCGCGGGAACCGACCGTTCGATCGGCATTATGGAGCTGGCGGCCCGCCTGCGCAGCGGCGTGAAGCTGCCGCCGGAATTGCCGCAATCGCTCGACGTCGGTTTGATCTCCAACAATCCGCCCTCGTCCTTCCCCAATGGTTGTCACATCGCCGAAGTCGAGATCGATCCCGATACCGGCGCGATCGCGGTGGTGAGATATGCGATGGTCAACGACTTCGGCACGCTCATCAACCCGCTGCTCGCCGAGGGCCAGGCGCATGGCGGCATCGTCCAGGGCATCGGCCAGGCGTTGATGGAGCGCACGTTCTACGACAGCGACGGCCAGTTGCTGAGCGGATCCTACATGGATTACGCGCTGCCGCGCGCGGACAATGTGCCCATGTTCAGCTTTGCCAGCCATCCCGTCCCGGCAACGACCAATGTTCTCGGCGTCAAGGGCTGCGGCGAGGCAGGCTGCGCCGGCTCGCTGCCCGCGGTGATGAATGCCGTCGTCGATGCGCTTTCGCCTTACGGCATTCGTCACATAGATATGCCCGCAACGCCGGACCGCGTGTGGCAGGCCCTGCGCGACGCGCAAAGTCGCTAGCGCGTCAAACCACCGCTTCGGCGCCGGATTGCGCGGTTTTTGTGAACGGTCTTTTCACCGTCCGATCGGTTATAAAAGGCCGAGGCAGGTCGTACCTCGTGTGGTGTCGAGAGCGAATATTCGCCTCTCATCCGAACTAGGAAAGGACACGACCATGTCTAACAACATCCGTCTCGCTCGCGCCGCCGCCTTGGCGATGGCGCTGGCCATTCCCGCGGTTTCCGGCCTCGCCACGGTTGCTTATGCCGATGACGAGTACAGCGTCGCCACCGAACACGGGGCGCTCGTCCGCCAGGCGGCACAGAACGCTCCGTCGTTCGGCACCGCTTTTGCGCTCGCCACCGGCCGGGCTGCCCAGTCTCAAGCGGTCGCCGGAAACGCCGGCAACAGCGTGCCGGCCGTCGCGTCGGACGCATCGCCTGCGACGGTCAAGCAGGATCTGCTGGGCACCGGCGGTCAGCAGGACAACCTGGCGCGCGAAATCTACCACCCCGGCAGCGGCACCGACTGGTAATCGGGTTATGATGGGGCTGGAGCCGAGTCCGTGCCGGTACGGCACGGATTTCGGCTCGGGGCCTCTTTGGGGCGCGCGTTATTGGTTACCGCTGGAGCGCGCGGAAGGCGCTCAATCCTTCGACGAGCTTGCTTGTCGTCGAAGCATCGAGCGTCTCCGCAGAAGGGCGAGGGGGTTGCTCCGCGTTGCGACGATTGATCTCGGCGGCAAGGCGATCGCGGAGCATCAGGCGCTGACGATCGTATTCGCTTTCGCTGATCTCGCCTTTGTCGACCTGTTGCGCGCCGGCCAAGCGGGCAGCCTCGGCAAAGCGAATCAGGTCCATATAGGGATAACCCGCCTCCCGATAAGCGGCGGTAACGCGTGGATCGGCGCAGCGCTCGACCTCCGTCACGCTCTTGAACTCGCCGCTGCGGCGACGCTCCTGGCACTGCTCGCGAATGCTGCGCATCTGCTCGCCCGTTGCCTTGATCGCGGGCGTGTCCGTCGACTGCCGACCGCCGCATCCTAAGAGCACGGCGCAGACGAGTGCGGCCGACACCGCCAGGCAGCGCCGCGCCCCAAATGACGACCGGCCAATTTGCCGAGCCGACGACGCCATTGGCCTCTCCTTCCTCTGCGTCCACCGCTAGGAACACCGCGCCGACAGAAAGGAACCCGCCGACGATGGAGAATGTTGCTCAGGGAGCAAGAAATTCGCCAGTGCGACCGCACGCACTGACGCCAAGGAGCAGCCGATGACATTTGCCAATCGCACCCTGCTGATGATGGCAGCGGTCGCGCTCGGCGCGGCGCTGACGGTCGGCCCTGCCCGGAGCCAGACACCACGCTCCGAGACGCCGCCGTCGGTGCCAGAGGGGCGTCAGAGCCAGCCGACGCGTCCGGACGATGCGACGGGCCCGCAGCAAGGTACGAGCACGGCGCCGTCCGGCTCGCTCAGCGACGAGCTCTCCCGCTCGGGGGGTGTGGTGCAGCCGCCCGCGACAGGCGATCAGGGCGTGGTGCCGCCGCCCAAAGCCGGTCCGCAGAGCATGCCCGTCATTCCTCCCCCGGGCACGCCCGGAGGCAATCAGGAAATTCAACCAAAATAGAGGGCCCAGCCGGCGGGCACATCGGCCCTAACATCGGCCCTACTGGCCGGCCTTCCGCGCAGTCGCCTGGGCATCGCTAAGGTTCTGCTGGCATCGATCGGCGCCCCCTTGCTCGTCCGGAACCTCTGCTTCAGACAACAGGCCCTCGATCTTGGCTCGAGCCGCGGCGCCGCCGTTCTGCTCCGGCGCGGCGCCTACTCTCATGTTTGCTCGGCCTCCCGATCATGCGATGTGCGCCAACCTAACGCCGGAGCGCGATGCTGTTCCGCGCGCGCTGCGCCAAGCCGGATAGGAACCGGCGGGTGGTTGGGCTGGCGGGCCATCGAGCCCTGCAGAGTTGTTCAGCCTGTCGGCCCCTGGCGGATAGCGCGGGCTTGGCGGCCTCCCACAGTTTGATCGCGCCCGGTTTGATCCCCTGGCCCAAACTTGGTCGAGCCCTCGTTGATCTGTTTCCCGCATCTGAGAGCAGTGCAAGTTTGTCGGCGGTACCCGGCGCAACGGCAACGGCCGAGCCGGCAGGGATGGCAGCTTTGACGGTCTGGGCAGCCCAGCTAAGCTCGCTAATGTGGTCCAGCCGTAATGGATGGAAATTCGCTTGCAACGCCTGTAACATTCGCTGCCCATGGGGGGGTAGGGTACCCCGGTCCGCCGCTGCAAGCTTTTGCGGTTTGTGCGATGTTCCCGCTCAAGCGATTGAGAGTTAATGCTGCATGCCTGATTCGTCTCCGGAAAGTGCGCAAGAAGCTGAATTGGCTCGTCTGATCGTGGCTACGTTGAACCTCGACGTCCGGGCCGCGGATATCGATCCGGACGCGCCGCTCTACGGTGAGGGGCTGGGGCTCGATTCGATCGATGTGCTCGAGATCGCGCTGGCTATTTCGCGGGAATTTGGCGTCAAACTCCGAGCAGACGACAAGAACAATCGCACAACTTTCAGCTCGCTGCGCGCTCTCAATCGCTATGTTCGGCAAAATCAAGCGAGCTGAATGCGCCTGCTGCGCTCCCGGATAGCGAGCATATTGGCTTTTGCTGCCTTTGGCCTATGCTCGCTGCTTGATCATGCGGCCTTGATGACGGGAACGCCGTTGGCCGCAGGCTTGGCCTTCCTTCAACTCTGTCTCGTCGGTGCCTTTATCCTGTGGCGCGTCCCTTACCGGCATAAGTGGCCGGCGGGCGGCCTCCTCTGTCTGATGCTAGCCTTCGTCTGCTGGCGATCGGTCCAGCAGAGCCTGGTCGTGGCATCCGCCATCCCGCATACAGTGGCGTATTTGGGATTGCTGGCGGTCTTCGGAACCTCGCTGCTGCCGGGGCGAGACGCGCTCGTCACCGCCCTCGCACGGCACATGCACGGGCCGATCAGCGACGACATGGCCGCCTATACCCGGAAGGTGACTTGGCTTTGGTGCGTGTTCTTCGGCGCCCAGCTTTCCGGCTCGCTCCTTCTCTTTCTGTTTGCGCCACTGGCAAGCTGGTCGTTCTTCGTCAACGTGCTGAACCTGCCGCTGCTTGTGCTAATGTTCGTCGCCGAATACGCCTTTCGCGGGTTCGGTCTGCGGAACCCGCCCCGTCACGGTCTGGCATATATGACCGGAATGGTCGCATTCATAAGAGAAAAGATGTCAAAGCAGGCTAGCAGCGGTTGAAGGCTGCGGAACAATGACCCTCTATCCGTTGATCCGTCATGGCCCCCTCGATGCCATTGTCGCGTACCGCGGAGAGCAGCCGGTCAGCGCGCGCGAGTTCTTGCGTGACGTGACGGCACTCGCCAAGTTGCTCCCTGCCCATCGCCATGTCGTCAATCTGTGCCAGGACCGTTATCGCTTCACGGTCGGGCTGGCGGCAGCCTTGTCGCGCGAGCAGGTCAGCTTGCTCCCGCCAAATGATTTGCCCGCGGTGCTCGAGCAGCTTGTCGCAGACTTCGTTGATCTCTATTGCCTTATCGACGGTGCCGCGCCGGCGGCGTTTATCCCCACTCTGGCATATCCCGAGCGCCTCACCGGTGACGTGCCGGCGGGGACCCCCGCCTTTGCCGGGAGCCAGACGGCGGCCCTCCTCTTCACCTCGGGGTCGACCGGCTGTCCCAAGCCGCAGAAGCGCTCGTGGGGCGCCCTGGTGCGCAGCGCGCTCGCGGCCGGCGACCGGCTCGGCGTCGCCTTGCTTGGTGGTGCGACCATCGCTGGCACCGTTCCGCATCAACACAGCTACGGCCTCGAATCCACAGTGATGCTGGCTCTGCAACACGGCCTTGCGCTTCAGAGCGAACATCCGTTCTATCCGGGCGATGTCTGCGCCTGCCTCGCTGCGCTCCCCCGCCCGCGCATCCTCGTCACCACGCCGATCCACATCCGGGCGCTACTGGCCGAGAACGCCGACCTGCCGCCGGCGGACCTCGTTGTCTCGGCAACCGCGCCTTTGTCAGCAGAGCTTGCCGCCGAGGCCGAGGCGCGCTTCGGCGCGCCGCTGAAGGAAATCTACGGCTGCTCCGAGGCCGGCCAGCTGGCGGTGCGCCGGACCACCCGCGGCTCGGAATGGCACGCCCTTGATGGCGTCACCTTGCGGCAAGACGCACGCGGCACGTGGGCGAGCGGTGAATCGGTCGAAACGGAAACCCTCCTCAACGACCTCATAGAGGTTACCGGGCTCGGCAGATTCCTGCTGCATGGTCGGACGGCGGATCTCGTCAACATCGCGGGAAAGCGCACATCTTTGGCACACCTCAATCATCAGCTCAATTCCATCGACGGCGTGCGCGACGGCGTGTTCGTCATGCCGAAGGAGGAAGCCAACCCCGTCACCCGCCTCACCGCTTACGTCGTCGCGCCCGGCGTCACGGTCGACGCCATCCTCGCCGCGCTGCGCAAGCGTATCGATGCAGCCTTCCTGCCGCGTCCGCTGATCTTGGTGGACGCGCTGCCGCGCAACGCCGTGGGTAAGCTGCCGCGTGATGCGGTGGGCCAGCTCGCGCCGCAGCGCAGCGGGAGCTAGCGCGTGGCCCGCTCCCGCGAGATGCGCTTCAGCCTCGACCATCCGACCGCCGCCGGTCATTTTCCTGGAAATCCGATCATCCCCGGCGCGCTGCTGCTCGACGAAGTGCTGCTCGCCATCGCGGATGGCGAAGGCCGGACGGTCGGCGCGTGCGTCATCCGCTCGGCCAAGTTCCTGCGTCCCGTACGTCCCGGCGACAGGATCGTCGTGCGGTGGGAAGGTCACCCGGCGGGCGAGACGCGATTCGAGTGCTTGCTGCTCGATCCGGAGCGGCTCGCGCTGAGCGGCACCGTGCAGCTCGACGCCACGCGGTGAGCAAGGCGTACGGCGAGCCCTCGGAATGGACCAGGCGCCGCGAGCGCGGCACGGTGACGACCCTCCGGCTCATCGTCTGGGTGGCGCTGCGGCTCGGGCGGTCCACCGCGCGGGCATTGCTCTACCCGGTCTGTGTTTATTTTCTGTTTTTTTCCCCGCGGCCGCGACGCGCCTCACGCGACTATCTCGGCCGCGTGCTTGGCCGCAAGCCTGGTCCAGCCGACCTGTTCCGCCACTATTACAGCTTCGCCGCCTGCGCGCTCGATCGTGTTTTTCTCTTGAACGATCAGATCAATCGCTTCGATATCCAGGTCCATGGCGAGGAGATCGTCCGCGATATCCTGCGGCAGGGATCGGGGTGCATTCTCTTCGGCGCGCATTTCGGCAGCTTCGAGGTGCTGCGGACGATCGGCCGACAGGAGCCCGATCTGCGGGTCAGCTTCGTCATGTACGAAGAGAATGCGCGCAAGATCGGCTCCGTGCTGAACGCCATCAATCCACGCTTGGCCATGGATGTGATCGCGCTGGGCAAGCCCGATTCGCTGATCGAGGCGCAGACGCGTCTGGATAACGGGCACTTCGTCGGCATCCTCGCCGATCGCGTGCTCAACGCCGAGGAGCAGCGACGCCGCGACTTCCTGGGTGCGCCCGCGACCTTCCCGCTCGGTCCGTTCCGCATGGCGGCGCTGTTGCAGCGGCCCGTCGTTCTCATGTTCGGCGTCTATCGTGGCGGCCGGCGTTACGATATCTTTTTCGAGCGCTTTCCGGCCGGCGACGATCACACGGCCGGCGGCCGGGAACAGGCCGACCGGGCAATGACCCACTATGTCGAGCGGCTCGAATCCCATTGCCGCATGGCGCCCTTCAACTGGTTCAATTTCTATGACTTCTGGCAATGAGGCGCGGCTGACGCGCTGTTTCATCTGGGCGGCGGCGGCGCTGTGGCTGTGGACTTCTCCGGCGCGCGCCGAAACGGCGGCCTTCGACATCGAGCAGCTCATGTCGACTCTTCGCCACGTCAAGTCGGCGACAGGCCGCTTCGTCGAGCGCAAGCAACTGCACGTTCTGGACAAGCCGCTCCAGGCGTCGGGCACGCTGATCTATCTCGCTCCCGACCAGCTGCAGAAGATCACCATTTCGCCGAAATGGGAGCGCATCGCCGTCCGGCAGAACCTGATCACCATCGAGCAGGGCCAGGAAGGCAACGCCCGCACGTTTTCCCTGAGCGATCGCCCTGAGATCGGCGCCTTCGTCGAAAGCATCCGCGCCACGCTCGCCGGCGACTTGTCGACGCTCCTGCGCTTCTACACCGTGACCATGGAAGGCGATGCCGCCGATTGGCACCTCCTCCTGGTGCCGAAGCAGCGCAAGCTGCAGGACCTGGTCAAGGACATCCGGATCAGCGGCGCCGGCAACGGCATCCGCACCGTCGATACCGAGGAAGCCGACGGCGATCGCTCGGTCATGAGCATCGTCGAAGAAGACATCCGGTGAAACGCACGAGGGCGGCGGTTTTCGCCGTCTGGGGTGCGGCGCTCCTGGCCTGCGCCGGCGTCATCGCGCGCACCGAGATCAGCACGGACCTATCGGCCTTCCTGCCGCGCTCGCCCTCGCCGGCGCAGCAAGTGCTGGTCGATCAGGTGCGCGAGGGCGCCGTCTCGCGGCTCATCCTGCTCGGCATCGACGGCGCCCCGGCCGATGCCCTGGCGGCGCTGAGCCGCGACATGGCCGCCCGCCTCCGCCGCGAGCCCGCGCTCGCCGCCGTCAACAATGGCGAGGAGGCGGCGCTCGATGCCGAGCGCGAGTTCATCTGGCGCAATCGCTACGTGCTGAGTCCCGCCGTCGCGACGGCGCGCTTTGCCACTGCCGGCCTGCGTGACGCGCTGCAGCGCGATCAGGACCTGCTGACCTCCGGCCTCGCCACGTTGGTGAAGCGCACGCTGCCGAGCGATCCCACCGGC
>Ga0185299_10003510_pt1 | contig 20620 bp, 17 predicted proteins | sample PaiPotPPA55metaG_FD_128002 | JGI IMG/M metagenome (GOLD analysis project Ga0185299, IMG submission 128002) | Iron sulfur acid spring bacterial and archeal communities from Banff, Canada, to study Microbial Dark Matter (Phase II) - Paint Pots PPA... ... | reverse complement strand
CAATTCATCCCCGCCGGCAATCTCGCCGTAGGTCCCACCGCGATGGGTTTGCCGCGCGACATTTTGACGGCCGGGTCGAGCTTCGGTTCAAGGTTGTATCGGCTTTCGAGGAGCTTGCGCTGGGTTGCCATGACCTTCGGCTTATTGGCCATGCCCGCCTTGAAAAAGTCCTCAAACGTCATCCCGGGCTTCATCGCGCCAAGAGGGTCACGGTAGAAATCGAAACCGAGCATCTGTCCGCGATCTTGTTGATCAATCAAAGCCTCCGACGCGGACAACGCATTGCTCGGGTTGAAGACGTCGGACAGATCGTGGGCCGTTTTTTTCTGTTCCGGCCGCTCGATTGGAGCTTCCTTGGAGGTCTGCGCCGCTGCGATGGCGTCCGCATGTGCGTCAGCGGGCGGTTGCGATCTGGCACCCTGCGGGGCGCTGAGTACCAGAGCGCCTAGCGCGACGGCAGTAAGGGTCCCCACCACGCTTTTCTCGTATATGCTTTTCCAATCGAGTGACATTTCATGTCCCCCTATGAGTATGTGATGAACCGAGATTCCCCAGCTGGATCGCATTGAGCGAATTCTGCCTCCATTTGGTTTCCTTTGCAAGGCGAAGCCGTTGCTCTTGCAGATAGGTCGGTCGTCAATCGCCGTTTAGGTCAGCGCGGGTCAATGCAAGATTGTCATTTGTCAGCCTTGGCCAGAACCGGCGATCGATGCCTGAAAACTCAAGCCGAGGTCCCAAGGGAAATAGATCCCGGTGTCCTGCAAAACCTCGTTAATTCGGTAATAAAACGTATCGACGAAGGGCCGCCCGAGCGGCTTGACATAGTTCGTTGCGACATGCGCCTTGGGCATGATGGCGCGAACGTTTTTTACCGACGCGCCGGTATCGGCCAGATCGTCGACAACGAGAAGACCTTCGCCGCCACCGTGCACGGTGTCGTGCAGAACGCTTTTCAAGGTTTTCATTTCCCCCCTGGATCTTCTCCATAGCTCGCGACACAGCTTGTCTCGATGACCCGCATGTCGAGCTCGCGCGCGGCGATGGCGGCCGGCACCAGGCCGTCTCTTGTGATCGCCACCATGCCGGAAAACGCCCGGCCGCGGAGAGCGCCAGGCGAGCGCCCGCATCGCGATGAACCGATCCCAGGAGACGTGAAAGGCCGTTACGGCAACGGCGTTCTTTTGGAAGGGTGGTCCCAGCACAGGGGTTCAGGCCACTCCTTGGCGAGCCGGGCCACCATGGCGCCGATCGCCGCCGCAGCCGCGGCGACCTTTGCCGCGTCCTTTCCGCGAACCACGATCTCGTTGTGAAAGCCGCCGTCGCGGAATGCGGGATAGGACCCGATCGAAAGTTCCGGGTTGGCGGCGGCGAGATCGCCGAGTTCGGCCGCATAGGCTCCCTCGAAAAGACTCCCCGCTGGAATTGTCTCGGCGATCATCGGAGAGCCGGTCGCGAGCTTCGGCGCGACCTCGTCGAGCATGGCTTGCATTATCGCGGGAACCCCCGCCATCACGATGACATTGGCGATCCAAAAGCCGGGCGCCGCCGATATCTTGTTCGCGATAAGGCCGGCGCCATGGGGAATGCGCGCCATCCGGCGGCGCGCTTCATTCAGATCTCCCGGCTTGATTCGCTCAAGCAGAAGTTTTATCGCACGCGGATCTTCCGCAATTCCGACGCCGAGCGCGGCGGCCACCGCGCCGGCGGTGACGTCGTCATGCGTCGGGCCGATTCCCCCGGTAGTGAAGAGATAATCATACCGCGCCCGCAGTGCATTGACCGCCGCGACAATCTCGGCCGTCACGTCCGGAACGACGCGCACCTCGCGCAGATCGATGCCGATCTTGGTAAGGTAATCCGCGATATAACCGGTGTTCTGGTCCTTGGTGCGTCCGGAAAGGATCTCGTCGCCGATGACGAGGAGTGCCGCCGTCACGGATGCAGCTTGCGTCATGGCCGATCTCCAAGACGCTTGCTAGCATGAAAGGGAACAAAATTCGACTTTTTGAAGCACAAGCTGCCCGCGATTCCGCTCATTTCCGGGGTATCGAGTTAAAGGCCTTCAAGATTGCCGGACCTAGCAGACCTGTGAGTCCTCCTTTTCGCTGTTGGCTTGTTTCGTTAGACGAGGCGAATGTGTTGGTTGGTGGCGATCGCCCAAACGAAGGCGCCTGCCGGCTGAACCATGCGAGCTTGGAACTAGAGCGGTTCTCGGCGAGGCCGCCGCCCGCGACGGATTAAGAAAGCCGCGGGACCTTCGGCAACAGCTGTTCGAGAGGGCATATCATGGCGGAGTTAGCGGTTAGGATCGACGGCCGGGTCTACCGGGTGGCCTGCGACGAAGGCGAGGAAGCCCGTCTCGGCGACCTCGCGCAATTGGTCGATGCCAAGATTTCCGCCCTTCGGCAGCGTTTCGGCGAGATCGGCGACCAGCGTCTCGTCATCATGGCGGCGATTAACCTCGCCGACGAATGGGCCGAGGCCAACACCCGCGTCCGCGAACTCGAAGCCGAACTCGTGCGGCTGAAGGCTCCTTCGACTCCCGCCCCTGACTGGGCCGAGCAAGTGGCGGTTTCGCTAACCGAGGCGGCGCAGCGGATCGAGCATGTGGCGCAGGATCTGAATGATTCGAACCGCGAGTAGGGGACGTGAGGTTGGGTTGGAGGCCGAAGCTCGCGGCGCATCGGGACCGCGCGCCGGAGCTCGTCGAGGTAGAATAACTGGCCCCGCTCGTTCCTGTGGGTGAAAACGGAAATGCCGGCCACCGCGTCGAAGGCCGCATCCGCGAAGGGCAGCGCCAGGCCAGGCTCCGTCTTTCCCCGCTTGCACCCAACGCAGGTTGGCGGCAATCCAAGCGACGCTGCCGGCGTCGATATCGGCGCCGACATAGCGGCCCTGAAAACCCTTGAACATGCGTGCCAGGCGGCCGGCGCCGCCCCGAAATCAAGCAGATCGCGATAATCGGACAGCGGCTTCCGGCTCGCCGCCGCGAGCGCCCTCACAATCGCGCCGGAATGTGCTGCGAAGTGCTGGTCGTTGTCGAGGCCAGACGTGCGATGCATCAGCGCCGCCGGGAACTCTTACTGCGCAATCCATGCGCCGTAGCGTTGGTCACTCTTTTCAGCAGGGCTTTGACGAGCTTTAGGATTCGTTGGCTGCCCCGTTTGGCAGGCGCGACATTTTTAAGGACATACATGTCCTGATGTCCGAACCAAAAGCCCTCCGAATAATCCAAGAGCTTTAGACCTTTTAATGATGAGACCATCGCCTCGACATAAGCAGGGTAAGTTATTGCGTGAATGTAGAAATCGGTGGACAAATCAAATTGTTCAGATGTCACGATCATCCCATAGCCATGGGTATCGACAACAACGTCCGGCATCAGCAACTGATGAGATATTGGACCGTGCGTCGAAATCATTAGAACGCCGCCGGGTTTCAGCATCCCGTGCAGTTCCGACAGCCATCCAAGAAAATGCTCGCGCCGCACATGTGAAAAGAAGGAAAGCGCAAAAATGAAATCGAAACTCTGACCGACATAGAATTCTTCCGTTTTTTGGGTGGATTGCAACATTTGAAGCCCGAGCGTATCGCGATTGAACCGAACGGCATCAAAGTGAATATCCATTCCGACATATTTCACTTCAGGCATAACATTTTTGAAATGACGGCCGACGCGACCGTAACCACAGGCAAAATCCAATATTACAAACGGCAAACCGTTAGAATTCCGTTGACTCGGGGAGGGAAGGCGTTCGCCGCAATAGGACTTAATTATGTCTCGGATCTTCTCAGCGTTCGCCTGACCATCTGCGATGTAATGCCGGTAACCAGTCGCAACATCGCCCTTAAAGGCCCATACGACCGCGTTCAGCAAATAGTCACGCTCAAAAATCGCGGTCTCGACGCCGAATTCGAGGGCCAAGTCCCGCGCCAGATTGCTATTCAATATTCCGTTTTCGTCTGTGAACATCGAGCTATGCCGGGATTTGGGTGATGATCTAATCGAGCGGCGGTCTGTGGCGGCGTTTCGATGATCTCGATTCCATCTTGGAATCTGACACCTTCAATGACTTTCAGCAATTGCTTTTCGCTGTTCAATCTCCGCCAAGTTTTCGAGGCTTCCATAATCATCTTGATCCACATCCAATACGGCAATCGCACCCATGCTGAGGGCTTTAGGATTGGGCGACGTGACACTAAGGAATTCGGAAGACAGCAATATCTTGGAAATCTGCGATAACTGCCTGGTGGAAACGCACGTCTGAAAACCCGGAGCCCCACATACGTTCCACGAATCCCTGTGAGACAAAAGTCATTCCATAGTCATAAATCGCGCTCGTGAGGTGTGTGTCTTGGCGAACAAAACAATGTCCATCGCCTTCGTATATTTCATTCTGGGCCCGTGATACTTCCGCAAGACTCAAGCAAAGCATCTCTCTAATCTGTATTTCGTCGAGCGCGCGTTCTAACGCGCGTTCCCCCTGAAGCGACGCCAAAATATATCCGCCTGGCTTTACAACGCGCTTCAATTCGCCGAGATAGAAACTACAGTCGGCGGGAGGCATGTGAGTGAATACGGAAACACTGACGGCGACGGCGAAGAAGGCGTTACCAAAAGGTAAAACTCGGCGCGGAATGGTCCGAACCGCGGCGACATAGTCAAGATTATCCGTAATCCACTCAATATTCCGACCGTCAATGTCGACTCCGACATAGGTGCCGGGGAAGCCTTTGAACATTCGGGCTAGTCGCCCGACGCCTATACCGAAATCAAGAATGGATTCGCATTCATTCAGTGGTACCGGACAGGCTTCGACAAAAGGACGCCCGATCAGGAGGCCGTGCATGGCGAAGTCTTGAGGTCGTTGCAGGCCCGACGTTTCCATCATGAGGTCAGGCGGCGGAAATGGCGCCACCATACTCAGACCCCCATCCAAACCAAATGCGCCGTGTGCGTTAAATTCGAGCCATTTGTCGAGAGGGCCGCAGATTCCTTGTAGCGGGTCGTAACTGAAACTGCTTGTCATTTTCATCCGTCCATTTTCGTGTCTAGCGAGCCTCCCAAGCGACGATGTTGGGTCGGACGATTCCCGATTCCGTTCCCGACGCAACCCGAAAATCCTTGGGCTGATGATACGAAAATTACCGACGATGGAGTCGTGGAAGCACGTCCAGTTCCCGGGGGCTTTTGCCCCTTTTCACGTACCGGATCCCCGCAGCCGGCAACCTAAGATCCAAATCGTCCATTGCGCGCCCGAATGCAAGCCCGGAGCATCGTCATCTGTGGCCGCCACCGCTGGGACTTGATATTACTTTGAAAGAAGCACACGCCTCGCGAGCCTTTCGGCGATCAAGCTGACGGCAAGACACGCCGTCGCAAAGGTGATAAGGTAAGGGATATTGAGAAGCTTGTCCGGATAGTCCTCATAATAAGCATAACGAATCCACTCAACGCATTGCAGCAGGGGGTTGAGGGCAAGCCACCGGTCGTATGGATCCGGAATAGCGCTTGGAAAGAAAATAATGCCGGAGGCGAGCCAAAACACCGGTATGGAAAAATTGAAAAAAATAGACCAAACCGGGAGGACATGGGCGATCATCGCATTGGGAACACCAATAGAAAAACTAAAATAAATGGTCGCGGCGACCGCGAACACGATCCCAGGCCAGTCGCGCGGCGAAAAATCAGTTGAATAAACCGCAAATATGCAGACGAAAATAATGAAAACAACGACGGAGCCGGTCGCCTCCAAGATACCTCTTGCAAGCAGAATATCGAAAATCTTCACACGATTAAAATAGAGAAGCGGACGGTTTTCCATGAGCGCTATGACGACCTGTCGCGACAAATACGTATAAATCACGAAGGGCAAGATGGACAAGCCGAAATAGACTACCTGATCCGTTCCTTGCGGAGCCAAGCGGCCGAAGATGCGGAAAGTCGTGACAACGATCAGGAGATGCGCCAGCGGCATCAATAAAATCATCAAGTATCCCGTATAGTATGGCCCAGCTCGCAGTTTAATGTCGCGCAAGAGGATCGCCCCGATTGCGGCCGCGTTGATCGCGAGCGGGGAAGCGCGCGGCCGCCGCATCGACTCTGTCCCGGGCATTGCTTCCATTAGCGCCGCCGGATCCGAATGAAGTCTGTCACTGTCCCAGTCCTTGTCTCGAGAGGCCGCGCCAGGCGCCTCGACGTCGCTTGTCTCGTCTCGAACCGCCGAATGCCCACCGGAGGTCATTTCCGCCCGTAACCTTCCCCGGATCGGGGTGGGCTGCCGGGCAATTTGTCAAAGATTTTTTCGGTAGAACTCGATCGCATCATCGATGTGACCGAAGGCCACGAGCTTACCTCGGTAAAGCACGAGGCCGCGGTCACAATAGGCCTTAATTGTCCCGATGTCATGCGACACCATGATCATGCTGCTGCGGCCGCGTTTTTCGTCGAATGCCTGTCTGCATCGCAAGCCGAATCTCGCGTCGCCGACGGCGGTGAGTTCGTCGACGAGGTAGCAATCGAAATCGATAGCCATGGAGAGGCCGAAGGCGAGACGGCCCGCCATGCCGGACGAATAGGTACTGACCGGCATGTCGAGATAATTTCCGAGTTCGGAAAAATATTCGATGAAATCGATCACGCGCCGCAAGTTGGCGCCGTATATCCGGCTAACGAATTTGATATTCTCGCGCCCTGTCATTAGGGGATGAAATCCGCCGCCGAAGCCAAGCGGCCAGGAGATCCGGAGATCGCGGAAGATTTGGCCCGAATTGGGCAGGTCGGTGCCGCCGATCAGGCGCAGAAGCGTCGATTTTCCCGCCCCGTTCGAGCCGAAGATGCCGTAGGTGTATCGCGTATCGAACGAATATGTCACATCGTCGAGAACGACCTTCCGATGGTTCTCGGTTCGGTAAAATTTTGACACGCGGGAAAGCCGGATCATAGCGCACCATCACATCGCGAGCTTGCGGAGCGCCGCCCGCCAAAGAGCCATGCCAATCACATAAAGCAAGGCGGCCGCGGCTATTCCAAGCAAGCTGAAAAGGACTCGTTTTGGGTAGGTTGAGTTCCGCGGAAGAACCGGATGGACGAACGTCGCGAGATAGACGTGCTTTCCTTCCGCATTGACACGAGCGCGCTCGAGAGCTGCGGCGGCCAGCGTATATTGTTTTTCGGCGATCTGCTGCTCAAGTTCGAACTCGTCGAAGCGCGTAATCTTTCCGGCGATTGTACCGGGCTTTGTATCGTCTCGCGAGGTCAATAGCTGCTCGAGGCCGGTAATCTGTTCGCCGATCACGTCGACGCGCGTCCGCATGATCTGAACCTGCGGTGCGGATTCGCTGACATTTCCCCGCTCCGATGCCGTCAGTTCCTGTTCGAGGCGGATTTTTTCCAGGCGGAGCTCCGAGATCAAGCGGCCGATTCCCTCGGCGGTGCGTTGCGGATCGAGCGTCGATTGCTGGTTACGGAGATCACGCATGGTCGCGAGCGCATTGGTCAGGCGCGTTTCGGCGCGCGCAAGTTCCGCTTCTGCTTCGGTGACCGCGTCTTGACGCGCGCGGGCGGAAAGCCCGTTTACCAGTCGCTCGCTCAAATCGACCGTTGCGTTGGCGAGTCTGAGCGCCTCTTCCGGCGAAAATGCACTCACCCGCATTGACACGATCCCGGACGGCGCTTCGATCGACGTCTTGATGTGCGATTGCCAATATTTGACGAGATCCTCGATCGGATCGTCGGCATTAAAGCGGGAAATCCAGTCGATTCCATCACGTCCAAATATCGCGCGAAGGTCGAGCTGGTGATCGAGCGCTTCGACCAGGGCCTGGCTTTTCACGTAATTGGCGACGATGAGAGAATCCTGCACCTGCGTGAAGGATGCAAGGCCGGTCAGAGCCGAGATGGCGTCAATGGGCGGCCGCGCGCCGCCTCTGACCGCAAAACGCGCCTCCGAAGTGTAGTGGCTTGAAGCAATGAGCGAGAAATAAACAACCGCCAACGCGGCCGGGGTGCCGAAAAAGATCAGAAACCCGAACAGGCCAGAGCGGGATCGCCGGATTGGACCGAAGGTCTGATAGGCGATTCGCGCGGTGATGGCCCAGCTTGTCCGCGAGACGCTCCTTGCGTTGGCGAGTCGCACCGCGCGCGCCGAGCGACGCAATTCCTCCGAGGCTATCGCGGCGCGTTCGAGAGCAGCCGCGTGCATTCCGGCAAGCGCGCCAGGCTTTGTTGGGTCAGCGGAGTCGGTTATTGATGCAGTCACACCATGCGTACCCATGCGATTTTAAACCACCATCGGGGGCGTCTTAGGACGTTCCGCTCCCGGAGGTCATGAATGGCCCCTTAGGAAGAGGAAGGCATAACTAACCATTTTGTCGAAACGGCGTCGATGAATCGCCGGTCCAGGAAAGTTACCTCGGAATCCGTCTAATTGGGCGCAACGAGACCATGCGCCGCGTAGAGGCCGAGGAGATCGTAGGCCATATCGGCCGGAACCCTCTCGTACGAACTAGCGGCGCCCATCTCGCTGGCGAGATTGGGCTCGTCCGCGACTTTACGTAATATGCCGGTAAGGCTACCGAGATTGCCGCGCGCGAAATGAAATCCGTTGACGCCGTTTTCGATGAATTCCGTCATCCCGGGCACATCCGCCACGATAACCGGCGTATGCGTCGCCAAGGCCTGCAAAAGAATGAGCGGACTGTTCTCGTACCACGTGGACGGAATTGCGAGGTAGTCCAGCGTGCCGAAAGCCGCCGCCAGTTCCGTCCGTGGCAAAATTCCCGGAAATTTGATCTGTAGTCCGTCCGCCTGCCGCCGCAAATTGGCGTAATACGCTGGGTCTTGATCGTGCGGCCCCCATAGGCTCAGCGAAAGATTGGCGCGGCCGCTCGCACGTAAGGCCTCGACCAGGAGATGCCCTCCCTTGTGCGGGGAAAGCTGGCCGATGAAGCCGAGCCGCACCGCGCCGCCATCGTGGCGCGCCGGTTTGGGCGAGCGGTCGATTTCGATGCCGAAATGGCTGAGGCGCAATGGCGCGGGAAAACCATTGCGCTCATAGGCGCCCTTCAGAAAGAGAGTAGGCGCGATGGCCTCGCGATAGACCTCCATCGCTCGGCGCAAAATACCGGGCCGCGCGACGATGTCGTTCGGAGCGAAGGAGCTGATGGTGAAGGGCTCTCGCTCGCGGCGGCCGAGCCTGGCGAGTTGGCGTGAGACGGGAGCCCGCAGAACCGGGTGTCCGCCAAGCTTGGAGATGAATTCGGCGTTGGGACGCGAGCTCGCGAGCTTAAGAAAACAGGCGATGCAATTGGCGCGGTCCGGGTTCGGCCCGTCGCAGAGGGCCCCTTCCGCGCTCTCAAGCTGGTTGTTATAGCAAAACCCGAAAAAATCGGTCAGCGTTGCAAACACCGGAATATCCATCCGCCGCGCCACGTCGAGCAATGCCGTCGTGTGGCTGATCAGATGGCAGACATGAATGACATCGGGCCGCAGCTGGCGAAGCAGACGCTCATGGAGATGCCGCAGGGCGGGCTGCTCGTAGCTGTCGCGAACGCCGCGGTTCGGAAAAAGATTCTTATCGATTGAGACAACGCGAACGCCTTCATGGATATAACCTTCGATAACGTTACTTTGGCCCGGTTCGCCGGCCAATGTAGCCGACACCACGACAGGTTCATGCCCGGCCGCGGCCAGTTCTTTCGCAAGTGCGAGGGTATAGGCCTCCGTGCCGTAAAAGTGGCGTGGGAAAAAGCAATGAACGTAGAGCGCGATTTTCATGTTACGGCTTTGGTCATGCTTGCGAGGGTTCTGGCGACGCCTTCCTCGAAAGAAACGCGTGTCGACCAGCCGAGCTCGTGCCGGGCTTTGGCCGAATCAAGCACCGAGACCGGCACGTCGAATGGCCTTCCTGGCTCGCGCTCGACCACGATCGGCTTAGCCAAATGCTTCTGAAGAACGGCAACGAGGTCGTTCAGCGAACGGCCATTCCCACTGCCAATGTTGAACGCGGTGGATGATTCTTCGGTGTGCCCGGCGCGCATCAGCGCTTCCACGGCGTCGTCGATATAAACGTAGTCGCGCACGACTTCGCCATCGCCAAACATGTGGATCGGCACGCCAGCGACCGCGCATTCGCTGAAATGCGCGACGGCGCCGAAAAGCCGCGTGGTCTCCTGCCCCGGTCCAAATAGATTTCCGATCCTGAGCGACACCGGCCTAATGGCGCCAAATGACGCAAAAAGATCGAGATAGGCTTCGACCGACCGTTTTGACACGCCGTAGGCGGATAGCGGCCTCAGCGGATGCTCCTCCGGCGCCGGCGTCTTAACGAGCCGCCCGTAGACCGTTCCACCGGAGGACGCAAATATGAACCGCGGACTTGTTCCACGCTCGACGCTTTCGAGCAAGCGCAGGGACCCAACAATGTTGATCCGTGCGTCTTCGGAAGGCGCTAGATTGGAATCGGCGGGGATCGTCGACCAGCTCAAATGATAGATAGTATCGACGCCGCGCAGGATTCCGGCCAGCGGAGCGGCTGGATCGGCGAGATCTGCAGGCCGCCAGATCAGCCGCGGATGCGGCGCAAAGGGGCAGGCCTTGCGACCGGTCGCGACCACGCTTTCGCCCACGGCCAACAGTGCTGGCACGAGGGCTCGACCCAGAAAGCCGCTGGCGCCGGTAACGAGGGCTCTCACCGACATAATTATGGCACTCATTAAAGGGGAAAATGAACCGCGTCTGGAAGCCCACCCAGAATTTCGACCTCTCGCGGCGCAAGGTCCCGGTAGAGCTGGAAATAGCGGATTGCCATATCCTCCACCGAAAACCGTTCCAGCGCGAGTGCGCGATTGCGTTCGCCAAGAGCCGCGATCCGCTTGGGATCGTCGAGAAGCGCGGTCACGATTTCCACTGTTTCGTCGAGAGTTTCGCCGAGAGTCCGCGTATCGCCGAGGATTTCCGGCACCGCGCCGACCTTATAGCCCGCGACCGCCAATCCGGCACACATGGCGAAAGGTATCACCTGACCGAAACTCTCCTGCCGTACCGGCGCAATAAAGGTCTTGAACCGGGCAAATTGTGCCGGCAGGTCCTCATAGGGGACATAGCCGAAAAATTCAAATTGCAAAAGCCGGCCTTCCTGCTCGACTCGCGACCGGAAATGCGTGAACAGGGATCCATCGCCGATGATGATGATGCGTGTTTTTGGCCGTCTTTCGGCAATTGCTAGGAATAATTCGATGGCATCCTTGTCGAGCTTGTCGCTTTCGAGCCTGTAAATCATTCCGATTCCATCGAAGGCATGGGGATCGATGACGGCCGGCGGCGCAAACCGGTCGAGGTCGATGCCAGGGCGGATGACGCTTGCCGGTACGGTCGAACCGAATTGGTCAAGGACACTGCGCGAAACGAAGACATTGTGATCGACGCGCACGTCCGCGAACGGAGCAACCGGCGTATTGATGTTTTGCAATATCGGACATCCGAATTCAGCCGCGATCTCAAATATCATCCTGTACCACGATGCGTCCACATCGCCCCAGTAATGAACATGCGCGATGTGCGGCCGGAAGCGGCTGAATATACCTCGCACAAGATGTCGGGAATTGGGTTTTGGCAGGACATCGATCGACATGCCGGCGTGAGACCCATGGGCCGGCACGGCGGATGTCACGACCTTCATTTCGAAGCGGTGCCCAAGATGGTTGTGAAGATCGACGAGAAGCTGGGTTGAGCCTCCGACCCAGACATTCGCGATCGCATGCAGAACCCTTGGGCGCCGAGCAAGAGCGAGCCTCTGGCGGGGCTCGACTCGATAGACCGCGGGGGGAAAAAAACCGAATGAGCGCCGCAAATGTCCCGCGAACGCGTGAAAATCGACCCTGCGCCGAAAGACACTCCGCGAGGAATCGAAAACCAGCCGTCCGCTGCGAAAACGCGCGTCCGTGATGCGGCGACCGGTCTCGCGCCAATGCAAAATTAGAGCCGCGAGCTTGAACGGAAACCGCAAAATTTTCGCCAATCCGCGAAGCCCGATTCGTGCCAAGGAGCCCGCCCGCAGCAACGGTTCGAGACGCGCCAGCCGCGCGTCGAGTTCGGCTAAATGATCTTGCATCATGAAAAGACTACGGTTGATCGCCGCCCGCTCGTCGCGCGCCGCCGATTCACCGGCGCCGGCATCCGCCGCTAGATGGGACAGGCCAGGAGTTTCTGACGATGCGGGTTGGGCGCCGCCCGGACTCGCGGCGGCCGACGCCGGCGCCTCTTTTGGCTCGGAATTCACGCTAGAACCGTCCAATGCTGCTCCATATCGCCGCTCAAATTGGCCGCAAATCGCCGCCCGTCGAATGCCCTCGGAGTATGACGCCAGATAACGCTCTTTTTGCAATCCCGGCAACGAATCGCTTCCTCTCAGGCGAGGGCGGCCGATAGACTGACAAGCGAGAGACCGGGATGAAAGAAAGGATCGTCTCGCAGCCGATCGACCCAGCGTTGGCGGAAGTAGGCGCGCTCGGCCGCGTGCGTGGCGAGACGCCGGAAAGTCGCCTTGCCGCGGCTTGCCGATTCAAAATGAACAATACGCGCGAATGGCGTCCACAGAGTCGCGAACCCGAGCTCCTCGAGCCGCAGGCAAAGGTCTATGTCATTGAACTCGACGGGGAGATGAACCGCATCAAATCCGCCAACCGCGACGAATTTCGCCCGCTCCACGGCTAGGCACGCTCCGGTGACCGCGGATGCTTCGTGAAGGATTCCATTGCGGCCGAGCCAGGCTTGTTCCCCATCGCGGAGCCCCGCATCGAAATGCCCCACGCCCTCGCCAAGTCCGACGACGACACCGGCATGCTGAACTCGCCCGTCCGGATAAAGAAGCTTGCAGCCGACGGCGCCAACTTGCGGGTCGCTGGCCCGTTCCACAAGCTCGCGGAGCCATTCGGGCTCGATGATTTCCATGTCGTTATTCAAGAAAACAATGACGGCGCCCCGCGCATGGGCGGCACCGAGATTGCTCAAGGCGGCAAAATTGAAAGGCCCCGGAGCACGCAGCAGCGTGACGCGCGAGTCCTTGGCGGCCGATTGAAGCAGGCTCAGGGCCCGCGGATCGGTGCTGCCATTGTCGACGATGACGAGATCGAGCTGTGCGAACCGGGTCTTCTCCAAAATGCCGGAAATCGTCCGGCGTAAAAACGCCTCGTTGTTGCGCGTCGCCATTACGATTGTTACGCTTGGTTCGGGCGCCCGCCCGCGACGTGGCCCGCTTGGCAAGGTTACGTCCTGCTCTTCGCGGCGTCTTCGGCTCGTCCGCACGAGAAAACGCTGGATATGGCGAACGTCTCGACGTCCCAGACCATCGAGGACGTTTTGGACAAAGCCGGTCTCGCCGATGGGAACTTGCGCCAATCGAATCCGGCGCCGCGCATGGCCGAGCCTTGTCAACATCAATCGCCCAACATAGGGTCTTGCGGCCTCCAAATGGGCGCTCCAATCCGGTTTGAATATTGGTGCCTGGCCTTCCGCCGTCGCAGTCTCCTCGTCGCAATAAAGTACCAGTGCACCCAGCGCCCTCTGGCTAGCCTCGATAAAGCAAGCGAGCGCATGGGGCGCGAGACGATCTCCAAATTCCACGAAAGCAACAAAATCCGTGTCTTCTCCATCAAGTTCCAGGCGTTCGTTGCGCACCGCAAGCCGGGCGTCCTTGGTCAGCCACGAATTGATCCGGCCGTTGACCTCGGCGTCCTTCGACGTTCCCAGAATCGTGAGTGTCCAGCGCGGGTAGAGTTGGTCTCGAAGCGCCGCGATGGTTTCGTCGATCCGCGCCGCCGTGGTCTCCGTTGCGAGGCGAACGAGCAGCCTTACCACCGGCGCGCGCGCCCAGTCGCAGCGCGGGCTCTCGAACTCATCGAGACGAGCGGTCACCGAGAGTCTGTCGCGATAGGCGGGCCATGCGGTCAAGGGCGCGCCCTGAATGGACCAGCGGAGATTTTCTTCGGCTTCCTTCCGCCACCCCAGAAGCCAGGTCCCGACCGCGCTTAAGAATCGGCCTCTGTTACCCGCCAATCCCATGCGCAGCAAAGCGAGACTTGATAAAGGTTCGATCTCCTCGACGTTAAAGCAAAAACGGCCGGGTTCGGAAACCGGCGATATCCACACCGCGGTGGCCTCGGCCGGCACGACGGAAAACCAATCCGCGCGCCCAAGAACAGGGCCTGGCAGCAGATGCCAGCCGATCTCTTCCAAGCCTCGCCGGTAGCTTACCAACGGCCGCACCGGCCGGTCGTAAAGCCCGAGCCGGTAACGCATCCGAAACCACCGTCCGGGCGCAAAAATCGAAATGGGTTCAATCGACAGCCACGGCTGCCGGTTCGCGGCAAGATACTCTCTGACGTTCCCTTCCACGCCGGAAACGGCGATCAGGCGTGCCGTTGGCGGCGCGCAATCGACGTCGGCCATCCGCTTGAATTTCTCCATCAAAGCGCATCCCAATCGAATGGCTCATTTGGTTGCAGACGAACCGCTCAAAAGCAAAGGGTTGGAGTCGGGCATTGTCGAATAAATCCGGCAATTTCTCAATGGCATGCTAGCCTCATTAACCCGCTGGATGCGGCGCGAGAACCCGAGCCACCTCGGAATAAACTTCGAGGTCTTTTTCGATCAAGGCGCGCGCTGGGCCCATTTCACGCAATCTTTCCGCAAGCCCAATCACCGTCTGGCTTGTGTGCGGCGAAATGCCGGGTAGCTCATCCGGCAGGTCCAGTAGGGCGCCGACAAGTCGGAGGAACGCGCCCGCATCGTCGCGCAAGCCAACCGCGTCCATCTCCGCCAGCGAATCGAGCGCGGCGGCGGTTTCCGGTATCCGCGGAGGATCGAACGCATTCGGGGCCGCCAGTTGATAGACGATTGGGTTGTACAGAACGGCGCGTAACTCGTCGGAGGGACGCGACAGCAGATCCTGCAGCGCGGTCAAATCGCCGAGATTGACATTGCAAAATGTCTTCGCGCAGAGTTGAACGGTTTGTCCAAGGACGGCGGCCGACGAATTCGCGCTGGAAAGCGATGCCCACTTCAAGATTAACAGCCGTTCGGACAGCTCCTCGAACGGCTCACGCAACAGAATCCCGGCCTTGAAATTACGATCGCGGACCATCGGCTCCCACACCCGCCAAAAAATGCGGCCGGATGCGAAAACGGAGTTTGTGAACGGAATGGCGAATATTGACCTTGTGGTTTCTTCGGGAAGCAGCTCCAGGGATTTATAGGACATCTGAAACCGCGCGATCAGCGCGTCATCCAGACTGTGCGAGCGAAACAATTGGGTCTCCACCCGCAAGAATTTCTGGTCAACGAGTTGCGAGTCGTTGCGGCGCCGGTAGATGAGGATATGGTTGTCGGCATCCTTGATTTCCAAATGTCCGGCGGCGGTCACCCCGGGGCAATTATTTTCATCCACCACGAAGCCGCAAACGCCGGTATTGTGGAGGCCTTGTTCCCTCAGCAGGGGACGCACCACGAAGGCGTCAATAACGACATGATGTTCTGGACCGAGATGGACAACAACCTTCGGGGTCGTCGCCGGATTGTCGGGCATGACCCAGCCGACGATCCGCGAACCCGTGTCCTCGTCGATACTGAATAACATCGCCGTCCCGCGTTCCCAATTGCGGCACTCGGTCGGCGCGATGCGCCGCCGCTTAATGTTCGATTTTGTGATCCCTTATGCCCGCGGCCGCGAGCATTATGACGCTCCACAGCGAGAATGCGCATACCCCGGCGAAAGCGACCGATCGCGCGCGGCGCGGATATTCAGCGATTTCCGGTCTCTTCGGCTCGACAAAAAGCGCAAAATAGACATGCCGCCGCTCGGATTCCTGACGCGCGCGTTCGTAGGAGGCCTGGGCGGCCTCCAGAAGACGTTTCGAGAAGCGAACTTCGAGCTCCTGCTTTTCGAATTGGGCGATGGATTGAGCTGCGTTCTTGGCGTCCTTCCGATGACTCGTTAGGCCCTCGGTCAGCGAAGCGAGCTGGGATCCGAGCGCCCGGATCTGATCGGAAAGTACTTTTTGTTGGGGCGCGTCGGCGGACAAAACCTTGAGGTTGGCGTCGCGATCGCGTTCCAGGGACAATTTCTCGCGCAAGACGCCCAATAGGGTCTCCGTGGAGCTCTTTATCGTTCGTTCCGGATCGACGGTTCCCTCTTGGTTGCGTACATCACGCAATGCAGAGAGCACCGCCGAATAATGGCGGCTCGCGCGTTCCAAGTCCTGTTCGGCCAAGAACAGCGCGTCCCGATGCTCCCGCATCGCGATACTGTCAATCATTTTTTCGGCGGAAACCGCGGTCGCGCGAGCGAGGGCGAGCGCATCGTCGGGGGTGAAAGCCAGGACCCGCACGAGCACGAGTCCCGAGACGCGGTCAACGTTGATGTTAATCATATCCCGCCAATAAAGCCAGAGATCGTCGTCGCTCTTCGTTGGATCGAAGCGCGACAGCCAATCCGCCTGTTCCCGCGAAAATACCGACCGTAACCAACCGTCCTGATCGAGTTCCCTGACAACATTGCGGCTTCGCAGATAGTCCGCGGCCATGTAGGGGAGGCGCCCGATTTCGTGTGGGCCAGGTTTGCCGGCCTTGATCAGCAGCGCGAGATTGTCCTCGTCCGCGACGAGCTCCGCCGCCGATCTGACGCTAAATCGAAATTCCACGCTATATTTCCCGGCGGCAACGAGACCGTAGTAGAGCGCCGTGCACACTATGGGCACTACGACCAGGAGGGCGAATGTCAAACCCTGCATTCGCCATGATCCGAACTGATCGATCGGGACGGGGACGCGGCGCAGATCTTCCCTCAGGACAAAAGGATCTAGCCCGGTCGTGCCCGAGGGGTCCGCCGGAAAACCATCGGGGGGCATGGCGGCGAGATGCGCTTCGTTCATCGGAATGCCGCCCGGCCCCCGGCCGTTACCTTGTTCTTCATATTGTTCAAATTTTTCATATGGTGTGGTCGCGCACGTTGGCGGCGATCACCGCGATGAGCGACCAGAAGCTTAGAGCGCCCAGCGATATTAGCAAAATCATGTGGGCTCGCCTCGGAGCGATCGGGCTTTGCGGTACGGTGGGGTCTTCAATGGCCACGAGGTAGATATGATGGCGGTTCGCGTCCGCCTGTGCGTTGTCCAACATCCTCTCCGCGAGCACGGCGGCTTGCTCGGCCAGGCTCTTTTCGACGTCCAGTTTATCATATTCGGCGAGCACGGCGGAGGCGGTCGGCGAATTGAGATCGGCGCCCGTGATCCTGGCTTCGAGCGCCGCGATCTGATCGGAAAGGATTTGCCGGTTTGCCGCGAGCATCTTGATTTGCGGCGCATCGGAGTCGAGCGAAGCCTTTGCGGTATCCAACTCTACTTCAAGGCCGATGAGATCGCGCCGCAATGTCGTGATCGTCTCCCCCAGAGACCGCGCCAAGGCAAGCGGGTCGATCTGCATTCGCGCGTTCCGGAACTGTTCGAGACTCGCCTGACGCGCGGAGAGTTGCGCCATCGCGGTCTTCACCTCAGCCTTGGCGCGCGCGATCGCATCGTGCCGCACCCGGTTCAGAAGCTGATTTGCAACGATGTCGGATCGCGCGCGAATGGCGGTCGCGACGCGCACGGAATCCTCGCGGGAAAATGTCTTGACGGTGACGGTTACGAGGCCCGAAGCGGCGTCCACCGACGTGTGGACCATCGTGCGCCAATAGCGAAGCATGTCCTCCGCCGCTTTGGAAGGAATGAACCGCGACCACCGGTCGACCCTCGGCTTGCTATATATGGCGCTTAGATCAATCTCCTTTGAGAGATCGTCGATCATCGAACGGCTATCGATATAATCGGCGACGATAAAGAGATCCTGATTGGAATTGAGGGACGTCAACATGCCCAATCCCGAAGCCGCCAGGGCGTCGCTGCCCGGAAGCACTTCCGTGGCGCCTCTTACGGCGAAGCGCATTTCGGAGACGAACTGATCGGAAGCGAGGAACCCAAAAAAGATGGAACTCATGATTAACGGGGCTAGGACAAGGACGACGAAGCTGCGCCAAAGCCAAGACGATTGGGCGTCCGTCCCGGCCGTCGCTTCGGCCGCGCCGGCTCCCGAAAGACTGGGTTTTTGCAAGCTCCGCCCGGCCTTCGTGGCAAGCCGGTTCAAACTCTCGATCGAAAACCATAGGCTCACGCGCGGGTCGCGTGCGCGCGTGACAAAGCGCGGCCTCGGCAGCTTGCGGACGGCGGACTTTTGCGGTATTTCTAACATCGTTCCGTGGTATCGCTCAGGTATCGCTCGGCTGTGAGGGACACGGGTTAAACCAGACATTTTCAGCAAAATTTGGCGATATGCCGGCAAGACTGGAGTTGACCCCATCGTTTGATTTTACCGCGAAATTCCCGTTAGCCAACCAGCAAAAGTAGATATGTGGAAGCATATAACGCCGTGCGCGGCTGAAAAGAGACACCGCATGTGAAATTCGGAAGATTTTTAATTCTTAGAGCATATCTAATACTTGCGTAATTCATCGTTTGTCTGTAAATGACTTATATTTGCCATAATATGGCCATAAATCTCCATGTCAACAACAATAATACATGATCTATGTTAGCCTCCCAATTTTTGAATTTTTGTTTACCATAAGAAGTCCGCGTCCAGCGGCGCAAATTAACTGGAGGCGCGTCGAAAAAATATGTGCTTGAGGCAGGACGCTTGAGGTGAGTTTATGCGTTTCCTTCCCGATCAATGATTCCCCGTGAATGGCGAGCGCTCTGCACAAGACCTACGTGGAAGCCTTTTTTTCGCACGCAAAACGCTTGACAAGTCAAACGCACGGGTCGGCTTTAGCGCCGGATGCCAAGGCGTTCGATCAGCGCCTTATACCGAGACTCGTCCTTCGCCTTGACGTAGTCGAGGAGCTGCCGGCGTTGCGACACAAGCTTGAGCAGACCCCGGCGCGAGTGATTGTCTTTCACATGTGTCTTAAAATGCTCGGTCAGGTTCACGATCCGCTCGGTCAAGATCGCAACTTGGACCTCCGGAGAGCCGGTATCGCCCGGCTTCAAAGCGTAGTCTTTCAACAGCGCCTGTTTGCGTTCTCCTGTAATCGACATCGAATAACCTCTTTGAAAAGTAGCAACCAGTTCAAACGGTTGGTTTTGCGGCGGGCCCCGCGGAGGTTTGCATCCGCGGCCCGGCCAGGAGGTCGTCCAGCGGGGTCAGGCGGATGCCGCACTACGGTGCACGGCGTGTTTATACACGAAGCTAGCTGCGATGAAAGGGGTAGCACAAGCCTTGTAAAGCGACACTGACATAAGCAAATTATACAAATAAGGCGGGGCGAAGGGAGCATCGGGTTTCGGCGCGCGAAGCGTGCGGCAAATGCGACCGGAGGGGGCGGATCATCGACGCAACGATCGTGTCGAGGCCGGCGCCCGCTGCCGGTTTGGTGCGTTCGACATCTTGGAACTCCATCGCTTACGGGGAGTGGCGGACGCCAAATCGAGTGGCGACCGAACCGATCAGTATGGTCGCGCTCATCGTGCAGGACCTCGGTGGAAAAGGACCCGGCCGAATGACCGATGTTTCTTCCACCAGTGCGACGTGGCGCTGGTCTCTCGTGCGACCTCGCCCGCCTCGACGATCGGCACCGCGCAATTGCTGGCGATTCGGAAATCGTACCTTCGACGATATAGATAATGGCGGGACGATCGCTGTCGCGCCCGGTCGGTAGCAATCGACTGTTAGTCGATCGGTCGCCGGTTCAAGTCCTGGCAGGAGCCACGCGCAAAGCCGCTAAGGCAATGCGTTCCGAATCGGCCGCAAAACATTATTTTCGCTGCTTCCGGCCCCTATTATTCGATCGTGATCCTAGGCGCGGCGCGGGCGCGGCCTTTTTCGAGCGTCGCCTTTACCTTCGCGGCCATGGCGCGATAGATCTTGGCGTGCTCGCCATCGGGATCGACAGCCGCGACTGGGCGCCCTGAATCCGAATGTTCGCGGATGCCGCTATCGAGCGGCACTTCGCCAAGAAACGGCACGCCGAATTTTTCGGCCTCGTGACCCGCGCCGCCATGCGCGAAAATATCCGAACGGCCGCCGCAATGCGGGCAAATAAAATAGCTCATGTTTTCGACGATGCCCAACACCGGCACCGCGACCTTCCGGAACATGGCGATGCCGCGGCGCGCGTCGACGAGAGCCAGATCCTGGGGAGTGGACACGATGACCGCGCCGGCCAGGGGCACGTTCTGCGCCAAGCTCAGCTGCGCGTCGCCGGTGCCGGGCGGCATATCAACAACCAGGCAATCGAGCTCGCCCCACAAAACGTCGCGTAGCAACTGCTGGATCGCCGACACCACCATCGGCCCGCGCCAGATCATTGCCTCTTCTTCTTCGACAAGAAAGCCGATCGACATGGCCTTGACGCCATAAGCGATAAGCGGCCGGATGGAACGCCCCTCGGACTCAGGCTTTCCTTTGAGGCCGAGAAGGCGCGGAATCGACGGACCGTATATATCGGCATCGAGGACGCCCACCCGCCAGCCGAGCGAGGCAAGCCCAAGCGCGAGGTTGACACAGGTCGTGGACTTGCCGACGCCTCCC
>Ga0185299_10003508_pt1 | contig 20630 bp, 18 predicted proteins | sample PaiPotPPA55metaG_FD_128002 | JGI IMG/M metagenome (GOLD analysis project Ga0185299, IMG submission 128002) | Iron sulfur acid spring bacterial and archeal communities from Banff, Canada, to study Microbial Dark Matter (Phase II) - Paint Pots PPA... ... | reverse complement strand
CGGCGGACGGGTACCAAGCCCGCCGAAGGCTTAGGCGATAGGCGTGTCGCGTACGGCAAAGCCGTGTGGTCCTGGCGCCCCGACGCTGGCGTCAAGTTCCTGAGAGGCAAGCTTCTCAGGGATGACGGTGGCAAGAAAGCCCGGTCACCGGGGAGAGCACGATATAAGCCGTAACACCATTGCGTGCGGGGATGCCGGGTGATTCCGGTGCGACCGTGACTACTCGTGTGCGCTCTACACTCCACCCTTGCACACGAGACTTGCGGGTGCACCGTGCGCCCGGCATTCCCCACGCCCTCGTTTTCGAGGCGTGTCGTTTCTGCAAGCCTCGGGCGCATCGCGCCGCGAGATTACGAAGCTGTATCCAACCGTCATTGCTTGGTCGCGGAGCCTGTCATCGGGCGCGCATTCGCGCGACCCGTTGGCACAACAATGACGGTTTCAATATCGTGCCCCATGGACCCACTCAAAACAAAAACGGAGGCATTGCTGCCTCCGTTTGTTTGTCCGCATCAACTTGATTGCTTACCCCAGTCGTCCCGCCGCATGCGCGAGCAGCGTGTAGACCATCCCCGTCTCCGAGGTCAGGTGGCTGCGCAACACCGCAGGCCCCCGATCATCACGCGCGACTTCGTCGAGCAGGCGCTCGAACTCGGTGATGTAGCGGTCGACCGTTTGCTTGAAATTGCGGTCGGCGCGGTATTTGCGGGCGACTTCGTCGAACGCCTTCTGGCCGGCCGGCGTGTACAGCCGTTTTGTGAACGCCTTGCTCTCGCCGCGCTGATAGCGGTCCCACATTTCGGCGGCGAGGTTGCGGTCCATCAGCCGGCCGATGTCGAGCGACAGCGACTCCAGCGGATTGCCGCCGCCCGTGGACTGCTGCGGCGCGCGCGCGCGCGCGACGTCGCGGCTCGGGCCGGCGGCGTCGGTGCGGCTCAACAGATCGGACAGCCATCCGTCGCGGCCCTGGTCGGCGCTTGCCGGCGAGACCGGCGGCGCTTCGGTGCGGCGCGAGGGGGCGAGCCCCAGATCCGGCGGCGGCAGGCTCGAGGCGCTGTTGCCGGTATCGCGCTCGCGCATCCGCGGTGCCGCGCCGCGGCTGCCACCGGCGGCGACCAGCATCGGTTCTTCCTCGCGCTGCACGCTGGCACGGCTGGAGGTGACGACGTCGAGGCCGCGGCCGTGATGGGCGACGATCCGGTTCAATTCCGCCAGCGCCTCGATCTGGTCGACGATCACTTTGCGCATCTGCGCGGTGCTCTCGGCGGCTTCCTGCGGCATTTCCAGCACGCCCCGACGCAGTTCGTTGCGGGTCGCCTCCAATTCATGATGCATCTCGGCGGCCATCTGCTTCATGCTTCCGACCATGGTCGAGAACTTGTCCGCCGACTGCTTGAACATCGCATCCGCTTCCTGCGTGCTCTGCTGATAGATGTCGGTCATCGCGTCGACCGTCAGCCGGCGCTCCTCTTCGGCCGTCGAACGCACCGCCTCGAACTGGCGGGCGATCGCGGCAGAACCGGCGCCGGCGGTTTCCGCCACCACGCGCGCGATGTCGCGGGCGCGCTCTTCGGCAGCGGCGAGCGATTCGTCCAACAGACCGGTGAAGCGCGACAGCCGCTGATCGAGATCGGCGGTGCGCAGGTCGATGGTCGTGACCAGCGACTCCAATGCCGATTTGCGTTCGGCGAGGGAGGCGGTGGTGTTGCGGTTGCTATGTTCGACCACGGCAGCCGCCTCGACCAGAGCCTGGCCGTGGATCTCGAACTGGCTGGACAGCGAACCGAGATCTTCCAGCGCCTTGGATGTTTTCGAGTTGAAGACCGACAGCTGGTCTTCCAGCGTCTGCGTCGCCGCGCCGTTGCGCGAGGTGACGTCGTTCATGGCGGAGACGAAGTCGGCGACGCGCGTGACCAGCGCGCGCTCCAGCGAATTGAGATTGTCGTGGGCGCCGGTCAGCACTTCCTGCAGCAGGATGTTGCCTTCGCGCAGGCGCTCGAACAGCGCCACCGTGTCGGTGCGCAGGATCTTGCTGGTTTCCTGCATCTCGGTGACCGCCGCGGTCGAGACCTGGCGCGACTGCTCGATCGCCGCACGCGACGCCGTCTCCAGCTCCTTCATCGACTTGTTGACGGCGCTGGTGGCGATCTCGCCGGCCGACGTGATGGTCCGCGCGACGTCGGAACCCTGGCTCAGCAGGGACTGCGAGAAGCTCTGGCCCCTGGTCTCGATCGATTTCAGGGCACCGGAGGTGACGCGGTCGATATCGACCGTGAGCTGGCCGGTCTTGGCGCCGATCGCATCGACCAGCGCTCCGCGCTTGCCGTCGATCATCTGCGACAGCCGATCGGTCTGCTGCTGCACGTACGAAACGATTTCGTCGGTCTTGCCGGTCATGGTCGACCCGAACGCACTGCTCGCGGCCAGCACCGAGCGTTCGACTTCCGCCGACGTGGTCTTGACCTTGGAACTGACCTCGTTCGACGCGGCGACGAGCGCGCTCTGCGCATTCAGCGCGCTGGTCTGGATATTATCGGTGGTGTTGGCGGTGACGGCCGAGAGCGACCGCTCGATATCGGCGGAGATCGCCTTGATCTGGCTCGCCGCGTCCGCCGAGGTCGCGTGCAGCGAACTTTGCGCTTCGCGCGCGCTGCTCAGGATCGAGGCGGCGGTGTCGGCGCCGATCGCCGTCAAGGTGCGCTCGACATCGACCGCCAGCGACTTGACGTGAGTGGCGGCGTCCGACGACGCGGCCACGAGCGTGCTGTGGGCGTCGCGGGCGCCGGCGGTGATCTGTTCGGCAGTGGAGGTGCCGGCGATCGACAGCGAACGCTCGACGTCGGCAGTCAGCGATTTGACATGATTGGCGGCGTCCGACGACGCGTTGACCAGCGTGCTCTGGGCTTCGCGCGCGCCGGCGGTGATCGACTCCGCCGTGGAACTGCCGGCAGCCGACAGCGACCGCTGCACCTCGACGGCAAGCGCCTTGACCTGGCTTGCCGCGTCGGAGGAGGCCGTGACCAGGGTGGATTGGGCTTCGCGGGCGCCGGTCATCATGGTTTCGGCGGCGGCGGTCCCGGCGATCGACAGCGAGCGCTGGATATCGGCCGCCAGCGACTTGACGTGGTTGGCGGCATCCGAAGACGCCGCGACCAGCGTGGTTTGGACTTCGCGCGCGCCGCCGAGAACCGTTGCCGCGGTCGCGCTGCCCGCGGCCTGCAGCGTACGCTCGACATCGGCGGACACCGATTTGATCTGGGTGGCTGTGGCGTTGCCGGCAGCCGAGAGCGAGCGTTCGACATCTGCCGACAGCGACTTGATCTGGTTTACGGCGTCGGCGGAAGCCGTCACCAGGGTGGACTGGGCATCGCGGGCGCTCGACAGGATCGAGTTCGCCGCCCCGGTGCCGACCGCGGTGAGGGTGCGCTCGACTTCCGAGGAGGTCAGCTTGAGCTGGGCGCCGACGTCGGAGGAAACCGACAGCAGCGACTCTTGCGCGGTGCGCGCGCCGGTCTGAATGGTCTCGCTGGTGTTGACGACGAGGTTGGTGAGCGAACGTTCCGCGTCTTCGACGTGCGAGCGGATTCCGAGCGACAGTTCCTCGGCACGCGCCATCAGTCCGTCGCTGGCTTGCCGTCCGCTGCTTTCGATGCGGCCCGCTACCGCTTCGACGCGCGAACCCAGCAAGTCTTCGAACTGGGCGATGCGCATGTCGATATCGGTGGCGACCGCGCCGACCCGGGTTTCGATGCCCTGGTGAATTTCCTGGAACCGCGCCGTGATGGTGTCGGCGAGGTGGGTGCTGCGGCCGTCGATCGTCTGCGTCACGCCGGCGATGCGCTGGTCCACGGCTTCGACCGCCTGGGCAGTGCCGGTCGACAGCGACGTGGTAAGATGGGTAAGCCGGGTATCGATCAGCTGGATCGCCTGGGTGGTGCCCTCGGTGAGCGAGGAGGTAAGCTGCGTCAGGCGCGAGTCGATCGAGTGGATGGTCTGCGCCGCGCCATCGGTCAGCGAGGATGCCAGCGCGCCGAGGCGGCTGTCGACGGTGTCGGTCACCGACTTCGCCCGGATATCGAAGGTCTGTTCCAGCGATTTGAGGCGGCCGTCGATCGATTCGTCGAAGGATTTGATGCGGCCGTCGATGGATGCGTCGAAGGATTTGATCTTGCCGTCGAGCGAAGTGTCGAGATGGGCCACGCTGCTACCCAGCGTGGTCTCGAATTGCAGCAGGCGCTGGTCCAGCGACGCGGTGATCTCGCCGCCATTGGAGGTGAGGCGGGTGTCGAAATTGTCGACATAGCTCTTCAGGGTATCGGCGATATCCAGGGTGCGCTGGCCCATCCGATCGACAATCTCACCGCCGAAGGTTTTGACGGTGCGGTCGAATTCCGAGATGTGACGGGTGATCAGCGCGCCGAGCGTGCCGCTGTCACGCGCGAATTTCTCGGCGAGCTCGCCGCCCTGGTTCTTCACCAGCTCGTCGAACGCGCTCATCTGCAGCGAGAGGGTATCGTGCGCGGTCTCGGTCTGGCTGACGACCTTGGCCACCAGCGAGTTCACGGTCACATCAAGCGCTTCAGAGGCCTTGTCGCCGGAAGTGAGGATCTGGATCGCCAGCCGGTTGCCGGCGTCGTCGATCTTGCTGACGAGGTCGCCCGAGCGCAGTTCGAGCTCCAGCAGGAGCGAGTCGCTGGAATTCTTCAGCGAGTCGTGGACCTGTTCGGTGCGGTCGGAAATGCCGTCGACGATGGTCGACGAACGGGCCTCGAATTCGCTGGTGATGCGGTCGATGCGCTCGTTCAGCATCTCGTGGACGCGGTCGGCGAGGTCGACGAATTCGTCGTGCACGTGGCCGGTCTTGAAGTTGAGGGACGTCGTGAGGCGTTCCGAGGCGTCGAGCACGGCGCGGGTGGTCTCGGCGCTTGCTTCCTCGAGGCGATCGAGCAGGTCGCCGCCGCGCTCGCCGAGCGCGAGGATCATGTTGTCGCCGGCATTGCTGAGCGCGCTCGTGATATGGGCGCCGCGCTCTTCCAAGGCGCCGGTGATGCTTTTTGCGACTTCGTCGACGCGGGAAGCGATCGCGTCGGAAATCAGCGCGATATCGTGGCGCAGGTCGATCTGCACGCCGGAGATGGCGCTGCGGACCTGCTCGGCCTGGCCGACCAGATTGTCGCGCTGATGGGCGATGTCCTGCAGCAACGCGCGGATACGCACTTCGTTGTCGGAGTAGGCGCGCTCGAGCGCCGCGACTTCGTTGGCGACGAGCGTTTCCAGTTCGCCGGCACGCGCGATGGCGCGCTCGACGCCGTCGCCCATGGCGGCGACTTCGCGGCGGATCGCCTGGCCGACGGTGACCATGGAGTCGCTGGCCGCGCCCTCGGGCTCGGAGAAGCGGATCGCCACCTGCGCCATCGACTGCGCGATCATGCGCAATTCCTGGCCGCGCCAGGACAGGCTCGCCAGGAAATAGAACAGCAGCACCGGCACCACGAACAATGCCGCAAGGCCAGCCAGCACCAGCACGCCGCCGCTTTGGCCGACCGCAGCATGCAGGGCCGGGAGGAAACTGATGGTCAGAAGAATGCAGCCGGCAATCCAGAAGCCGGCGACGGCGGTGGCAAATGTATAGACGCGGCGGGCGGGACGGCCCTTCTGAATGGCCTGCAGAATCTGCCCGATGGTTTCGCGGTCGTCGTTGGCGGCGCGGCGGGTCGCGCGCGGCTCCTCGATCGCGTCAAACACCGGCCGATCGACGCTCGGACGAGTGTCGAAGGTGGGCTCGTCGTAGGTCGGCGTCGCGGACGGCATGACCGTCGGCCCGTCGCTGCGGCCAGAGCCGCGCGTATCGTCCATCGCGTTCACGTCCGAGATGTTCAAGGCTTCCTGAATGGCAGAAAGCGCGACTTCGGTCGGGTCTTTGACCTTTTTGGGATTGTTCGCCATGTTCAGTCTGAGCCCTCGTGTTACTTTTTACGCGTCCCCGGGGGAGTCTTTTCGCGAACGCTGCTCGCGAAACTCGAAGCCCGATTTCCCCAACGCCGGTCGCGAAAGCGCGGTCATCGCCCGGCTTGTCCGCCACCATCCGGAAACATCCTATTGGCAAGGCGATGCGAATGAAATGGCTGCGATTAATACAATCTTAATCATCGTTAACAACGCGGCGCCGTAACGCCTTACGGTTCCACAAAATTCCCGGTTGCGTGCGCCGAACGGGGCTAATCTTTGCCGAAAACAAGGCAAACTTACGGCAGGTACGCAAAACGTTCCGTTAACCATTTCCGTGATTGGCTGTCGAAAAGTACGCCGCCGGAACCGTGGCGCAAGCAGATTTGGGGTATCGCGATGTCGCTTCATCTGGAACGGATTGACTGGATGCCATCGCCGCCGCTTGTTCCCGATGATGGTCCGATCGATATCGAACATCTTGGGCGCATGACGCTGGGCGATGCCAGCCTCGAGCGCGAGGTGCTGGCGTTGTTTTCGGCCCAGGCGGCCAGCCTTTTGGCCGCGCTCGGAACGCTACCCCATGACGCCGGTGCGCTGGTGCATACGCTGAAGGGTTCGGCACGCGCGATCGGCGCCTTCGCGGTTGCCGACGCCGCCCTCGATCTGGAGACCGCCTTGCAGAACGGCAGCGATGCCTCGAGAGCGCTCGGCGCGCTCGATGAAGCCATCAGGCAAGCGCGCGCGGCGATCGACCTTTTCCTGCGCCGGTCCTGATCCCGGCCGCGCCAGGCCGGTTGCGACAAACCACGCCACTAGGTTTTCGCCCCGACCGCTAGCGCGGAGCGGATCGACCCGTTATAGGACAGCCCGGACCCCCTTCATCCGGCAGCACGAGCATCATGGCCAAAATACATTTTACCGACCATACCGGCGAAACCCGCATTATTGACGTCGAAAACGGTGCCACCGTGATGGAAGCGGCGATCCGCAACGCCATCCCGGGCATCGAAGCCGAATGTGGCGGGGCCTGCGCCTGCGCCACCTGCCATGTCTATGTCGACGAAGAGTGGCGCGAGAAGGTCGGCGCGCCCACGCCGATGGAGGAGGACATGCTGGATTTCGGCTTCGACGTGCGGCCGAATTCGCGGTTGTCGTGCCAGATCAAGGTCAGCGACGAACTCGACGGTTTGAAGGTCTCGACGCCGGAACGGCAGGCGTAGAGCGCGGCAGGCTTAAAATTTGGGCTGCGCGATTTCCACGCCGCGGCGCAGCCAGGGCTGAAAATTTTTGACGATCTCCGAAGTCAGCGGCGTCGGTTTGCGCGTCGCCTCGTCGATCAGGACGCTCACCGATTGCGCCGAGGCGACGCATTTGCCTTCGGAAAACACCACCTGATCGAAGGTGACGGAGGTGCGGCCGAATTTCGAAAGGCCGAGCCCCATCTCGATCGTGCCCGGCCAGCGCAGTTCGGCGCGGAAGTGAATGTCGAGCCGCACCATGATCCAGGCCAGGCCGGCCGGCATCAGGCCGTGGCTGCGGTCCTTCATCAACGTCACGCGGCCGGTTTCGAAATAGGTCGCATACACCGCGTTGTTGACGTGATGATTGGGATCGAGATCGGCAAAGCGGACATTGTCCGTCAGGCGGTAGGGAAAATCTGCAAGAAGCGGGGTTGAATCGAGACGGGCAGGTGCGTTCACGGGGCGGTCTCCGAAAGTGTCGCGCCTTTACAACCCAGTTGTCGAATGCCGGCAAGGGGTTGCCGTGCCCCGAGGTGCCATATTATGGCTTTCCTCTGCCGCTTGCGTTGGCTAGACAGGCGCAGCCCCAACGCATTGTCCAACCGAAAAGAAGCGACATGAGCGAAGCGATCAAAACCGATGTGCTGATTATTGGCGCGGGCCCCTGCGGGCTGTTTGCCGTTTTCGAACTGGGCCTGCTCGATATGAAGGCGCATCTTGTCGACATTCTCGACAAGATCGGCGGCCAATGCGCCGAGCTCTATCCGGAAAAGCCGATCTACGACATTCCCGGCATTCCCTTCGTCACCGGCCAGGGCCTCACCGCGGCGCTGATGGAGCAGATAAAACCGTTCCACCCGACCTTCCATCTCAACGAGATGGTGGAGAAGATCGAGAAGATCGGCGATCCCGGCTTTCGCGTCACCACCGACGCCGGCCAGGTCTTCGAGTGCAAGGTGGTCGTGATCTCCGCCGGCGGCGGGTCATTCCAGCCCAAGCGTCCGCCGGTGCCGGGCATCGAGGCCTATGAGGGCAGCTCGGTGTTTTACTCCGTGCGCAAGATGGAGCAGTTCCGCGACAAGGATCTTTTGATCGTCGGCGGCGGCGACTCGGCGCTGGACTGGACGCTCAATTTGCATCCGATCGCAAAGCGCGTGACGCTGTTGCACCGGCGCGACGATTTTCGCGCGGCGCCACACAGTGTGGAGCAAATGCGCGCGCTGGTAGCTTCCGGCAAATTGGATCTGAAGATCGGTCAGGTCACCGGACTTGAAGGCGCCGGCGGTATGCTGAGCGGCGCGACCGTCAAAGGCAACGACAACGCAATTTCGAAAATCGAATGCGATACCATGCTGCCGTTCTTCGGTCTCACCATGAAGCTCGGCCCGGTCGCCAATTGGGGCATCGAGCTTGAACACAATCTGGTGCCGGTCGAGACCTCGGCATTCGAGACCAGCGTGCCCGGCATTTTTGCCATCGGCGACATCAACACCTATCCCGGCAAGCTCAAGCTGATCCTGTGCGGCTTCCACGAAGGCGCGCTGATGGCGCAGAAGGCGCACCGTTATGTCTATCCGGACAAGCGGCTGGTGTTCCAGTACACGACGTCGTCCTCGAGCCTGCAGAAAAAACTCGGCGTCAACTGATCGGAATCGGGTAACGCGGTTCAAACGGCTGCGGCAGATTTGTGACGTGCGGCCTGGCGGAGGTCGCTTGATAACCAGCTGCGGCACTGGAATCGTTCGTGAAATGGCCTTAGTCTGGGGGCATTGCTCTTACCGATTAATCAGGTGGTGACGATGTGGACTGCGATACCCAGACTTCGACTGGCGCTGCCCTTCATAGCTGGTCTCGTGCTGTTGTTTGCCGTTGTGTCCCCGGGCCATGCCGTTGAGCAACCGTCGGCCGCGGGGCTGTGGCAGAAGGTCGAGGATGGCAAGCCGGTAGCGTGGTTTCTCGTGGTCGACCACGACGGCATCTTCGAGGGCGTCATTGCCAAGACGTTCCCGCTGCCCGGCGAGGAGCCCAACCAGACTTGCGCGAAGTGCATCGACGACCGCAAGGACGCGCCGATGCTCGGATTGTCTTTCATCCGGGATATGAAGCGTGACGGATTGAAATACGAGAACGGCAATGTTCTCGATCCGCGCGACGGCAAGATCTATCATGCCAAGATGAGCATCAGCCCTGACGGCCAGTCGCTGACCATGCGCGGCTATCTGGGTATCTCGCTGTTCGGCAAGGATGAGACCTGGGCCCGGCTGCCGGATACGTCGTTGGCCCAGATCGATCCCGCCATCATCGCCAAATACCTGCCGATGCAGGCGGCGGCGATGAAGCCGCCGGTCGCTCCGCCGAAGTCTCCCACCGGTGCGAAGAAAAGCGCTCCGACGCCCGCGCACTGAGGCGGTGCATTCAGCGCGCGGCCGGCGCAATCACGGCAGGCGATTCCGGCGCCTGAACGACCTCCGGCACGACGGCGTCGAGTTCAAGCACGGAAGCAACCGCCGGCAAGGCGGCATCCGCCATCTCGGCATGGCCCTCGGCCGAGGGATGCACGGCGCCGCCGTACACGGCCGACAGAATCCCCCAGGTGGCGTCGTGGATGTCGGTGGGCTGGTTGGAAGAGGGCAGCCCTTGCGGGTACGTCATCGCCGCGAAGTAACTGTCGTCGGCATCGCGGATCCAGCGCGCGCGCGGCAGATAGGCGCGGTATTCGGAGGCGCTGCGGCCGCACAGCATCGGTTGGCTGGCCGCGGTGACGATATCAGGATTGAAGCTTTCGCCCTTCGGTGAAAAACACTCCCGGTCGAATTCCGGATCGGTCGGGGCGCGGGCGCAGAATCCGTGATCTCCGAAGGCCGCCTGATGGGCATCGACAAAGGTCATGCGGTCGGCGGCGGGGTCGCGGCACAAAACCCCCGACTGGCACAGTGCGAGTGCCTTCAGCTGCGGCAGGAATTCCCGGTCGACATAGTTCGATACCTGCGCGAGCCGCTGCGGCTCGGCGTTGAAGGAGGGATGGATATCGAAACCGGCGCGGCCGCCGGGGCACGGGGCGCCGCCGTCGGTAAGGGTTGGGTTGGCGTAGGACACGTAGACGACGTGCGACATATCGCCCACCAACGGCTTCAGCGCCTCCCGCAATTTGGCAAAGCTTTGCGGCAGGTCGTGCGCCAATGACGCGCGCGAATCTTCCACCGATCCAATTACGCCGGAGCGCCTGAACAGCACCCGCTCGGTCGGGTTGTCCACGATCACATCGGCCACCAGCCCGGAAAAATTGATGTCGTTGGCACCGATCGACAGCAGGATCAGATCAAGCTTGCGGTCGGGCTGACGCTTCTTCGCCGCAGTTAGCGCGGCGCGCAATTCGTCCAGTTGCGCGTTGACCGTGCCCGGGCAGCTATTTCCCGATTTCGTCGGCGGGCATTCCCGCGCGCGTTGGTAACCGAACAGCCCATCGGCGATGGAGGCGCCGGTGCAGGCGAGCGGCAGATAGGTCACTGCGATGTGCGGGTATCGCACCGCGAGCGCGAGTGCGGTGCGGGTCTGGTAGCTGTACAGCGAGCGATGACAGGGAGAGTTGAACCACAGCGCGCTCTGGTGCTGCCACACAGCCAGCGAGTCGGGAGCCTCGCAGGCCCGTCCGCCCTTATAGCCGGCGCGGCTCGGACGGTAATATTGGGAGGCCGCGGTGCCCAAATAATAACGGAAGCAGAAACCCTCGTCCGACAATGCGATCGCCCGGTCCGGATTGCCTTCGCCGGATGCGATGCTGTCGCCGAGGCCTGCGATGAAAATATCGCGCACCATGATCTCGGCCGAGAGACGCTGCGACGCCTCGGACCCTGAGGAGATGTCAACGGTGGCGACCGTCTGCCGGCCATAGCGCGCCCGCATATTGACGGGCTCAGCGCAATCGAACGTGGATTGCTGCGGCCCGTCGCCATCGTCGAACGACCAGGCGCAGGTGGCGCCCACCGGGACGGCGCCGGTCAACCGTACCGTGACCGCGTGGTCCACCGGCGTCAGGTAGCTCTCCTTGACGTTGTCGCGGGTGCAGGGCTCGCTGATCCGGCCAAAAAGATCGATGCAGAGGCGGTTCACCATATTGCGCGCCCAGCCGCGGCCGTCGCTCTGCACTTCCAGCGCCTGCTCGGAGGCAAGAACGCTGCGGTCCCGCGCGCTTTCGACATGGAGCTGGAAATCGCGCTCTTCGCGGAACAGCCGGAACCGGTTGCGGACCTCCCATGAAATCTGCATCGGAGCATCGGCCGCGCCCGGCGCCGCATCCGGCGCCGCTTGCGCCGGTGAGACCGCGGTTTGTGCTATCGCCCATTGCGCAGGGAGTGCGGCAAGCGCGCACGCGACTAGCGCGCGTGCGATGATCGAGCGGAGGTAATTTCGGGCCATGACGTGTTTGACGTTACGGATGGGGCAGAAATAAGAGAGAGCGGCCCGCAAAGCCGGAAGCGGCGAGATACCGCTAGCCCCGCAACTGCCGGCGCTGTTTGGCTGGCTGCACGTGCCGGCGCTCCAGGGGCCGCACGGCCGCGGCGGCCGGCAAGGTCTCGTTCATTTCGCTCAGCCGGCGCCGTTCCTGCCAGGGTTTCACGACGCTGAGCCAAAGCTCGCGCGTTCCCATGATGCTGATCGCGATACCGAAGGGGATCACGAAATACAGGATCCGAAACACCAACAGCGTTGCGAGCAACTGTTCCTTGCCGAATTCAGGCAGCGCCACCAGCATCGCGGCGTCGAACACGCCGAGCGAGCCCGGGGCGTGGCTGGCGAAACCGAGCAGCGTCGCCAGAATGAACACCACCGCCAGCGAGACGAAATCGATGCCGGGTTGCATCGGCATCAACAGATACATCGCCATCGCGCAGAACCCGAGATCGACCACGCCGATCAGGATCTGTACCAGCGTCAACCGCGCCGAGGGCAACACCACCTTCCAGCCGTTCTGACCGAGCTCGCGGCGGTTCTCGCCCATCACCAGCCAGAAGAAATAGGTCGCGATGCCGGCGAGGCAGCCGAGTGCGATCAGCCGGTTCATGGCGGGCGGCAAAAGGTCCATCGCGGACGCGGCCCAGGGGTGCAAGGCCATGCCGAACCCGAGCACGAACAGATTGCCGAGCCAGAAGGTCAATCCTGAGAGAAAGCAGATCTTGGCGACGTCGATGGCGTTGAGGCCGAAATCCGAATAGATCCGAAACCGGATCGCGCCGCCGGTGAAGACGGTGGCGCCGATATTGTGGCCGATCGTGTAGCTGGTGAAGCTCGACAACGCTGCTATGCGGTAGGGCACGTGCTTCTTGCCGATGGTCCGCAGCGCGAAGAAGTCATAAAAGGTAAGGGTGCAGAATGCGCCGATCACGCACAGCGCCGCGAGCGCGATGTGAGGCGGCGGTATTTCCGTAAGTGCGGTCAGGATCACCCCGGCATCGACGCCATGCAGGGTGCGGACCAAGGTCGTGACCGCAAAGCCGATGATCAGGAGGCTCGCCGCGATTCCGAGCCGTTTCCAGCCGATCCATCTCTTGAAACCACGCCCAAGCATGGTCAGCAGTCCGTGCATTCGTCCTCCCGGCAGGGCGCCAGCAAGTTGAGAGCCCTTTCGAAGCGATCGACGGGCAAGCGGCGTCCAATCGTGCCTCATATGAAAACCCATAGGACAAAAACGTTCCGTTGTGCAGTCCTTGACAACGCAAGCTTCGGCCTTCGACCAGCGCGGCTGTCACATGCCATACATATGCCGTAACGCTCAAGATTCGAGCCTGGGCTGCTCGGGCCGTTCCGGCCCGGAGACGTTGCGACGTTCTACCACACGGTCGTTCCGGGGGACGAGGATTGAGACAAAACGCCGCGTGGCGCCTTGCGCCGGTTGCGCCGGGAGCGCCGAGATCAGGCAAACTCACAATCATACTTTGATCTTGGACGAAGTGTAGTACCCGAAACCGGACTATCTGTCGCGCATCGGTTGCTCGCAAGATGAGGTGACCCATGCGCAGCACCGCTCTCAAGTTCCAGCCGGTTCCGAACGCGCCGGCAACTATACGATCGCATTTGCCGCCTTGCGCCTATGCCTTGCGCAGCGCAAAATGTGCGCCGCAGAATGCCATCACGGCGCCGAGGCACAGCGCCGCCAGCCCCGCGAGCACGCCGGAGATGGTGGGGATCGGGCTCGGCGCCGAAGCCGCCTGGCCCGCGCCCGCCAGCACCAACGCGCCGATCGCGATCAAGAACGGCCGCATCCGCCGCGGGATTTGTCCCGACACCGCGCTGGCCATCAGGTTTGCGGTGAAATAGCCGCCGCAGAAACCGACGGTCGCGATCAGCCACCAGGCAATGGCGGCTCCCGCCGGCATGAATTCGCGCGTATCCGATCGCCACAGGCCGCCGAGGTCGAGGCCATAGCGCGCGCCCAGCATGTGCACGGCGAGCGCCAGCAATACGCCCGAAATCATGGCGCCGGCGAGGATCAGGCGGCGCGGAAAATAGGTCGTCTCGGCCATGGTCCGCTTGTAAGATAAAGCCGGCGATGAGCGCAAGCCGACGCTTTCATCCATGAACCGGATTAGTCGAATTGCCAAAGCTGCGGCCGGATCTCGCAACGACTGTGGCACCGCGCGCGCCGGATAACAGCTACGCCTACAAGGCCTCGCTGATCGGCGCCGCGCACCGGTTCGAACTGACCGACGACGGATTGTCGTGGCGGACCGGCGCCAGGTCCGGGCTCTGTCCCTATCCCGATATCGCGGCGATCCGGTTGTCGTACCGGCCGGTATCGATGCAGTCGCGCCGTTTCCGCGCCGATATCGAATGCGCTGATGGTCAGGGTATCGTCGTGCTTTCGACGAGTTGGCAGACCGCCGCCTTGATGGCGCCGCAGGACCATGACTATCGCGCCTTTATCGTGCAGCTGCACGAGCGCATCGCCAAGGCCGGAAGCAGGGCGGCTTTGATCGCTGGGATCGGGCGGACGAGCTATGTCGCCGCCCTTGTGTTCTCGGCGCTGGTGGGGGTGGCGATCGCGGGTCTTCTCTTCCGTTCGATTGCCACCGGCGAATGGGCGGGGGCTTTGTTCCTGGTCGGTTTTGCCGGCTTGTTTGCCTGGCAGATCGGCGGCTTTATCGTGCGCAACCGGCCGCGAACGTATTCCTTCGATCATTTGCCGGAGGCGCTGCTGCCATAATCCGAAACACCGCAATCGTGGATTGCGCGATATATCGGGCTGGCGCTGTCGTGTCGAGGCCGCGGTCTACGGCGTGCACATCCGGAGTGCGGGCGGTTTCGATGACCAGCACTGCCGCAGCCATCATCACGCGGTCGCCAGGGCACCCCACGCGATCCCAAAGCCACGATCTTCTTCATCGGATTGATCGGAAGCCGGACGGGGTTTTGTCAAACGCGCCAGCGTGCGCCGCTCGCGCAGGCGATTGATCCGCGCGAGCGGCAGGCTGATCGCCGTTCGCAACACGTGCATCGCAAACCGGACGAATTGGGCGGCGATGCGCAGCGCGTGCAAAATGTGTTCCCTTCCGGCAGCGAGCCGGATGATGACCACGATCTCGAGATACATCAGCGTGTCGCCGGCAAACAGGATCGCCAGATCGATCGGGAAGGTCTGCGCAAAGGCGATCGCCAGCACGGCGATGGCGACGAATTCCACAACACGGCGCAGCGTCAACCGGCTGAGGAAATCGGCGAACTGCATCACCAATACTTCCCAAAGCGCATCGCCGAACGCCAACGGGATTTCGTAACTCCATTTCCGCCACCAGTTCTTCACCCGAACTCCCCCGTTCGATCGGTCCAACGAATTAATGCCGCACCACCAGCACCGAGCATTTGGCGTAGCGCACGACATGGCCGGCGTTGGAGCCGAGAAAATACGTCCGCATCGCCGGCCGGTGCGAGGTCATCACAATCAGGTCGGCCTTGACGGCTGCCGCTTCTTCGAGGATTTCGTGATAGATGCCGCCCTGGCGCACCACGCTGGAAATTCGCTCGGCTCCGATGCCGGATTCGTGCGCCACGATGGCGAGCGCCTCCTCGGAGGTCTGGCGTTGCTGGGTGTCGAAATCGGCCGGGACATATTCCGCCAGCATCACCGGCGTCATCGGCAGTACGTTCAGAAGCCGCACCGCGCCACCCCACGTCTGCGACAGCGTGGCGGCCGTGGCAATCGCGGGCTTTGCCAATTCGGTATCGGAGAGATCGATCGGGACGAGAATGGATCTGTACATCTCACGCCTCCCTGTGACTTCAACCTAGCATAAATTGACCGCCTGGTGACGCATCGGGCTCGAGCACGATCCGGATCATGATCTAGTCGCCTGAGGTTTGCTTCAACAATTTTGGGGTGACGAACAGCACGAGCCGCCCGCGACGGAATGCCACGTCGGCCCAATCGGTGAGCGCAAAGTCGAATACGGCAAGACCTGAGGTCGGCAAATTGTCGGCGAGCGCCTTGCGGCCCGCGGCGTCGCCACTGCCGGAAAGCGCCAGCGCCAGTTCATGCATTCCCGGATTGTGCCCGACCAGCATCAGAACTTTCGGATCGGCGGCAGACGCTTCGTGGATGGTTTCCAGAAGCTGCGACGGATCGGCGCCATAGAGTTCCGGCAGAATTTCGACCTGCGGCTTCGGGACTAATTTCTTCATCGCGTCAAAGGCAACGTCCCAGGTCTGGTGCGCCCGGACCGCGTTTGACACCAGCACGGTGTCCGGAAAAGGCGGCTGCCGGCCGATCCAGCCGCCGATCTCGGCAGCATCGCTGTGGCCACGGTGGTCGAGCCGGCGGTCCCGATCGCGGCCGCTCGGGGCGTCGGTTTCGGTCTTGGCGTGACGCAGCAACATCAAACGGCGCATGGCACGATCCCGATTCGGTTCAGGTCTCGTCCGATTAATGTACAAGCCGACGCGAAGGACAAGGTGACAAGCACGGGATCGGTCCTTAAGAAAACCATATGAGCGAAACTTCCACAGCCAAGCCTTCCACGGCCAAGCCTTCCACAGCCAAGCCTGCCACGGTCAAGACCGGCGAACCCCAGCCGTCGCACGAGCGGCTGTCGTTCGACCTGGACGTCGATATCGCCGTCATCGGCGCCGGGCTCGCCGGGCTGACGGTGGCGCTGGAGGCAGCAAGGCTCGGCGCCAGCGTCGCCGTTCTCGAAGGCCGGCAGGTCGGCTGGAACGCCTCCGGCCATCAGCTCGGCACCGTGATGCCGGGCTACGGCCTTCCGATCGGCGATCTGATCGCCCGCATCGGTTTCGAAGACACGCGCGAACTCTGGTCGCTGTCGAAGCAGGGCGCCGAGTTTGTCCGCGCCACCGCCACCGAGCAACTGATCCCGGGCATTGCGCCAAGCGAGGGCGCGCTGGAAGTCTCCAATGTCGATGTCGGCGATCAATTGATCAGCCGGCTGCAAATGCTGGGCGAGGATTTCGAGACTGAGGTCGAGGGCTGGCAGGTCGATCGCGTGCGCGCCGAGCTCAAGACCGACCGTTATTTCCACGGCGTTTATTATCCCAAGGCGTTTCAGATCGACGGCCACAAGTACGTCCATGGCCTGGCCGCGCTGGCGCGGCGGGCGGGCGCGCGGATTTTCGAAGACACCCCGGTGGTCAGCCTCGATCCTTCCGGCATTCGCAAGCGCATCGTCACGCCGTCGGCGCGGCTGCGCGCTTCCCACATCGTGCTCGCCGGCAATATTCATCTCGGTGCGACGCTGCGGCGATTGTCGGAAACGCTGCTGCCGATATGGCGCTATGGCGCGGTGACCGCGCCGCTCGGCGAGCGCCTCGCCGAGACCATCACGTTCAAGGGATCGGTGGCGGACAGCGACGGCATCGATCATTTCCGGGTCGTCGACGGCGACCGGCTGATGTGGGCGAGTCCGGAGACGACCTGGGCGGCGCGGCCCGATCGCTTCGCGTCGGCCATTCAACGGCGGATCCGTACGATCTTTCCGAGCCTCGGAGGCGTGGAGATCGCGGAGGTCTGGGGTGGGGCGATCGGACAGACCGTGCATGGCATGCCGCAGATCGGCCAGTTGCGCCGCGGATTGTGGGTGGCGAGCGGCTTCGGGCGTCAGGGCCTGAACACCTCGGCGATGGCGGGACAACTGATCGCGCGCAGCATTCTGTGGGGAGACGAACGTTGGCGGCTGTTTTCGCCGTTCGAACTGGTGTGGGCGGGGGGGATGACCGGCCGGATCGCCGGCTATGCCATCGGCCAATGGGGGCGCGGCAGTGCCGCCGCTGCCGGCACGCTGGCGCGCTACCGGGAGCGGGCGCGGACCCAGGAGCGCATTCGCGAGGCGCGCCTGGCCGAGGCCAACCGCCAGGCCGGAACCGGACCGGCACTGCTCCGCCCGCGCCCCGAGCGCCCGCGCTCCGAGCGTCCGCAGCCCCCGGCGCCCGCGAACTCCGGCGAGGGCGGGTAGGGCGCCTCGCAAGAAAGTGAGAAATTTCCTTTCAGTTCCGTGTAACTTCTGCGTTCGCGCCCCGTATTTGACGGCGAACCCGTTCCAATATCGCGCGCCACGGAGACCATCATGATCGACCGCCGCATCCTGCTCGCCTCTGTCGCCAGCCTGCTTGGGCTTGCCGCCTTCCGCTGGCTGCGGGCATCGCCCGCGCAAGCCGCGGAGAAATTCGAGATCGAAAAGACCGACGCCGAATGGCGCGCGCAGCTGACCCCGCAGCAATATGAGATCCTGCGCCAGGAGGGCACCGAGCGGCCGGGCTCGAGCCCGCTTCTGAATGAGCACCGCAAGGGCGTCTTCGCCTGCGCCGGCTGCGACCTGCCGCTGTTTTCTTCCGACACCAAATTCGAGAGCGGCACCGGCTGGCCGAGCTTTTATCAGCCGCTGGAAAATGCCGTCGGCAAGACCGAGGACCGCACCTTCGGCATGCTGCGCACCGAAATCCACTGCCGCCGCTGCGGCGGCCATCTCGGCCACGTGTTCGACGACGGCCCGAAGCCGACCGGCCTGCGCTACTGCATGGACGGTTTTGCGCTGGTGTTCCATCCGGCGGCGTCGGGCGCGACCTGAGGTTTCGTTTTCGTTGTTTTCGTAGAATGGGTGGAGCGCAGCGATACCCATCATCTCTCCATCCGCGCCGTAAGGTGATGGGTTTCGCAAGGGCTCAACCCATCCTACGGATTAGCGCCGTCATTGCGAGCCAACGGGTCGGCGCGAAGCGCCGCCCGATGGCTCGCAATGACGGTGAGATATGCGCTCGCGATCTCGCGGCGCATTGCGTCCGAGGTTTGCGTCATCTTTCACCCTCCTGGAAAGTCGAGGGCGCAGGGAAAGCCGGATGCGCGCTGCACCCGCGGTCTCGCGTGCAAAATGCACATAGAAAACGCACACGAGCATACAGGTTCAGCGGAGGCAATCCGGCCTTCCCTGCGCGGCGGTTTACGGCTTACTTCGCGCTCTCCCCGGCGACCGGGCTTTCTTGCCACCGTCGCCCCTGAGAAGCTTGCTTCTCAAGAACTTGACACCAGCGTCGGGGTGTCAGGACCACACGACTTCGCCGTCCGCCTCAAGCGCTTTCGTCAAAGGCGCCATCCGCGTCCACCGCATCCCGCCCCGCGTCCGTGACGATCGCGATACGCCCCTCGAGTGGGACGAGACGGCGTGATTCGTAGAGGTGATTTGGGTTAGATGCGAAGCGGAATATTTTTGCGGGGAGGACTGGACAGGGCAAATCAGCTTGATCCCAAAGGAGAATTTTTCCTCAATCGAAATCGCTTTGAAAGCCGGAATTCAAATGGGACTACTGATTTGCCCGACGGGCAATCGATAGCGCTGCGTTCGCTCGTCCCCCGACATTACGAGAAGCGACTCATCCACCGACGTGCCCGGATGGGTTGAGCCAACGGGTCGCGCGAAGCGCGCCCGATGATAAACTCCGCGATACCCATCACCTCTCGATGCACGCGCCGCAAGGTGATGGGTTTCGCAAGGGCTCAACCCATTCCACGGGCTAGCGATGTCCTATCGCCAGGGAACACGAGGTAAGCTGTCGGGATCCGCGCGGGTCGTTCGTCCTCTGCATGCAACGCGCAAGAACCGCATACCCAGCCAAGAGACGATCGTCGCAATCACGGACCTCTCGCCAGTGTCATGCAATTATCCGGAGCCTTTCAATGACCCCCACCATCACAGCTTTTGAACGGTCGCCCGACCGCGGCAAGGGACAGGCACGTGACATGCGTGTTCGCTGGGCGCTCGAAGAAGTGGGCCAACCTTACGACGTTCGTCTTGTTTCGTTCAGCGAAATGAAGGAACCCGCGCATCGCGCGCTTCATCCTTTCGGGCAGATTCCGACCTATGAAGAAGGCGATCTCGCCCTGTTCGAGTCGGGGGCAATCGTGTTCCATATCGCGGAGCGCCATGGTGGCCTGTTGCCAGACGATGCGAATGCCCGTGCGCGCGCGATCACATGGATGTTTGCCGCGCTTAGCACGCTGGAGCCGCCGATCGTTGATCGTGAAATCGCCACGCTCCTGGAGCGCGACGAGGCCTGGTACGAGCAGCGCCTGCCTATCGTCGAGGATCGCATTCGCGACCGGCTGGGCGAACTTTCCGGTCGCCTGGGCGATGCCGACTGGCTCGATGGTGCGTTCAGCGCCGGTGACCTTCTGATGGTGGCCGTGCTGCGCAGGTTGAACGGATCGGATATACTGCACGAATATCCGAAACTCTCCGCCTATGTAGCCCGCGGCGAAGCGCGGCCGGCCTTCAGGCGTGCCTTCGATGCTCAATTGGCGGTTTTCACCGCCGCATCGACCGGCTGATGAGGGCCGCTCTGGGTCACTTGACCACATTGGAGCGAACGCCCGGTTTTAGGCGGTAAACGTTCGTTCGGCTACGCCACTCCCGTCGCAGTGGGTGATGTATCTAGCCCGCGTGGGACCGCACGGCGTGCGCCACGTCGGGTACACCCGCGCGTGGTACTAAGACCAGTACAGCGCGCGGCGCGGTTTTGCAGGTTGCGCAAAGCCGCGCCCGCCCGTCCAGCCATTTTCCGCCATCGACAATATCAACGCGCAGGTGACGTAGCGCCGTCCCGCCGTCACGGACAGACGCGCACCGGCGGATGCGTACGCGGATCGCCGATCTGGACGCCGTGACACCGCAGCACGAGCGGGCCTCTGTTCCAGGCCCCCACGCCTTGAGCATGATTGACCGCTGCGGGATTGAAGCGCATGCCCGGCGGCAGGGGCTGCGGGTTGAGTGCGAAAGCGGGCGTCGCCAACGCCAGCGCGGCTGCTGCCAGCGACAGGATGCGAAGATGTCTGGTGAACGTCATGGATGCCTCCTCGGTCTGATCGGCCTTTCGGCCTGCTGATTGGTTGCAGCCTCCGAGGCAGGGGTTCGATGTCAGATGCGGATGTGTGCGCCACCTCACTCA
>Ga0185299_10003506_pt1 | contig 20650 bp, 17 predicted proteins | sample PaiPotPPA55metaG_FD_128002 | JGI IMG/M metagenome (GOLD analysis project Ga0185299, IMG submission 128002) | Iron sulfur acid spring bacterial and archeal communities from Banff, Canada, to study Microbial Dark Matter (Phase II) - Paint Pots PPA... ... | reverse complement strand
TCGTGGCAACGACTCCGTTGCCCAGACCGCCGCCCCAAGTGGCAACCGGGATTTGCGCTCGTTTGGTTGCCGCCAGGGCAGCGCCAAGTGAACTCACGGGAAAAACCATATCGATAATCGCGCCGGCTTTGCGTTGAACCAGATCCTGAATGGCGGCGTTTGCTTGGTCCGCACTACCGGCCGCATCAATCACGGATACATCCCAGCCTTTTGTGGCAGCCTCTTTAGTCGCAGCTTGAATAAATCGTTGGTTGTTCGCTTCATTCGCGCTGATCGAGACAATCCCGAGCACCAGCTTGCCGGCGCTTGATTCGGCTTGAGTCGCTGGCAACTGGAAAGCTAAAGAACAGACAAAAATGAAGCGAAAGAGACTTTTCATAAGTTCGGAAAGGGGCGAACTGAAAAGACGAAAGATTGCAGAGGCGATCTGGAGCTACAAGTGAAAAACCGAACTGGCGTTTCTTGGGACGTTTATGCGTTGCCTGCAGGGCGGGCTGCCCGCAGGGAGGGATCGCGTCCTCGTCCGGCAAGCTGCCCAGGGGCGTCAACTAAGCGGTTCGAGGAGCCCCTAACGGGGAGGGCGCGCGTCCCCGCGCGCCGCGAAGGCGTTCTCGAAGCCAACGGTGTATTTTTGGTCCTTGATCAGGGTAGGCTGTGGGCTTCGGGAACGACGGATCGCGAGGACGCGATCCCTCCCAGTGCTGGGTCCGGCGGCTGCCAGGCGGCTGCCGGACCGCTGCCGAGGGGCGTGAGCGCTCTGAGTTTTTCACCAGAATCCTTTTATAAGACGCGACCACCAAGCCTCCCGTGGCGGTTGTGGAGGCCGACCTGAAGGTATTGCGTGCTCGCAGCGTCATTCCCGGAGGAGCGAGGAGGACAGCGGTCTTCCTCACTCCTTTAGCCGCGGGTAGACAGGCAGCGTTTCTTTGCGTTAAGCACCACCACGCCTGTCCGCGTTAGCCAACTCCTATTCGCCGTTACTGTTGCGCGTCAGCCGCGGTACGGAATCCGATCTCACCGGAACGATCCAGGCTGGGGGCCATGAGCAGATATTTGTTGTGATGATTCAGTTGGTAGACGGTCGGTGTGCATGGGAAATAAAAGAGCAAGTGTGGTGCGGCCTGTGGTTCATACGGGGAACCACCTCTTACCACCGCTGCCGCGGTGTGTTGATCGCTGAAGGTATTGGTCCACTGCCATACATTGCCTACCATATCGAGCACACCGAACGGGCTCGCGCCACTCGGGAATGCCGTAACGTCCGAAGGAGGTGTAGTATCGCGGCCAGTATTCACCGGAGGGACATTCGTTGATAAAAAGGTATTCCCCCACGGATATAGCCGGCCATCGGTGCCCTGCGCCGCGTACTGCCACTCCCATTCGTTGGGAAGCCTGTGTCCGGCCCAGCTAGCATAGGCTTGGGCGTCCGCCACCGATACCCAAGTGACCGGTTTGTTATCCCACCCTTGTTGGTAATGCGGGCGAACCGGATTCGACCAGTCCCAATCTTGCAGGAAGTGGTGTAAATCGACCGGCCGATAGCCGGTCGCGTCCATGAACGCTTGATATTGCAGATTGGTTACCTCGGTCTTGTCTATATAGAACGTGTTGATCGTGATTTGATAACTGTGGGTTAAACTGGGAGTAGATTCCCACGGGTATTGCACGTCGTCTCCGGGTTCGCCATTTCCTTCGATTTCGGTGCCTGATACGACGAATTGATACTGAGTTCCTGGAATCATGATCATTCCCGCTGGGGCTTGCGAGTACGGCGTCGTTGGCGGGTTGGCGCCAATAGTCTGCGGAAGGACGATGTTAGCCGCAGAATAGCTGCTGAGCGGTTTGGCTGTTAGTCGACGCATGGTCGAAAGGAACGCCGGGAGATCGGACGGCCCATCGGCGTGGGTGGTGGCGAGTATCGCCCCGTAGCCGCTGGCTTCGATGGAGAACGCCAGCGTAGCGGTTGCACCGCTGATCGTCGGGTTCAACTTAACGCCATGCCAGAGGTCGTAGTATTCCAGACCGGCTTGATACGGAACGGTGATCTGGTAGCCGTCCACCTGGGTCGTGCCGACGTTGACGAGGGTCCACAGGATTTGCGAATTGGTTTCGCTTGGCCATTTGCTGGCGTATACCTGAGCGTTGTTGATGGTCGGCGTATACGGTTCCCAGTTTTGGCTGATCAGTAGATCCGGAAATTTACGTTCGATGTTGGCGACACAGCGTACCGCTTGATCATCCCGGTCGGTCATTTGGTTCCAAATCCCCCAGATATTTTCCCAGCTCTCCAGACCGGTGCCGTTGAAGAAGGCAGCTTGTAGCATCGCAATCTTGCTCTTGGACCAGCGGTCATTGACATGAACGGTGAAGCGCGGTTCGAACCACTTATTCAAGCTTACCCCCAGCAAGGTATAAGGGGTCTGCCAGTATCCCCATCCCATGGTGTTCCATTGAATTGCGGCGGAAACGGAAACTGGACCTGTGGGTGGAATGAAAAAAAGTCCGGTCGCGACGCCGAGCTCAGGCTCAAAGGCCAAGGGCTGCTTGTCGATAAGGGAATTCTGGAAGAATTCGTTATCGACGTATTCCTCCGTATCGCCATTCATTCCGTCTGCGCCGATTTCGGCCATGGTTTTCGTCAACACCTCCGACCAGGCACCACCCGGATCATGTGTCCCGATGTCCCAAGGATTGTAGGGGAACAGAACTTTGACGCCCTGCTTATGGAAATCTGCGATCATCTGTTTGACTCCGTTAGGGAAGCCTGGCATGTCGCGGATCAACTGGTCCTGGTTTCGACTGTCCACACCCATGTTAGGATAGGTTGGCCAAATCAGAACCGAATCAATCCCGCCATACCGAGTACGGACATCGGCAAGATATTTATCTACCGTGTAGGTCCCGGTCGTAACGTCATACAAGTACCGATCATGAGCCATGGCCTGGGGCTGAATCGGATTGTGCTGGGTCCAGTTTAAAGGAGCGAATTTGTAGACGGAATCGTCGTAGCTCAGGAGAGCCGCCTGCTGGATCCGGTAGGCCTGCATGGCGGCTAACCAGGCCGGCGCGTCGGCGGGCGTATCGGGACCACTAATCTGGATCCAATTCGGGAACTTGAGGGTATAGCCGGCGGCGTTGAGGCGGCTGGTGCTGGCAGCGCTGATAAACGCTATAAGCAGGCATACTGCGTAAGAGCTTGATCGCAGTAGCGCAGCGAATGATCGCTTTGTATAGCGGGTGCTAGCGTAAGCAAAGCTTCGATCAGCCGGCGGGGATTTGGCGGAGGGGAAGCTGAGGTGAGGATTTATATTCATAAGAGAGAACGGACAAGCAGCTGAGGTTTGGGGGACGACAAGCTGCGCAAACCTTTGCGCAATCGATTGCTGAATGTTCTAGCTGCGTTTAATGGGATGTCAAGAATGGGGATTGACACCGGTGAAAAAAACGCTACCACTTTGAGCAATCGGTTGCGCAATGGTTTGCGCGGCTGTAACCGGCGTTTAAATCACCGGCGTTCAATTCTAACCCCTAATCCTAATCCCTTAGATCACAGGTTCGTCCTGTAACCCCTAATACCTATGTGTTCCCTGTTCCTCCGGAGTCGCCGTGCCCTTAGTCTGGCGCTGTTGGCGCTCATCGTTTCTTTCTCGTCCACCTCGGCTCAGAGCGCCCCTAAGCCCAGAGTCGCCCTAATCATGAAATCGTTGGCCAACGAGTTTTTCCAGACTATGGAAAAAGGCGCCCGCGATTATCAGGCTCAACATGCCGATCAATTCGAGCTTATCTCCAACGGAATCAAAAATGAAACCGACGTGGGGGCGCAAATCAATCTGGTCAATCAGATGATCGCCCAGAAGGTCGATGCCATCGTCCTGGCGCCGGCAGATTCGAAAGCCTTGATAGCGGTTTCCAAGAAGGCGCAACAGGCTGGTATCCTCGTAATCAACATCGACAACAAATTCGATGTTTCGACCCTAGCCCAGGAAAAGGTCAAAATTCCATTCGTTGGTCCGGATAATCGCAAGGGAGCCAAAGCGGTCGGTGATTATCTGGCGAAACAACTCTCCCCGGGCAACAAAGTGGCGATACTTGAGGGCGTACCCGGTGCCTTCAACGGGATCCAACGAAAACTCGGATTCGAAGATGCCATGAAAGAGGGCAAGATCGATGTAGCAACTTCCCAAGCCGCTGACTGGGAGACAGCAAAAGCGAACCAAGTCACTTCTGCTATTGTCACGCAAAACCCGGACATAAACGCGATTCTCGCCTGTAATGATAGCATGGCGTTGGGTGCAGTGGCGGCGCTTAAGGCTGCGGGCAAAGAGTCAACTGTCAAAGTCGTCGGGTTCGACAATATTACGGCTGTCCAACAATTGATCAAAGAAGGCAAAATGCTGGCCACGGCAGATCAGCACGGAGATCAGCTCGCCGTCTACGGGATTCAGTATGCTTTGGATGCACTCGCAAAGAAGGGCGAATCGGCGGCGGATCGTGAGACCAAAGTGGACTTGATCACCAAAGATAGCTTTAATTAACGACGAATAGCGGAACTGACTTAAGATCGTCGCGAATTTCGGATGGCCACACTTCTGCAAACCCGCGGACTAGCCAAGGCCTATGCCAGTCCAGTCCTCGCGGATATCAATTTCGATCTACGCGCAGGAGAAATCCACGCGTTGGTCGGAGAGAATGGGGCTGGTAAAAGCACCCTTTGCAATATCATCGCCGGGTTGAGCCACGCAGATTCGGGAACCATGTTCCTGGAAGAGAGGCCATACGAGCCGATCAGCAAAAAAGCCGCCGAACGCCAAGGTGTACGCATCGTTCTCCAGGAACTTAGCCTAATCGATAATTTGTCCGTGGCAGAGAATTTGTTTCTGCGCCGGCTCCCGAATCGGATGGGATGGATCCAAGGCGCTCAGTTGGCTCGGGCTGCTCGGGCCGCCTTGGATCGAGTGGGCTTGACCGATCTCGATCCCAATGTCTCGGTCCGACAACTTGGAATCGGGCAAAAGCAACTGGTCGAGATTGCAGCCGGCCTCTCCCAGGAATGCAAGATTCTAATTCTCGACGAACCGACGGCTGCACTCACCGTCACGGACGCGAAGCGGCTGTTCGTTCAGGTAAGAAAGTTGCAGGAAGAGGGTGTAGGAATCGTTTTCATATCGCATCACCTTGAAGAAGTTCAGGAGATTGCGGATCGGGTCTCAGTTCTGCGAGATGGCAGGCTGGTCGCCGTTAAGGAACGCGGATCCTTTTCCATTGACGAAATTATTCGTTTGATGGTTGGACGCGACCTCGGCGAATCCGTTGAACGGCGGGATAGGAGCGTTTCTGGGCGGGTCCGGCTTCGCGTCGAAAAGCTGAAGGCGCCCCCAGTGGTCCGCGATGTCACTTTTGAGGCTCGAGCCGGAGAGATCTTGGGGTTTGCTGGGCTCATGGGCTCTGGGCGCACCGAAACGATGCGGGCGATCTACGGAGCCGATCGTCGAGCGGCGGGCAAGATTTTTGTAAACGGAAAAGAAGTTCAGATCGATCAGCCTGCGGAAGCGGTAAAGTGGGGGATCGGTCTTCTGACGGAAGATCGCAAGGCTCAAGGGCTCCTTTTGCCGAAACCATTGAGGATGAATATTAGCCTGGCTCGGCTTGGGTATGAAATCGGCCGGTTCGGTTGGATTAACCGAGCCGTCGAAGAAAAAGTCGCCGAAAGCTGGGTTCGCCGCTTGGCGGTGCGCTGTTCTTCAGCTGAACAGGCTGCTCGTAACCTGAGTGGAGGTAACCAGCAAAAGGTGGTACTCGCTCGCTGGCTCTATCGGGATTGCGACGTTTTAATCTGTGATGAACCAACCCGGGGAATCGACGTCGGAGCTAAATTCGAGATCTATCATTTACTGGGGGAATTGGCGGCGGACGGGAAAGCCATCGTGGTGGTTTCGTCAGATCTGAAGGAACTACTGGCTCTGTGCGATCGGATCGCGGTGATGTCTGCCGGCAAGCTAGTGACAGAATTTCGCCGAGGAGAGTGGACGGAGGACCGAATTATGTCAGCGGCATTTAGCGAGCTTTATAAAACGCCGGCGGTTTTGGCTCAGCCAAATGAAACCGCAAACGCCGGAGGGTCAGTCCGACGGTCCCAACCAATCCAATGAGCTTCACTCTCTCTCGTTCTTCAATGCAACCCTCTTCCGAACCACCGCCCAATCCGCGGATGCCATCCAGTTCCAGCCGTCGCTTCAGCCAAACCCGGGAGGTGGTCGAGAATAGTTTAGGGTTAGTGATCGTCCTGGTTCTACTCATTGCTCTTTTCAGTTTTCAAACTGCCCATTTCTTTTCCGCAACCACGTTCCAAGCGATCGCTAACGAGATTCCCACCGCCATCTTTATTGCGATCGGCATGACCTTTGTTCTGATTATTGGCGGGATTGATCTCTCCGTTGGATCCGTTCTCGCGCTGGGGGCGGGAATCCTGGGTGTCGCCATCGTGCAATGGCATTGGCCGCTTTGGGCTGCGATTACCCTTTGTGTCGTCTCCGGCGCGCTTTGTGGTTTGTTGAACGGATTTCTGACCATCCGCTTTCGGTTACCTTCATTCATTGTAACCCTTGGCCTGATGGAAGCGGCTCGGGGAGCCACCTATCTGGTAACAAATTCTCAAACGATGTATATCGGCTCGGCGGTCGAAGGGATTGACGATGTGACGTTATTCGGACTCTCTTTGCCGTTCTTGGTCGCGATTATTCTCGCAATTATCGCCCAGTTGGTTCTGACCGGAAGCGTCTTTGGGCGCTACGCGATTGCCCTGGGAACAAATGAAGAAGCAGTGCGTCTTTCCGGAATCGATACTCGACCGATCAAATTGGCGGTATTTGGCTTAAGCGGCGCTTTAGCGGCGCTGGGCGGCGTTTCTTATTGTGCGCAATTATCAGCTGCAGATCCCAACGCGGGGAGCGGCTTTGAGCTTGCCGCCATCGCGGCGGTGGTGATCGGTGGAACCAGTCTCATGGGAGGTCGCGGCTCCGTGGTTAACTCACTTTTCGGAGTTCTGGTTATAGCAGTACTAGAAACGGGTTTAGCCCAAATCGGAGCCCAGGAATCGGCCAAGCGCATGGTGACAGGAGCGGTAATTATTATCGCGGTGATCGTGGATTTTTATCGGACGCGTAGGGCAGAAGCCAAATCCCGTAGCGCGGATTAGATTTCGAATGGTTTTGGCTTCGGGTGATGTTAGTTGAGCTAGCGCGCGTTTAGACATTGGTTTGACATAATCAAACCGAAGCTTTATCTAAGAAGCTGTCTGCGCAATCGTTTGCCTGACTGCGCAGATCTCTATCTCTCAAGTGCTCTCTCGCCGAAACAACTCTTCCACAACGCCCACGATGAAGGATGTTGCTGAACGGGCGAACGTATCAGTAACGACCGTTTCCCATGTCCTGAACAAAACCCGTTATGTGGATCGCAAATTGGTGCGGCGGGTTGAGGATGCTTTCAGGAGCCTGGGCTATCAACCGAACGCCTTAGCGCGAGGCTTGCGTCGACGGGAGACGCGCATGCTTGGTATGGTAGTGCCTGATAACCGAAACTTGTACTTCGCAGAACTGGCTCGGAGCGTCGAGGACGCTTGTTTTGAGCGCGGCTATAACGTCATACTTTGCAATTCCGACGAAGACCCGGAGAAGGAGAGCGCTTACCTGTCACTTTTGGCGGAGAAGCGCGTCGACGGCATCGTTTTTGTGGCCTCGAGCACCGATCGCTCTGGGGTGCAAGCCCTGCTTCAACATAAGATCCCGGTGGTAGCGTTGGACCGGGAGCTTAAGGGAATGACCTGCGATTCCATCATTGTAGATAATCGTGATGGCGGTCGTCAGGCGACTATGCATTTGATCGGCGGGAATCACCGGCGGATCGGTTGTATCAGCGGTCCAAAAAATCTTACTTCGGCCAAAGAGCGGCTGCAAGGTTACCGAGATGCTCTCACCGAGGCGCGTTTGCGAGTCGAACCCGCATTGATCCAGATGGGAGACTTTCATATCGAGGGTGGCTATACGGCGGTGCAGGCTCTGCTTGACCTGCCAACTCCCGTCACCGCTATTTTCGCTGCGAATGATCTCATGGCGATCGGCGCCTTACGGGGAATCGCTGCCCGGGGGCTGCGGGTACCTGAGGACGTGGCGGTCGTCGGTTTCGATGACATCGCGTTAGCGATGTACTCGGAGCCGCCGTTAACCACCATCAGACAACCCATCCGTGAGATCGGGAAGTTGGCGACTGAATTGATAATGGCGCGAGTGAACGGCGAGCGCAAAGAACCGCAAAGCCGCCGTTTGAAAACCAGCCTCGTTGTCCGCGAATCGTGCGGGATCAAGGTTCATGCCCGACCGAAAGCCAAGCACAAGCGGCTCCCTTCCTCGGAGATTCGATAAAAGCAGAAGCTAGTTACTTCACCAAACTCTTCCTAACCGCTGGCAGCATGCTCGCTGTCGCGATTAGAACCCGACGGCTCTCCTGGCTTAATAGCTTTTCATCGATGGTAACAAACTTGGGGAAGTTCTTTACCGACTCCATTTAACTATGTCGATCAGTCGTTCACCGACTTCGACCATTTCGTTTGAGCATTGATCGTAATCTTCATCATTAACAAATCGATACTCAGTGACGCGGCCTGGTTTGCTCGCTTTTATAACTCAGGAAAAACAGAGTAATCCCAGTCACTAAAAGCCCAAAAGTAATAACGCAGACAACTACGCTAAAATCTCGCAGGCCGGCTGGCATCGGTACCGTGTTAGCGAAGACGTCAGCAACAACCGAGAGCAGCCCGGTAGCGGTAAAGAAGCCCAAGAGTGCTAACGCATGCTTTTCTGACACTTTCACGCCTCGCGCTGAGTCGGGTCTGCGATATTGAGTGGACGGCGATTTCGGGTGGAGTGGCGTGTTCATATAATTAAGTTCCTTTGCTATCAATTGGGGCAAAGGGCAGAAAGCATGCCAGATCAGGGAGCGCGTCACAACTTGTTGGTAAATAACGAGTTATCTAAGGAGTAAACACTATTTCGAACCGCGAATCTTCGGGGAAAATTACGAGAACTCGTGTAAAATTATGAATCCTGGTGCAGACGAGATATGAATGTCGAGTTCGTCAAAGATGTCGCCCTGGCGGTTGCTCAAGAGCAGGATCTTGAAACGGTCATGAAAATGATCGTTGAAGGGATCCGGCAGGAACCCGACGTTGCTTTAGTTCGCCTGTGGCTCCTGGCTCCAGGAGATATTTGCGCTGAATGTCATCTACGGCCGGAATGCCCGGACCAAACTCGTTGTCTGCATTTGGTCGCAAGCGCGGGACGCGCGCTGGACCAACCGGAAGACTGGACCCGGCTCAATGGCGCCTTCCGACGATTTCCGCTCGGTGTCCGCAAAATCGGGGTGATCGGTCAATCCGGTGAATCAATTCTGATTCCCGATCTCACGGTTGATCAAAGGTGGGTGGTGCGGCCCGAATGGGTGAAGCGGGAAGCAATCCGCAGTTTTGCTGGTCACCCTCTGAAGTTTGGAAAGGAGGTGCTCGGGGTGCTTGGCGTCTTCAGCCGAGCCCAGTTTACCGAGAACGATTTCAGCTGGCTACATACGTTCGCTGACTCTACCGCCGTTGCTATTACCAATGCCAGACGCTTCGAAGAGATCGATCGGCTGCGAGCTAAACTCGAATTAGAAAATGAGTATCTTCAGAGCGAAATCAAAGAAATCTTCGACTTTGGAGAGATCGTTGGCCAATCCTCAGGGCTGAAAAAGGTACTGCATCAAATACAGCTGGTTGCTGGTACTACTTCGACAGTGCTCGTCTTGGGCGAATCGGGTACCGGCAAGGAGCTGATCGCTCGAGCCGTCCACGAGCGCAGTCTACGAAAGCAGCGGCCTTTCATAAAGGTAAACTGCGCCGCGGTCCCAGATAAGTTGTTCGAGAGCGAATTCTTCGGCCATGTTAAAGGCGCTTTTACCGGTGCCGACAAGGATCGGGCGGGACGGGTTCAGGTTGCAGACGGCGGCACGTTATTTCTGGACGAAATCGCCGAAATACCCGTCGGTCTTCAAGGTAAACTTCTCCAGGTGCTACAGGAACAGCAGTTTGAACGGGTCGGGGAAAGCCGCTCGCGAAGAGTAGACGTTCGCATCATTGCTGCGACCAATCGCGATTTAGAGAAAGAGGTCGAAGCCGGGCGTTTTCGGAATGACTTGTTTTATCGGCTCAGCGTTTTCCCTATTGAAGTCCCACCCCTGCGGGAACGCCGCGAAGACGTTCCTCTGCTGGCCGCCCACTTCCTCAACATTTGTGCGAAGAAGATTAATACCAAGCCACCCAAGCTCACGAACGGCAACATTGAACGGTTACAGGCCTACGATTGGCCTGGCAATATCCGTGAGTTGCAGAATGTCATTGAACGCGCCGTCATTTTCGCCCAGACGGGCGCATTAAACTTCGACTTCCTACGCCTCGAACGCTCGAAATCGCGCGGTTCCGTTGACCTTATTCCTTCCACTCTGAGGCCTGACCCGGTTATTTTGACCGAGTCTGAACTGAAGCGGCGCGAGCGTGAAAGCATTGTGGCTGCTCTGGCCCAAGCAAACGGCAAGATTTCCGGGCCACGAGGCGCCGCGGAATTGCTTGGCATGAAACCGACGACTTTGACGTCGCGAATCAAAGCACTTGGTCTGAAATCTAAACCCATTTGAACCGTCAAGTTGTCGGGGTTGCTGATGCCTCTAGGCGCCCACGATGTTCGGCTTGCTAGAAGCCCAGAGCGCAAGTATCTACTTAGTAGATACATGCATGCCGAATATGAAAGCGACCGTGAAGAAATGGGGTAACAGCGCTGCGGTGCGAATTCCGGCGGCGGTCATGGAGGCTGCGGACATTCATTTGGAAGACGTGGTAAAGGTCTCAGAGGAAAAGGGCAGGATTATTATCGAGCCGATACGATCCAAGACCTATGATGTGAACGACTTGATCAAAGCGATCACGTCGCGGAATCTGCACGAGCCCATCGATTTCGGCCGACCAGAGGGTGGAGAGGTCTGGTAATGCCGAGGCGTTATGTGCCTGATGCCGGTGACATCGTCTGGTTGAACTTTACGCCGCAGGCCGGACATGAACAAGCCGGGCATCGTCCGGGCCTGGTACTGAGCCCTGCTGCTTATAACGGTAAGACCAGCTTACTGATCTGTTGTCCGCTCACCACGCAGATCAAGAATTATCCGTTTGAAGTGTTGATTGGGGGAACGCCTCCGAGCGCTGTTCTCGCCGACCAAGTTAAAAGTCTGGATTGGCGCAGTCGAAACGCCCGGCTCAAAGGCCGGGTGTCGCCGGAGCAGTTAGCTGAGGTACGAGCGAAGATAAAAGCTTTGATCGGATGAACGGCGCCTGTGGCTGCGCCAATCGTCCTCGAAGTGTAGAATTTCATCTCGTGCTCCTTGATTGTAGGAGCACAGGAGCCATTGCCATGACTAAAGCCGAGCTCTCCGACGTCTACCGAAACTACATTGCCTGCCTTAATAAACAGGACTGGCCGAAGCTGGACCAGTTCGTTGATGATGAAGTGTTCTGTAACGATCAGCGGATCGGGATATTGGGTTATCGCGAGATGCGGGTGAAAGAGTTTTATGAAATTCCGGACCTACGTTTCCATATTCAGCTGCTGATTTCCGATCCACCTTACATCGCTAGCCGGCTTGGATTCGATTGTACGCCAAACGGAAAATTCCTTGGACTCGATGTGAACGGGAAGAGAGTTTCGTTTACCGAGAACGTATTCTATGAATTTCGGAGAGAGAAGGTTTGGCAAGTGTGGTCTGCTATAGATAAGGCAGCTATCGAAGCTCAGCTGGAAAAACACCAAAAGCTGAACCCGTTGTGATAGTGTAGGTCTGGCAGGCCAACTCCGCGTAGCTATCGATCATCACTCTCATACTGGCCGAAGTCTGTCGACAAGCCCGACCCGAATCCGGTAATAGAACGGGTCCGATGAAAACGCCGCTAGCGTCGCTGGTTCTGACTGCCTTAATCTTCGGCTCCTGGTTGATTGCATCTCCTGGCAGGGCAGAAAACGTTGTTCCCGATAGTGAAGCGGCTCAGCACGTGGGGCAGGCCATTTCGGTTGAAGGGACAATTACCAAAGTGTTCAAGAGCAAGAACGGGAACACATTTCTAAATTTCGGTGGGAATTATCCTGATGTGACGTTCGTGGTTTGGATTCCAGAAGATGCTCCGGAGGCGGCGGATCCAGGGCTGGTCAGTCTACAGGGTAAAAAGGTGAAGGTCAGTGGAACGATCCAGCTTTATCGCGGTAAACCGGAAATTAAGGTCAGCACCAAAGAACAGATTGTAGTGGAGTAAAGGAGGCGGAGTGCTGCCGAAGTTTATATCGTGCCCGCGCGCAAAATCGGCCTCGCAAAGTCGGCCTCGGCACTTGTCCTTCATAGTCCCGCAGGCGCGGGACGACGGAGGAAGCGAGGCAGCGCTCCAGGGCTTCAAACTTTATCGAGGGCTTCCGCGAGATCGGTTCTCAGATCTTCCAGATCTTCCACGCCGACGGATAAGCGGACCAGGGTATCGTCGATACCGAGTGCGCGTCTCTGGTCGGGTGGGATCGAACCATGGGTCATGATGGCAGGGTGCTCGATCAGGCTTTCTACGCCGCCGAGGCTCTCGGCGAGGGAGAAAAGGTGCGTGTTCTCCAGGAAACGGCGAGTACCGTCCAAATCGGAATCAAGGTAGATCGTGATCATGCCGCCGAACGCTTTCATCTGGCGTTTTGCTAAGTCGTGTTGAGGATGGGAGCTTAGTCCCGGGTAACGGACGCTGCTCACCTTGGGATGTTTTTCCAGCCAAGCAGCAAGATCTGATGCATTAGCGCAATGTCGTTCCATCCGTAAAGCGAGGGTCTTCAAACCGCGGAGAGCGAGAAAGCTATCGAAAGGCCCAGCCACTGCTCCCACCGCGTTTTGAAGAAAAGCTAGCCGTTCGGCCAAAGGTTGGCGGGCTTCACCTGGACCAACCACCGCAACGCCACCGACCATATCGGAATGGCCGTTGAGATATTTCGTGGCCGAATGAACCACGATGTCGAATCCGAGATCGATTGGATGTTGGATCCAAGGGCTGGCAAACGTATTGTCTGCGACCGCGATTAAATTGTTTTCGCGAGTGAACTCTCCAATCGCCCGCAAATCAATTAACTTGAGTAAAGGGTTACTGGGCGTTTCGACCCAAACCATCCGAGTGTTCGCCCGAATGTTTTTCTTAAGAGTTGAGGGATCGGATAGATCCAAAAACGTGAACTCAAGATTAGCGGACTTGGACCGCACTCGTTCGAATAGCCGGAACGAGCCGCCGTAAAGATCGTCACTGGCGATGATGTGCGCGCCGGAGTCCAGGAGTTCTAAAACGGTGGCCATGCCGGCTAAACCGGAGGCGAAAGCGAAACCGCGTTGGCCGTTCTCCAGATCGGATATACAGCGTTCATAGGCCAAACGGGTGGGATTGACGCTGCGGGCGTAATCGAACCCTTTGTGTTTGCCAGGGCTTTCCTGAACGTAGGTCGACGTCTGATAAATCGGGACCATGATCGCTCCGGTAGAAGGATCGGGCTCCTGGCCAGCGTGGATTACTCTGGTAGCGAAGGAATGTCGTTTTGATGAACTCATGCGACCTTTCGGCGAAGATAATTCAGTAAATCGATGCGGGTGACCAGCCCGACAAAATGATCTTGATCAACCACGATGGCGACCCGTCCGTTATCGAGAATTTGGCGAAGTTCCTGGAAACTGGCCGACGGTGGCAAAGTCACGATGCGATCGGTCATGGCGGTCTGGACTTCGTCACGAAACGAGCCGTCGCCATCCTGTATCCGGGTTAAGACATCGGATTCATCGAGGATACCAATCAGTTTACCATGATCGAGTACCGGCACTTGAGAGACATCAGAGATCCGCATCCGCTTAAATGCGGTAAGCAGCGAGTCATGAGGCCCAACACTGACGATGGTTCCGTCCTGAAAACGGCGGGAAACCAGGTCCCTCAGATCGTCAAAACTTTCCCGGTGGATGAACCCTTGATCTGCCATCCAAATATCGTTGTACATTTTGGACAGATATTTATTCCCGCTATCGCAAGCGAGTGTCACCACGCGTTTTGGTTCTGTCTGGTCTCGGCAATACCGGAGGGCCGCTGCGAACAACGTGCCAGTCGATGAACCGGCGAATACACCTTCTTTGCGAAGAAGATCTCGGGCGGTTAACAGGCTTTCCTCGTCGCAAATGCTGTACGCTTGGCGCACCCGGCTCAGGTCGGCGACTACAGGGACAAAGTCTTCGCCTATACCTTCGACAATCCATGAGCCGGACTGGCCGATGCGTTTTTCCTTAACCAACCCTGACAGGATTGAACCTTCCGGATCCGCCAGCACGATTTCGCATGCCGGCGCTACCCGGGCAAAATAGTGACTCAATCCGCTAAGAGTGCCGCCGGATCCAACGCCCACGATGATGGCATCGACATCGTGTTCCATTTGCTCCCAAATTTCCGGGCCCGTGGTCTCTTCATGTGCTTGCGGGTTGGTCGGATTTTCAAATTGGTTCACGTAAAAACCGTCTGGGGTCTCCGCTGCGATCGAAGCTGCTAGATCCTGGTAATATTCCGGGTGTCCTTTGGTTACGTCCGATCTGGTAATGACGGTGGTCGCGCCGAGGGCTCGGATATGCAGGATCTTTTCCTGCGACATCTTATCCGGAATCACCAGAATCAGGCGATAACCTTTGGCAGCGGCTACCAGCGCTAAACTCAGCCCGGTGTTACCGGCGGTGGCCTCGATAAGCGTTCCACCCGGTTTAAGATGGCCGGCGCGTTCAGCCGCTTCGACCATCGCTAAGGCCATACGATCCTTTATAGAGCCGGTCGGATTTTGGTTCTCCAACTTGATGAAAAGCCGGCACGGACCTGTGTCGAACCTAGTGCATTCAATCAGCGGAGTATTTCCGATGAGCGCGAGAATGGCCGGGTTGTGTAGGAAAGTTGCTTGGAGTGCGCCGGAGCTCATGTGATGAGTTTCCAGCCGGGACGCAAGTTGCGTCAAGCTATAACAACGAGCGCGAACGGCGAAACAGGGTAACCGCGAATGGACACGAATTAACGCGAATAAGGCTCTGAAAACCAATCCGAACCGCAGATGGACGCAGATTTACGCAGATAAGACTGGGTTGCTCCATTCGCCTCAAGGTAGTCGCGAACGGCCCCAAAGCTGACATTATCTGCGTCCATCTGCGGTTGGGAACTTTTTCTTTCGGTCCCAATTCGCGTCCATTCGCGGTTATGGTCTTGGTGTTTTGTCTTAGGTGAAACCTGGCTAAACTCTGGTTATATTCATTGTAAGCGCGTTGGCTTGTGACGCTGGTTCGCAGGTAACGGAAGTTGTTGATGTGTTTGAGATCAAGTCAGTACAGGATGCTCGGCGGGCCTATGCCGAGTGGTTGAGACGGTCGGGGCCAGTGGGATCGGAAGGGGTGATAGCAGCGTTCGCGACTGTACCCAGAGAGCGGTTTGTCGGCGATGGCCCCTGGACGATTATCCCGCCTGGGCGAGCCGCACGCAGGACCCCGGATTCCGATCCGTGTCGCCTGTACGACAATGTCTTGGTCTCACTGGATGAGAACCGAAATATCAATAACGGCGAACCGCGCCTTTGGGCCGTGTTGTTTGATCTATTAGAGATCGGTGCCGGCGCCTCGGTTGCTCATGTCGGTTCGGGGACCGGTTATTATTCCGCGATTTTGGCTGAGTTGGTTGGACCATCGGGAAAAGTCACTGCGATCGAAGTCGATCCGGATTTCGCGTTACAGACATGGGAAAACCTGGCGCCTTGGCCACAGGCAAAGACGGTTGCAGGTAACGGGCTCACGGATGTGCCTGCTGATGTCGATTTTATCGTAGTCAGTGCCGGCCTGACTTTTGTGCCGGTGGCATGGCTCGACGTCTTGCGCGAGGGCGGAAAATTGCTGTTGCCGTTGACCGTCACTCACGGCTGGACCGATGCGTCGGAACACGCCGGGCGGTGCGTAGGTCGATTTCTTGTCGTTGAACGTCAACCCGGACGATGGCCGGCTCGTTTCGCGACCCCGGTGGCGATTATCGATTGTTCCCAGGGACGAGATCCAGATTCGGAAGAACGGTTGCGGTCTGCGTTTCTCGGTGGGGATAGCGACCAAGTGCGATCGTTACGACGTTTCCCAGATTTTCCGGATGATAGCTGTTGGCTGGAAGGGGAAGGGTGGTGGCTGTCGACTTCGCTTTCTTGGTAGGGCGAGGCTCCAGAACGTTACCCGATTCCTGACGAATTTGTCATGTGACAGGATTCGACCTAAACGCTCCGCAGCATGGCCGAGCCGGGGGTAGCGCGATCGAACGGCTCGGCCATGCTGCGATACGTCCGGAAGATTCACATCCACTTACCTAATTCGCCGAGGAATCAGCCTCATTTTGGAGCCTCGCCCCACCAAATTTCGCGGCCCATTCTATTTCTCAATCAGATCCAGCATCGATGTGGCGGTTGTTTGGATCGAGCTCACCTGTGGCGCCGTGAGCACTTCGTTGTCTTTAAATATCGGGCGCAACGTTTGGAGCTGAGCCGTAATTTTCTGGATCAGCTCGCTGCGTTTCAAACGGGGCGACAACGTATTCAGCCGATCGAGATAATAGTCGAGCAGTTCAAGGTTGCGCAGAGTCTTTGCCCGTTCCGGCGTGTAATCTGTCGCTACGCTAGCGGCAGCGATTTGCAGTCCTCGGATCCAACCGCCCAAACTCAAGAGATGAACAATGGGCTCATCACGGAGTTCAAGTAAGGCCTTCTCAACGTCTTCTTGCGTGACGATCAATTCTTTGCGCAGGCGATCCCAATTATTCTGTTTGGCCAGGTCCAGAAGCTTGCGGCTGTGACGGCTTACTCGCTGCTCCACACCCAAAACTTTCGCCCGCCGAATTAATTCCCGACCGAGAGATTCGATGTCCTTGTTTTCCTCCGCCTCGACATCAAGAAAACCGTCTCCGATCAAGACCCCGAAACTTAAGGCATACTTTGAGCGTTCAGCAGTATTGAGCTCCGTAACCGGCCGGACGAGAGCATTCACCGGAATCGGTTTGAGAGAGTCCAAGGTATTAAACAGTTTCTCGATGGATGGCGCCGTGAATTCGTTTACGCCGAGTTCTTCGCGATAATCCTGATCCTTAGACAAATCATCGGAAGTGTTCTGCGCGTTAATCGTTGCGGCAGAAAAGATCAGCGGTGTGGAGACAATGAGGAACCAAGACAAACGCCGGGAACACCGGACTTCGCCCGGTCGTCTGAGACTCCCGACTCTGCCCTGTCGTTCGAAACTCCCGACTTCGCCCCATCGTTTGAAACTCCAGACTTCGCCCCGTCCTTTGAAACTCCGGGAGCTACGTCGGGCAAGACGTCTGGCAGGCCGGGAGCGCCGCCAACTGACGATCGAATACACGCATAACCTATTATCGCAGGGTCCTACGGTTCACCAGTCAGCATTTTCGGAGCTCGCCTCAGGCTCGCTCCGAATAGCCGATGGCCAATAGCCGAGTGCAAGCACCCGAACACCTGTTGAAGTGAGCGCATTCATTATTGGCTATCGGCTATTGGCTATCGGCTATTTGGGAGCAAGCCTGAGGCGAGCTGCCCAAGGTTTCCACTTGACGCTCAGGTCCAAAGGCCCATCATGTCGCGGGTATCGGTTCGTTGCTAAACTTTGATGCTCTTGGCATGCACGGAAACGTCGGAATGTTCGCATGGACGCTTTGTTACATTGTAGTTCTCCTCGGCCTTTCTTTTTATGGGCTCCACCGATACTTCATCATCTATCTGTATTTTCGGCACCGAAAACAGAACCTGAAACCACAGAGCCGGTTTTCGGAGCTGCCGGTGGTGACAGTTCAGCTTCCCATCTTTAATGAGCGCTATGTGCTAGAGCGTTTGTTGCAGGCCGTTAGCCGGATCGATTATCCGAAGGAGAAGCTACAGATCCAAGTTCTTGACGATTCAACGGACGAGACCGGAGACATCGCCATTCGTGAAACTGAACGAATGCGACAAGCAGGTTTCGATGCAGTTTGTTTACGGCGAGACGGTAGAGTTGGGTTCAAGGCCGGCGCTCTGGATGCCGGGTTGAACCAGGCCCGAGGCGAGTTCTTCTTGATTCTCGATGCCGATTTTGTTCCCCCGCCCGAGATTCTATCCGAAACCATTCATTATTTTGCCGACACTCGGGTTGGGATGATTCAAACCCGATGGCAGCATCTTAATCGCTCCTATTCTTGGCTCACTCGGGCGCAGGCAATTTTACTTGATGGCCACCTGGTCCTCGAACAGACAGCGCGCAGCTCCACCGGTCGATTCTTCAATTTCAACGGTACGGCTGGTCTCTGGCGAAAAAGCTGTATCCAGGAGGCCGGCGGTTGGCAACACGATACGCTGACCGAGGACCTGGATCTGAGTTATCGCGCCCAGCTGATGGGATGGCGCTTTGTGTTTCTGGTTGATGTCGTCACTCCAGCGGAACTGCCGATTGAAATGAGCGCCTTCAAAACCCAACAACACCGTTGGACCAAGGGCTCGATTCAAACCTGTAAAAAGTTGTTGCCGCGTATCTGGATGAGCGAGTTGCCGCTCTGGATTAAAGCGGAGGCGACGATTCATTTGACCTCGAATTTCACTTATTTGTTGTTGGCCTTGCTTTGCGTATTGCTGCAGCCATCACCGATCGGTCCTTTTGCGATCGGCGGTTGGCAGAGGGTCTGTCTCATCGATATTCCGATCCTGGTGGCTAATACTTTTGCGGCCGCCGCCTTTTATTTGGTGGCTCAGCGAGAGCTCCACCCCCAACGTTGGTACCGGGATATTTTCTTTTTCCCTTTCGTTCTGGCTTTAGGGATTGGCATCTCGGTGAACAACGCTCGCGCCGTTCTGGAAGCGGTTTTCAACCATCGCTCCGGGTTCAATCGGACCCCGAAATATGGGATTGAGGGGAGCACAAAAAAAATCCCGACGCTCAGTTATTCTGCGTTTAAGGCTGTACTTCCGTTTGGAGAATTGCTATTTGCGGTCTACTTTGCGCACTTTGTGATCGCTGCCTTTACCGCCAAAGAATACCTATCACTTCCTTTCTTGATGTTATTTGAAATTGGTTTTACATATGTCGCGTTCTGTTCGATTTGGGATCGCGTGAGAAGATGGCCTGGGAAACTGGTTTCTGTTCGTTAAATGAGAGCGTCTGTACATATTGAGCGTCTCAAACCCGTTGGGTTTCTCTTTTGCGGCTTGAGTCTGCTCGTTGCCGTTCCGGTGGTGAGCGGAAGTCAAGCGGCCGCTTCGCCCTCACCTTCGCCGGCAGGGACTTCGACCGCTGTGGCCACCTATAGTAGAACCTACTACTCTCACGCTGCAGCATCTGCCTCGCCGAGTCCGGCAGCTTCGCCGGTCAGACCAATCGTAAGTTATGCTCCGGTACCGGCGCCGACGCCATCGATCCAATTGGTGGTGAGCGTTGCCGATCAGAAGCTGGCTGTCGTGGTGAATGGCAAGATTTATAAAGACTATCGTATTTCAACGTCGCGTTATGGTGAGGGAGACAATTGGGGAAGCTGGCGGACGCCGACCGGCGTACTTCAGATCGCCGGAAAGATCGGTGCCTCAGCTCCAGCCGGCGCTGTTTTCTCGCGGCGACAAGTAACCGGTGAAGTGTTGCCGGCCAATGCTCCGGGCCGTGATCCGATTGTCAGCCGCATTATCTGGCTCCGTGGTTTAGAAGGTGCAAACCGAAATGCCTACAAGCGGTGTATCTATATTCATGGCACGCCTCAGGAAGAGTTTCTTGGGCGTAAGGCAAGTTTTGGTTGCATCCGGATGCGATCGGCGGATGTGATCGAGGTCTTTGGTTGGGTCAACATCGGTACTCCGGTGGCGATCCTGGAAGAATCGTTGGGCCGGGCGGTCAAAGAAGCGGATAAAAGTACCTTGATCGCTCAAAACTCACCGGCGCCCACTCGGTATGAATCACCCGCCAGAAATGTGCCACCGCCGACAATAGCGGCCAAGGTCAGCGTAGCAGCCGAGGCGAAGGTTAGCGAGATTTCTAGAGCTGCCGACGCGGTTAAAACGGCCGACGCGGTTAAGGTGCCCGACGCTTCCAAGACTACCGATTACCGTATCCCGTCGCCGATCATTCAGATCCAGCGAGTCGGTCCACCTGACCCCGGCCTGACCGCGGGACACAAGAACGCGACGGTTGCGAACTAAGGCAACGGCTGCGAACTGAGGCGACGCCTGGGAATTAAGGCGGCCGTAACGTAGCGCTAGCGCGAAGAGGGCCTCGGGCCGCGTTTCTATGGGATTTCTTCCCTACGCAACGCTCGGCACCTGGCAGACTACGTACCGTCTACCGCCCCTACAGGGCGGACCGCTTTTTGAATCCGTACCCGGGGTTAAAGATGACATGAGCCGACAACTAGCAGCACCCGCTGCTAAATTGTCGGCTCTATGAAACAAAATACAGTATCAGAATCAGTATGGGACAATGGCCAGCACCAAGCAAGTGGAGAGCGGAG
>Ga0185299_10003505_pt1 | contig 20652 bp, 19 predicted proteins | sample PaiPotPPA55metaG_FD_128002 | JGI IMG/M metagenome (GOLD analysis project Ga0185299, IMG submission 128002) | Iron sulfur acid spring bacterial and archeal communities from Banff, Canada, to study Microbial Dark Matter (Phase II) - Paint Pots PPA... ... | reverse complement strand
CATCTATGCGCACGATCGGGGGGGTCTCCAAGATTTCACGGTGGGGGTGGAGGGGGGTGGGCATCTATGCCCTTGAACCCGAGGGGAGACGACGGGGCCTTGCCAACGATGCGAACAACGCTTGGACGGGATGTACCAACGAGTGGATCGCATGACTGGGGGTATGGGCGGGCACGTATGCGTTCAGTGCTTCCGGCGGCTATTGAACCGGAACGGGTTGACAGAGTTCTAAACTCCCAGGAAGCGGGGCACAGTGGCGCCCAACTAATATAAGTCCGAACATGCGCGGCCTTGCCAGACCACACCTTTTGGCCCTTTTCGTTTCAGTCCTCGGGGCTGTCTGCCTGAGCGAGCAGGCGAGCGCGGCGGAACCTGACGAGATCGGCGCGGCCGAAGGCAGCCGGACGCCATCAGAGCCCGTATCGACCGATACCATCTGCAGCGCGCTTGCGGCGGCTGCAGCGCAAAACGATCTGCCGACCGATTTCTTCGCCCGGCTGATCTGGCAGGAAAGCCGGTTCAATCCGGCGGCTGTAAGCCGAGCCGGGGCGCAGGGCGTGGCGCAGTTCATGCCTGCGACCGCGAACTGGCGCGGTCTTTCCAATCCCTTTGATGCGCTCGAAGCCATTGCCCAATCCGCAAAGCTCTTGCGCGATCTGCGTCGCGAGTTCGGCAATCTCGGGCTAGCAGCCGCCGCTTACAATGCCGGCTCCGGGCGAGTGCGTGAGTGGCTGGCCGGCAAACGAGCCTTCCCGGGGGAGACAAGCGCCTATGTTCGTATCGTGACCGGCTATTCACCCGAGCAATGGGCTGGCGCAGGCGCAGGCATCACCAAGATGCAATCAGAAAAGTCTGTTCCGTGTCGCGAGATTGCCGGGTTCGTCGCCCGCACATCCACGCCCGCGAGCAAGCCGTCGCCTATCTGGGGCGTGGATGTAGTGGGGGGCCCGACTGACGAGACTGCGCTCGCCGCCTATCGCCGATTTGAGCAGAAGTACGCATCCCTCCTAGGCGGTCGCCAAGCCTACGTCGTTCATTATGGACAGGGGCGCGGCAGCATGGGTTGGGCCCACGTGCACGTCGGGGCTGACAGCCGTCCCAGCGCGGAGAAATTATGTGCCGATCTGCGTGGCGCTGGCGTAGGCTACTGTGAGGTTCAGCGCAATAGATCGGCTCGTTAACATGTCGTTGCTGGCGACGATGCGAACCTGCGGTGATTTCTATTACCCGCGCGGCATACGGGTGACTGCGCGCAAGCAGGACCAGCGCATAAAGCTGTACAGCCGTCCCGGCAACGATCTCACGCATCGCTTCCCACAGAATGTGGAGACACTCCGGCGGCTGCGTGCTCGGTCGTGCATCCTCGATGGCGAGGCAGTCGCATGCGGGGAAGACGGCATCGCGCTGTTTGAGCGCATCAGGTAGAGGGGCCGCCAGCTGCAAAGGCTGTGGCCATCGTCGAGTGGGACAGCGTGGACGACGCAGTGGGCTTCTACAAGTCGAAGGCATGGACCGACTTGGCGCCGCAGCGTGAGAAGGCTCATCGGCCTCGCGGTTGGAGCCGCTTGCGCCTTTTCCCTTGACATCGCCGGCCAGGTTCTCACGTTCCATACCAGAGCCAGATTGAGCTTCGCGCCGCCTACATGCCGGATGCCGCTTGGGCAGTCTCAGTGCATCCCCAAGCTTATCCCGGAGGACGGGTCAGCCCCCGGTTTTGACATCGTCTAATCCGATTTCGACACTTCTGCAGCGGTTCGCTTGCGCTCGCCTCTCTCAATCATGCCTGTCGAAATCTTGTTCCGACTTTTCCGCAACGTTCACCACCATCGCTTTTGACGACAGCAGCTTGCGGTGGCTTGAGATCAACACCTGATTGCCGACCTCGAAGGACCTTCCTTCATCTCTCGTACAGTTACGCATCGCCGTTTGGACCGGCGCTATTCGTGACACAAGACCCGAACCGCTCATTCGTGGCGCAGAAAAGCTGATTTAAACTCCGGTCCCCTGAGCCCGTTCCAACTCTCCCACGGCCATGGCGCGAGGGTAGCGTTTTGAATAGGATTTGGCGTCCTCTCGACTCCTCGGGGGGAGGGCTACATGCGGCGATCGACGGTGGAATGGGAACGACCGGCGGTGGAAGCGGCGGAGTGATGTAATGGCCGCGCTGAAAACGGTTCGGCTGAAGCTTCCGGCGACGATCGACGATCTGCGCAAGCTCGAGATCGGCACCGTGGCGTATCTGACCGGCCGCATCTTCACCGCGCGCGAGGGCGTCTACAAGCACGCGATCGAGGATGGCGCCGGCATGCCGGCCTCGAAGGAAGCGCTCGGGCTCGTGAACTTCCATTGCTCGCCGGCGGCGAGGATCAATCCCGACGGAACCTATTCGGTAGGCGCGATTGCCAGCGCGCCGATGGAAGACCCCGAGGACGTTCCGCTGCACGCACTGGCGAACGCCGAGCCCGGCTACACGGTGGGCGCCGTTAGCGCGACCGCGTCGTTCCGCTTCGTCAAATGGCTCGACCGCTGGTTCAAGTTGTCCGGCTGCAACATCATCATCGGCAAGGGCGGCATGACGTCGGAAGTCTACCGAAGCGTGTTTGTGCCGAACGAGGTGATCTATCTCACGACCGTCGGCTACGGCACCGGCGCGCTGCTCGGCCGCGGCATCAAGGACGTGGCCAGCGTCTATTGGCTCGATGAGCTCGGCCTCGCCCAGGCGGTGTGGGTGCTTGACGTGGAAAACTTCGGGCCGTTCCTGGTCGAGAGCGACCTTGCCGGCAACAGCTTGTTCGAGCGCGAGAACGCGAAGATCGCGCCGGGCATCGAAAAGCTCTACGTCGGCACGCGCCCGGCGACGATGCGCCGCTACGGCGAGACCGACGATAAGACCCAAGAGGTGATTTGAGGCCCGATCTTTCACAAGGCCTCGCTTTTGCTGCAGTGCATGAGTCAGGTTCTGGCACTTCTCGGGCATTAGCCCCGCCATGGACGGCTAGACCGGAGTTGGAGCAACACCGGACCTGAGCTCCTGAGCTAAACCAGTCACACTTGATCCCTTGATCCCGCAGGACGCACGCGCCGCCATGGATTCCATGACGGCCCGACATAGCAGTGAAAGATCAAGCAGCCGGGGCGTACCACAGCACCGCAGTGCCGCTGGTCACGTGCTCGATGTCTGGCAACCAGGCAGTGGGGGACCCGCTTATCGCACTGCTTGCGCCCCTCGTACGCCTTCGCGGTCGCGGCCGGGTTTGTTGGGGCGTGTGCCCCACTGCACCCCACTGGCTTCCCCTGCCTGTAAATCCCTGTAAAAGGGGGCGGGGGACAGCCAAAATCTGCAAAAAAGTGAGTATAAACAAGGACATCCGCCGGAATGGCAGGATCCGGAACAGGGAATAACAGGGAAATAACAGGGAAATGACCAGTGATTCATGACCGAACGTCGCCGTTTCCCGCCTCTCCCAACCGCTTGAGGTCGGTGCGTTCCAGCAAGGCGAGCCGGTCCTCAAACTCGTTCGCCTCAAGGGCCTTGACGTAAAGCGACATCACCTTGGTGAGCTTGGCAGCCTCGTCCGCCGTGACCTCGCCGGCCAGCGCAGCGGATGCGATGCCGGCGATGGCAGCAACGGCGTCGGCGGCCTTTGCAAGCGGCGGCATCTGGCAAAACAAGGCGTCGTTCCTGTGCGTCGGCAGGAGCGGCTCCAGGCACAGCCGAAGGGCTGCGATATTGCCGGCCATGGCCAGCTCGACGGCCTTGTTGAAGAGCCCCTCCGCGCTTTGCTCGAGCATCTCCTGCAGTCGAATGGATGCCTGGTTTCGCGATCCTCGCGGCCGGCCCGCCGGGTTACCGCTTTGGCCTTTTTGGAACTGCATGCATTGTCCTCCTTTTGCGAAGCAGACGGACGGTTGGCCAAACGAAAATGATCAAACAAAAAGCCCGGCGCGGGAGTCCCGGCCGGGCTTCTCTCACAGCTTCCTGAGATTAGCGACTCATAGCAGACTTTTGTTACAATGTCGACCTACCGCAAGTTGCACTGTCGCTAGCACATGAGTTGTCCGGGTCAGGTAGCACACGAGTTGTCCGGGTTTCTGCCTCCTTGCAGCATTCGAAGGGTGGGCAAAGGCGCGCCTGACCTATCTTCAGCGTTGTCCCGATCTCGCGCGCCGTGCCCACGAGCGTCGGGCGTCCGCGTGGGCAAAATCGCCATGAGACTGCGTAGCGCTGTTCGAACGTGCAAGCGATTTTGCCCACCCTACAGCGCAGGCATTCTACTCCGACGTGCTGCGCGATCGCGAGCGCCACTCCCGCCACACGCCCCATTCCGCAATCCCCGCCAGGACAAAGGAGATCAGCGCGTTATAGCCGGCAAGGGAAAGCCCGAGGAAGCGCCACGCGGCCTCGTCGCAGCGCACGACGCTGAAGGTTTGCAGCCTCGCCGCGAGATTGCGGGCCGAGCCGAGATCGCCCGGGGTGCCTGAGCATTCCTGCGGTCCCGGCCACCATCCCCATTCCACCCCGGAATGATAGATGCCGAGGCCGGTATTCCAGAGCATTCCGAGCGCAATGACAGCGAGCGCGGCCATAAGCACCTTGCGCGAGGCGCCGGCGTGATCCCCGAGCATGACCATGACGGCGAGCGGCACGGCGAAATAATAGGCATAGCGCTGCTCCAGGCACAGCGGGCAGGGTTTGAGCCCCAGCGCGTACTGGAATAACCACGCGCCCAGAATGGTCGCGGCGCCCACGACGGCGATCGTGGTTGCGGCGGCGAGGACGGGTCGCAACGTGATGATGCTCGGAGACGAACGGGGCATGGGGGAATGCTGGTGCACCTCAACGACGCGGACGTTGAATTTTGATTTTGCGGTAACACAAGCTCACAGCTATATGGATATAGTATGCCCGTGTGGCGGAATTGGTAGACGCGCACGACTCAAAATCGTGTTCCGCAAGGAGTGGGGGTTCGATTCCCTCCACGGGCACCACTAGGTTGTTGCACTGTTGTTCTCTTGTGCACATAGCTCCCTAAAATCAGTTGCTTACCCCGTTTAGCTGCTGCGTCGTTGTGCATAGCAATCTGTGACAGCGCGGGTATCCCCAACCACAGCTGCCCAGCTCGCAAAGGAAGACATTCCAGCGCGCAACCGATTCGTGCTAGCGACGGGGCGCGATGACGCCCCAGCAGTTCATTAATAAGTGGAGGCCGGTCGCCCTGACCGAGCGGGCGACGGCGCAGTCCCACTTCAATGACCTATGTGCGCTCTTTGGCCATGAAGACCCAATTACAGCAGACCCGTTGGGCGAGTGGTTCACGTTCGAAAAAGGCGTCACGAAGACCGGCGGGGGAGAAGGTTTCGCAGACGTTTGGAAAAAGGGATTTTTTGCCTGGGAGTACAAGAAGAAAAAGCGAAATCTCGATGAAGCGCTCGGGCAGCTGGTGCGCTACGCGGCAGCGCTTGAAAATCCGCCGCTCCAGGTTGCGTGCGATACGAATAAATTTCTGATCCGAACGGCCTGGACGAATGCGGTCCCAAAACTTACGAGCTGTCGATCGACGATCTGGTCAATCCGCAGCAGCTGTCGCTCCTTCGGTCAGTTTTCGTTGACTCAGAAAAGCTGCGGCCCACGCAAACGCGTGCGGGACTAACCAAAGAAGCAGCGGACAAATTTTCGACCATTGCGCTGCGATTGCAAGGGAGAGGCGCTCCGGAGCAGATTGCTCACTTCGTCAATCAACTCGTGTTCTGCTTTTTCGCACATAGCGTGAAGCTCCTCCCGAATGGATTTTTCCCACGACTGCTCAAGCGAGCTTCCGAAAACCCCGAAAACGCGAAACGCTATTTCGACAGCCTCTTTGCCGCAATGGAGACGGGTGGAGATTTCGACCTCACCAAGATAGCGCACTTCAACGGCGGCCTCTTCGACGGTCGGAGAGCGCTGCCGCTCGATGGGGGTGATGTGGGCTTGTTAATCGCAGCAGCGAGCCTCGATTGGAGCCTCATCGACCCGTCGATTTTTGGGACGCTGTTTGAGCGTTTCCTCGATCCCGGAAAGCGCGGTCAAATCGGTGCGCACTACACAGACGCCGAGAAGATCATGATGATCGTCAATCCGGTCATCGTGCGGCCACTCCGGGAAGAGTGGCAGGCGGCCAAAGCGAAGATCGAAAAACTTGTGGAAGAAGCCCACCTCAAGAGCGGGCAAGCGTACCGAAATGCGATTGCAAAAGCTGAAGAAGCGCGCTCGCAATTCCTTGAGCGACTGCGGGCCGTCACCATCCTCGATCCCGCCTGTGGCTCTGGCAATTTTTTATATCTCGCGCTCCAAGCCATCAAAGATATCGAGCTCAAGGCAAATCTGGAGTGCGAGGCAATGGGGTTAGAGCCGCGCGTTTCCGTCGTGGGACCGGAGATCGTGCGGGGGATCGAGATCAATCCGCTTGCCGCCGAGCTGGCGCGCACCACGATTTGGATCGGCGACATTCAGTGGAGCTTGCGAAATGGAATCCTCGGGCGCGGCGAGCCCATCCTGCGCAAGCTCGAAAGCATCGAATGCCGTGATGCGTTACTCACGCGCATAGGGGATGGTCCTGTGGAGGAGGCACCCTGGCCCCCTGCGGAATTCATCGTCGGCAATCCGCCGTTTCTCGGCATTCGAATGATGCGCTCGGGGTTAGGAGACGAGACAGTAGAGCAGCTCTTCCACGTGTATGAGGGGAGAGTGTCTCGCGAGGCTGATCTGGTGGTCTACTGGTTTGAGAAGGCGCGGGCTGCGCTCCAGGGCGGCGCCGCAAAGCGTGTAGGATTGGTCGCGACCAATTCGATCCGGGGCGGTGCAAACCGGAGGGTGCTGGATCAGATTGTGGCGGAGAGCCGCATCTTTGAAGCATGGAGTGATGAAGCATGGGTCATTGATGGCGCGGCCGTGCGCGTGTCACTGGTTTGCTTCAGCGAGGACCATGATCCCGCATGGCTCGATGGGAACCCCGTTGCCGGCATCAATGCGGACCTCACTTCCGGTACTGCTGATGTCACCAGAGTCCACGGGCTTAAGCAGAATCTCAACACAGCGTATATGGGCGATACGAAGGGCGGGGCATTCGACGTACCGGGCGAGCTGGCGCGAAGCTGGTTGCAGGCTCCTGCCAACCCCAACGGCAGAAGAAATGCAGACGTGCTGAAACCCTGGCGTAATGGGATGGATATTACGCGGCGATCACGCGATATGTGGATAATCGATTTCGGATGGCAGATGGGCGAGCGAGAGGCCGCACTGTTCCAAGGACCGTTTGCTCATGTGTTTGCTAACGTCAAACCGACGAGAATTACGAATAGGCGAGCTAGCTACGCAAGAAATTGGTGGCGTCACGTTGAACCTCGTCCAGCTATGTGGGCAGCAATCGGGAAGATAGAGAGATACATCGCAACCCCGACAGTCGCACGGCATCGGATATTTGTGTGGATCGATTCGCGCATTTGTCCGGACCACCAACTCATCGCCGTAACGCGCGATGATGATACGACGTTTGGTATTCTCCATTCCCGCTTCCATGAATCGTGGTCGCTTCGGTGCGGTACTTGGCTGGGCGTAGGCAATGATCCGCGGTATACGCCGACGACTACATTTGAGACCTTTCCATTTCCGGAAGGTTTGAGCCCTGATATTCCAGCCAAAGACTACGCTGGTGATGAGCGGGCCAAGTACATTGCGCAGGCGGCAGAAAAGCTTGATCGCTTACGGAATGCTTGGCTGAACCCACCTGATTTGGTGTCCGTCGAACCGGAAGTAGTGGATGGATACCCTGAACGCCTTGTGCCGAAGGATGTCCAGGGTGCGGCAACCTTGCGACAGCGAACGCTTACAAATCTTTATAACGAGCGCCCGCAGTGGTTAGTTGATTTGCATTACGAACTCGACGCAGCTGTCGCTGCCGCTTACGGCTGGGCAAGCGATATTTCTGAGGATGATGCGGTGATGCGCCTGATCGACCTGAATGCAAGTCGCAAAAGCGTTATCAGGAATAGTCCTGAAGGAGATGCGCCAAATCAAAGTGGGGAGGAAGGGGAGGATAACTAAGAGCAACATCAAATGGGTACGGGGGTGGGTACGCCCTCGATGCGGGTAGACGGGTAGTGGTGATATTTCAATGGCTTAGGTCTCGTGGCGGTCGTGGCGTCGTGGCGGTCGTGGCGTCGTGGCGCGATTCCCTCCACGTACTCTGAAAAGTTGCATTTAGCATCTGGTTCAACCTATTACTAGATCTCGATTAATCCGTTTCCTTCACGTCTAATCTCCCACCGGCCCGAGCGAGTCTGCTCTCAATTCAACAGCGGCTCTTAGTAAAGCTCGGCAAGGATGTCTCGGATGTGCCAATTCCGGACCTGAGCAGGTGCAGCAAACAGCATCCCTATTCGACGGCCTTGGCAGCTTCCACAATTCTAGGAAGGCGGATGGTGAAGGTTGAGCCGCGGCCCACCTCGCTTTCGACCGTGATGTCGCCCCCCATCATCTGACAAAACCGCTTGCTGATCGCAAGCCCAAGGCCGGTGCCGCCGTATTTGCGCGTTGTTGCTGCATCAGCCTGCGAGAATTCTTGAAAGAGCTTGCCCATCTGCTCCGGCGTCATGCCGATGCCGGTATCGGCGACGGCGATGGTGACACAATCACGACCGTTTTCCTGTCCATGGCGCGCATCGACGGTAATCGTTCCGCGCTCCGTGAACTTGTTGGCATTGCTCATGAGATTGAGCAGCGCCTGCCGGAGCCGCATCGAATCCGCATGCAGCGACCCGATCGCGGCATCGCAGTGGACCACTAGCTGATTGGTATTCTTTGCGGCCAGCGGCTCGACTGTCTTGACCGCGCCCTCAATGAGCGGCGCGAGCGCAAAGTCTTCAAGCGCCAGCTCCATCCGTCCGGCCTCGATCTTGGAGAGGTCGAGGATGTCATTGATCAAGGCGAGTAGATGGCGACCCGCCCCGAGCACGCGATCGAGTGGCTCGGTATCTTGTTTCAATGCCTCTGCATCCTCGCGCAGCATCTCGCTGACGCCAATGATGGCATTGAGCGGCGTGCGCAGCTCATGGCTCATGTTGGCCAAAAACTGCGACTTGTGCTGGCTCGCTTCCGCAAGCTGGCGGCTCTTGTCCTGTATTTCGTCGAACAGGCGCACGTTCTCGATTGCGATCACCGCCTGGTCGGCGAAGGTGGTGACCAGCTCGATCTGCTTGTTCGTGAACGGTCGCACTGTGCGGCGCGCCAAGGTGATAACGCCAATCGGCGTTCCTTCCCGCAGGAGCGGGACGCCAAGAAGGGTGCGAAAGCCGCCACTTTTCTGCCTTCCCCAATAAGTGTATTCGGGATCGGCCAGAACATCTGGAACTTGAAAAATTTTGCGGTCGAGCAACACTCGTCCCGAAACCGTACCTCTGTCAATTTGAGCAGGGTGATTTGCTGCGAATTCGGCGAACTCAGGCGAGAATCCATAGGTCGCTTCAAAATAAAAAGTTGCGCCTTTCGGTCGGCCTATCGCCACCATATCCGCCTCGCACAGGCGGGCAGCCGATTCGACCAAGGTGTTGAGCACTGCTTTAAGATCGAATGTAGATCGGCTGATGACCTTGAGCACGTCCGCCGTCGCGGTCTGCTGCTGCAACGATTCGCGCAATTCGCTAAGCAGCCGGGTATTCTCAATGGCAATGACGGCCTGGGCAGCAAAGTTCTGAACCAGTTCGATCTGCTTGTCAGTAAACGGCCGGACTTCCTGACGATAGATGGCAAAAGCGCCAATTAGTTCATCCTCCTTCAGCATTGGAACAGCCACATAGGTCCGCGCCCCACCGAGCCTTGCCGACATGTTTGCAAAAAACTGCCGCTCCTCTGGAGCGTCGGCGAGGTGGATCATCTGCTTCGTGCGAACGAGGTGCTCGAATGTGCTTCCAGCAACCGGCGTAAACGGCCCTCGCTGTTGGATGAATTGAGAGTAGGCTTTTGGGACATTGAGTTGTGCCGCCGGGGTAAAGAGACCCTCATGGTAATAGAACATTAGCCCAAACCTGGCCTCGCAGAGCCGCGTGGCGTTCGCCAGCATGGTTTCGAAGACGGGCGTCAGCTCCCCAGGTGTGCTCGAAATGACGCCCAGCACCTCAGCGGTCGCGGTCTGCTGCTCCAGCGACTCGCGCAGCTCGTTGAGCAGCCGTGTGTTCTCGATGGCGATGACAGCCTGAGCGGCGAAATTGCTGACCAGCTCGATCTGCTTGTCTGAGAATGGCCGCACCTCTTTACGATAGATAGCGATCACGCCAAGCAGCGTATCTCCCTTGAGCATCGGCACGCCGAGAGTCGTACGAGCGCCGCCGAGGTCAGCGATAGCAACCAGTCTCGCATCGCCTTCGCGATAAGGTGCCATCGCTCGGATATCGTCGATGTGGACGACCTGCTTGGTCCTGCGAATCTCGGCATGGCCGCTTTTGGGATGAACGCTGAAGGGAACGTTCTGGGTAGCGGCGAGAGCTGGCGGGACGTTGTAGACTGCAGCAGCACGGGTCAAATCACCATCGTCCAGGTAAAGCACGCCGAACTCGGCACCACAGATGCGGGTCGCATTCGCCAGCATAGCATCGAACACGGATACGAGTTCGCCCGGCGAACTCGATATCACGCTCAGCACCTCCGAGGTCGCCGTCTGCTGCTGCAACGATTCGCGCAGCTCGTTGAGCAGCCGCGCGTTCTCGATGGCTATCACCGCTTGCGCGGCAAAATTCTTGACCAATTGAATCTACTTGTCCGTGAATGGACGAATTTCCTGCCGATAGATTACGATCGCCCCGATGAGTGCGCCCTCTTTGAGTAATGGAACGCACAGTATGGAGCGCGCGCCAGCGAGCCTAGCAGGCGCAGTAGGCCTTGGGCTTGCAGCATCGTCGGCAACTTGAGTCGCCGTTTTGGTCCGCATGACAAGCTCAAGCGCACTTCCAGCATGCGGCACGAACGATCGACGTTGCTGGACGAATTCGAGTAAAGCCTGCGGCGCGTTGTGGAAGGCGGCGTTATGGAATAACTTCCCGTCGTAAAGGAACATATTGCCGAACTTTGCTCCACACAGCTTGACGGCGTTCTCCAGCATTACGTTGAAAACCGGCTCAAGCTCGCCGGGCGAACTCGAAATGACCCGCAGCACCTCTGAGGTCGCGGATAGCTGCGCCACAGCGTCGTCGCGCTCGCGCGCGAGTCGTGCAACCTCTGTGTCTTTGCTTAAAGCGGAAAGACGCCGATCGCGTGCCGCCTTAGACGATGCGCCGCGCTTCGCCTTGATCTTCGCTGGCTTACGGCTCGTCGCCCGACGCCGTCTCACTTAGCCCCTCCCTGGGTGGACGACCTCAGCCTAGCACAGCAGTGGGTGGGTAGTGCAGCACAGCAAATTCCGCCGCTCGGCTTCCGCTGTGGGTCAAAACCCGAATACCTCGTCTGTGGCCGCATGTCAGCTTCGACCAAGTGCAGACATCCATCAACGTGATCCTAGGCCAACTTCAGCCAATTCGAACGGCTCCTGGCTCAGTGCTCTCGGTCGCGTCTGACATGACGAGCCGCGCGAGTATGACTGGCAGGCCCCGCGGTCCAACCTCTGTCTTCGTCTCAACGATGCCGAGGCGCAAGCGAGTGCGGTTCACGACAGCCAGCGCGGCCGCCACCACGGCGCGATCGCGTCGCAGCAGAGCCTCGACGGCCGCGCTCATCGACTCAATGGACGACGCCATTGTGGCTGAGGTGGATACGGGCGAACTGGCCGTAACTGTCGGCTAGATCGAACTTGATGGCGCCGGTGACCTTCGACCAGCCGCGGCCCATTTCCGCGAGTGTGTACTCGAAACCACCCGGTAGGTCGATGCGGGCCCGGTGCTCGGCGCCGGTCACCGGATTGCGGATCGGCTCGCCGCGGCCCTCAAGAACGCCGGGCACTTTGAGGCTTGCGATGCGACGTTCGACGTCGACGGTGAATTCGATTGGGGCAAAGATCGGATCGTGGACCCTGGCAAATGTAGCGGAGAACACTTGCCAGATGGTGGCGCCGGGCTCGGTATCCTGGCCCGCGAGTATACGCAGCAATGCCTCGCGCTGCGGCGAGGTTGCGCGCTCTTCGATGATGAGTTGCGCCTCGCCATTGCCCTCGTGGATAGCCCCCGGCCAAGCCAACAATGCCACTGTCCTGAGGCCGTCCAGTGATGTGCTGCCGTGCTGACCCTTCTCGATATGGATCGCTTGGAAGGCCGTACAGTCGCCATGGGTTGGTCGGGCATTGAATTGGCATGGACAGCCATACGCGCAATTACAGCTGACAAATTCCTTGCCTTCGATGTTCCAGTTTGCCATCGCCTCTCCTCCCGGTCCGATCGCAGAATAACAATAGCACGTCACAGTGCGGCAGTGGACTGCGGCGATGCGGGATTTCGACCCAGCCGATGACCGCAACGGGTCATTTTCGACCGATCCAGCTGGTTTTTCCTACTGGTTGATGTCCGCTTGGCTCCAAAAGCGATTTTAGGCGTAAAGGGCGACAAGCCGAAGGCGCGTTGGGACCGACTCCCAGGCCGTGATTCAAGCCCCCAAAAGCGAGGGCTCGAATCATGCGCTATGAACTCACCGACTGTGAGTGGGCTGCCATCAAGCCGATGCTGCCGAACAAGCCGCGTGGCGTTCCCCGGGTGAACGACCGCCGTGTGTCCTTAACGGCATCTTGGCGGCGCATGAGTATCCCAGTAGCAAACTTCCGGTCTAAAAGACGATTATTCTATCGGCTCTCCACGGCGCTGGGTTTTCACACGACCAAGACCCAACTGGGACATTGGCGGTGCACTGCGGCAATGGCTCCAGCCCCTATAAACTTACCTGTCTCAGCGGATACAATGCCGCCTCCTTAGCTTGGGAGCCGACATGCGGCGACGCGAGCTCATCACGCTGCTCGGCGGGACGGCGGCAGTCTGGCCGTTGGCGGGGCACGCGCAACAGCGCGAGAAAACGCGCCGCATTGGCGTGCTCATGAACCTCGCCGCAGATGATGCGGAAGGGCAGGCGCGTCTCGCGGCGTTCCTGCAGGGGTTGCAGGAAGCGGGCTGGGCGGTCGGCCGCAACGCGCGCATCGACATTCGCTGGGGTGCGGGTGAGGCTGAACGCTATCGCACATATGCGGCGGAATTGGTCGCGCTCGCGCCGGACGTTCTGCTGGCCGCCGCCGGCTCGACCGTCCCAGCGTTGCTGGGAGCGACCCGCACGGTGCCGATCGTGTTCGCGCAGACCCCCGACCCGGTCGGCGCGGGCTTCGTCGAAAGCTTGGCGCGTCCAGGCGGAAACGTCACCGGCTTCACGCCGTTCGAGTACGGCATGAGCGGGAAATATCTGGAATTGCTGAAGGAGATCGCGCCTGGCGTGAGACGGGCAGCAGTCTTGCGGGATGCGGCCGACCCGGCCGGGATAGGCCAGTGGGCGGTAATCCAGTCCATGGCGCCGTCATTGGGAGTAGAAGCGAGCTTGGTCGGCATGCGGGACGCCGGCGAGATCGATCGCGCCATCGCGGCATTTGCGCGCGGATCGAATGGCGGCTTGATCGTGACTGGGAGCGCGCCGGCGGCGGTTCATCGCGACCTGATCATCGCGTCGGCGGCGCGGCACCGACTTCCCGCAGTCTATCCCTACCCTTTCTTCGCGAGCAGCGGGGGACTGATCTCTTATGGGCCTGATACGCTCGACCAGTATCGGCGCGCGGCATCTTACGTCGATCGCATTCTCAGGGGCGAGAAGCCAGCCGACCTGCCGGTGCAGGCACCAACCAAGTACGAGCTGGTGATCAACCTCAAGACCGCAAAGACGCTCGGCTTGGAGGTGCCGCCGACCTTGCTCGCGCGCGCCGACGAGGTGATCGAGTGAACCAGCGCGACTTCATCAAACTGCTCGGTGGGGCGGTCGCCACGCGGCCGCTCGCTGCGCGCGCGCAGCCCGAGCATGTGCGGCGCGTTGGCGTCGCTGACTGACGGGCAGCATTTTCGCGATGTTAATCAGTGCTCGAAGATCAAGCACGTGCTCGTGCCGTGCGCGAGGATGCGCCCACCTTCGTCGGTGAGCCTTGCATCGGCCGTGGCGACGCGGCGTCCGCAGGCAAGGACCTTGCCTTCGGCCTTCACCAAGCCCGTCTCCAGCGTGATCGGCCGGACGAAGGAGATCTTGAATTCGAGCGTTGTTTGCGCAAATCCCTTGGCCAGCACGGACTGGACAGCGAGTCCCATGCAGCTATCGAGCAAGGTTGCGGCAAGCCCGCCATGGACTGTGCCGGCCGGATTGAAATGTCCGCCATGCGCTTTCGCCGCCGCGACAACGCGTCCCTTCGAAACCTCGATGATGTCATAGCCGAGCGCCCTTGCCATGGTATTGAGCGGCAAATTGCCGTCCACCAGCCCCCGCACGAATTCGAGACCACTCAGTGCTCGTTGCTGCTCCGCGTCGATGATGCCAAAGTATTTTGCAACAATTGCTTCCGCCATTAACTGCACTCCGGGTTCCCGTGAAGCGCGATTGGACACATGCAGCGATCTGCGTCCATCGCTGCCGCGGGAGGATCACCCGTCGGAGAGATTAAAGCACTTCGTTTTTTGCGCTCGAAATGAAGGGCCGCCAGCCCTGTCTCGCGGCAAACCGCAAGGCTGCCGTTCAATTGCCGAGGAAGCTCGAGCTGGCCCTGATTGCAAACGGTGCAGGCGTTTGATCTGAGGATACCCAAACCTACTCGTTGGCGCGTTGCTCCGAGCATGCTTTTGGTGATTGCGCGCGCATTAGAAGATCGTGAGAATAGCTGCGTTCTGAAGAGGGAGCGCAACCCGCGTGTTCCCCCTCCCCCCAGGACCACGCGATTATGTATCTTGCAAACCAGTACATAATCGACAGGAGCCAGACCCAGCGTGACCTCAACCGTTCAGGGGCATCTGCCAAGCCTCGATGCCGCTGTTGCCACGGCCGGCGCGGTGCTCGAGCAGGAAACGCTTGCGGGATCGCTGCTCGACGCCTTGCGGGAGGGTACCAGCAGAGGACGGGGCATCTGCCGCGACGCCTACGGCGCCGGCGAAAACTTCGCCCATTGTTTGTTGGCGAAGACCGGCCGCGATCTCGGATTTCTGGTCGATCAAGATGCTGCCGCCAACACCTATGTGACCTTTGCCGGCCGCGATCGCACGCAGCCTCGCGTCATCGTCGGCTCCCACCTCGATTCCGTCGCCGATGGCGGCAACTTCGATGGCGCAGCGGGCGTAGTGGCCGGTCTGATCGCAATCAAGGCGCTCAGGGAAAGCGGATTTGAGCCGCGCTGCGACATCACCGTGATGGGTGCTCGGGCGGAAGAAAGCGTGTGGTTCACCACGACGTTCTTCGGTAGCTCGGCAGCCCTCGGCAAGCTTGCGCCTGATGTGCTGGAGAGAACGCGTGTCGACACCGGCAAGACGCTCGCGGAGCACCTGCGCGCCTGCGGCGGGGATCCCGATCGCTTGCGATCGGGCGAGCCCTATCTCAAGCCAGCCAACGTCGCGGCATTCCTGGAGCTGCATATCGAGCAGGGACCCGTGCTTGAAGCGGAGAAGCTTCCGGTCGGGATCGTCACCGGCATACGCGGCAACTGGCGGCTTCCCGCAGCGCGCATCATCGGCAAATACGACCATTGCGGCGGCGTGCCGCGCGCTTGGCGCCACGACAGCGTCGTGGCCGGCGCCGATCTCGTCCATGCCCTGGATGCCCTCTGGCGCGAATGGGACGCTGCCGGCAGGGACATGGCATTCACCATCGGCAAATTCTTCACCGACCCGCAACGGCATGCCTTGACCAAAATCTCCGGCGAGGTCTCGTTCAGCCTCGATGCCCGCAGCCTGGATGCGCGCGCGCTCGCCGAGCTGGAGGAACGCGTCCATGCCATCGCACGCGAGATCGCCGCGCGCCGCGGCGTGACATTCGACCTCGGCGCAGCAACACGGGCACCGGTCGCGGCCGTGGCGCCGGCGATCCGCGCGAGCTTCGAGACAGGGGCGGCGGGGCTCGGCATCCCCACCCGGCTGATCGGCAGCGGCGCCTCGCACGATGCCGCCGCCTTTGCCCAGGCCGGCATTCCCATGGGAATGCTGTTTGTTCGCAACGCCAACGGCAGCCACAATCCGTCCGAGCAAATGGAGCTCGCGGACCTCATGCAGGCCACGCGGCTGCTGGCGTGGTGGCTGGCAAAGCACTGCGTTGCAGCATGGGTGCCCCAAGGCGTCGGAGCATAATGTTAAGCAAACCCCCGTCTTCGCGCTTGTCGGTCCAGCCGGCAAACATCGGCTGTCGAAAGCCAGCTTACTCGATCACCGCGTCGGCGAGCGAAAGCACATTGCCGGAAATGTTGATGCCAAGCGACTTTGCTGTCTTATTATTGATCACCAGCTCAAATTTTGTCTCCTGAAGCACAGCAAAACCGTCGGCCATGGATCGAAACCGACGGCTTCGCACTTTCCCAGCACGTGTCGCGTGGGCACACGGCATCGTTCGGCTGTCGGAACCGGCAGCGAAGCTTTGCGCTCCTTCACCACCAGCTCGGACCATAAAGCATACGCTCCGCGCAAATGCGCTCAAGCGGCCATTTTAAAGACTATGTGGTCTGGCGGAGTCCTTTTCTGCATCGCGCGCTAACTCGCCCAATACCTCTTGTGCAAACAAATCCAGTGCAACATGATCGATCCGCCCGCCATCAGGGGCACTTCTAAGGCCGTATTTTACCGAACGGACATGGATCGCCTTGCCATCGTATGTGTAGCAACCCTCTATCTGTTTCTTTAGAGTTTCGTCGTAGAAAGAGATTTGGTCGGGCATCAGGTGTCCATTCAGGTGTCCATTGCTCTTTGTCACGTGTGCACTCCTCTCTGTTGAACAATATCCTTGCGACCGCCTGCAGCGGCCGTGGCCTTGGACAGCCGCTTGCCATTTGGCGCGTTTGATTGATGCAATCAAACGAATTTAATGGTTTTTTGAATGCAAAAAAATTGCTAGGATGGTACCGGAGGCGCTCTGGTCGTGAACATCGAGCTCGCGCGAACCTTCCTGGAAATCGTCAGAACGCGCAGCTTCGTGCGCGCCGCCAAACAGCTCAACGTCAGCCAAACGACCGTGAGTGCCCGTATCCGCGCCCTCGAGGACCGCCTCGGCCGGCCCTTGTTCATGCGCAACAAGAATGGAGCGTCACTCACGCCGGCCGGCGAACAGTTCCTGCGCTTTGCCCCGACGTTCGTTCAGCTCTGGCAACGCGCCCGCCATCAGGTCGCGGTGCCGCCGGGACGCCGGGCTGTTCTCTCCATCGGCGGCGAACTGAGCCTTTGGCATCCCTGGTTGGTCGAATGGCTGCACTGGATGCGCCGGTCCGCGCCTGATGTCGCGCTGCGGGTCCAAGTCGGCGTGCCGGAGAGTCTGACCAGCCAGGTGTCAATGGGCGCAGTCGATGTCGCGATCATGTATGCGCCGCAGTACCGGCCAGGCGCACGGGTTGAACGGCTGCTGGAGGAAAAACTCGTCCTCGTCACGACCGACGCCGATGCCAAGGCGATCGACCCGGATCGCTATGTCTATGTCGACTGGGGGCCGGACTTCGCCCACCAGCACGAGCTCAGTTTCCCCGAGGATAACAATCCCGGTCTGTTCGTCGGCCTTGGCCCGCTGGCGTTGACCTACATTCTCGAGGCCGGAGGATCAGGATATTTTCGCCAACGCGTCGTTGCGCCCCACATTGCCGCTGGGAAGCTGCATCTTGTCGCCGGCGCGCCAAGCTTCTTTTACCCGATCTATGCCGTGTGCTCGGCGGAAGCCGACGACGAGCTCGTCAACCTTGCCTTGGAGGGCCTGCGCGGCATCGCGGCCGGTGACCAACTGGAAGGGGTCAGGATGAGCGGTAAGGTACAGAGTAAGCGCGTCTATGAAGAGGCTTCCCCGAGGGATGGAACGCGGGTGCTGGTTGATCGGATTTGGCCACGTGGGCTCCGCAAAGAGTCCGGGTCGGTCGACCTGTGGCTCAAAGAGATTGCGCCAAGCACGGAGTTACGAAAATGGTATGGGCACAATCCGGAACGGTGGGCGGAGTTCAGGAAGCGATACGAAACGGAGCTCGCCGATCACACGGACGAACTGAAGCAACTGATTGCTCTCGCCCGCAAAGGGCCTGTAACGCTGCTCTTCGCCGCCCATGATGGAGAGCGGAGCAACGCGGAGGTCTTGAAGCAATATCTCGGGCGGCGGGTTTCGCGGACGTCCTAAAGAAGGGCTCGCCCTTCAGATTATCGCCTTCCGTTGCTCGCAGCTGATCTGGTTAATCGCCAGGTCGCGGTAATCGTTGCGATCACCTTGGCTTCGGCACTAGCAGCGAAAGCGGCAAGCAGAACAATTCCGATCCTCTCGATAGGCGGTGACCCGAGAGCTGATTATGTGATTCCTTGTTCTGCGCGCGTGGAGATTGAGATATGAACAAGCATCTGCTCGACCGGCGTCAGTTTAATTCGCTTTGCGCGACAGTCGGCTTGTCGTTGCCCGCTGCTGGCGCAATGATGGTGACGGTATCAGGTGCATCCGCTCTTGCCGCCGACGCTCCACCACGCACCGTGCGGTTGCGAAACGGCACCATTGTCCCGGCGATCGGCCAGGGTTCCTCGCATCTCGGACAGGGAAGACATCCGGCAGCTCTCGAAGAAGAAGCGATGCGCACAGGTATCTCGCTCGGCATGACCTTGATTGACACGTCGGGAGACTACGGAGACGGACGCTCCGAGCAATTGATCAGCCGCGTGATTGCAAACCAGCGTAACCGCGTATTCCTGGTTTCCAAAGTGGAAACCGACCAAGTGTCCGGAGACGGCATGGCACGCGCTTGCGACGCGAGCCTCGCGCGTCTCGGCTCTGATTATCTCGATCTGTATTTGCTGCACTGGCCAGTCTCACGCACGCAATTTGCCAGCGTTGTAGCCGGATTCGAGCAGCTACGAGCGAGGGGAAAGATCCGAGCTTGGGGCGTGTCCAACTTCAACGTTGGCCAGATGGACGACCTCTTCCGTGTCCCAGACGGCCATGGCTGCGCGACCAATCAAGTCCCATACAGTCTCAATAACCGCGGCATTGAACGTGACCTTCTGACATGGTGCAAGGAGCACGATATGCCTGTGATGGCGTATTCTCCACTCGGCGGCGACAATAACCTCCTGATAGCCGACCGCACGCTCGCGCAGATCGGTGCCGCACACGGTTGCTCAGCGGCCGCGGTTGCGCTGGCGTGGGTAATTCACCACGGCAACGTTATCGCAATTCCCGAATCCGGCGTTCCGGCACATGTCAAGGAGAATGCTGTGGCGCTTTCGCTGGCGCTCACGCCGCAAGAGCTTCAGACACTGAGTGCGGCCTATCCGGGGCCGTCGGGTGCAAACTAGGTCTGAAAGGCGAGAAGCCGGCCGACCTGCCGGTGCGGGCGCCGTCCATACATGGCACGAAAGAGCCCAGCCGATCCCGCCTCGGAAGGTCCGCTTGCTGGGATACTGCGGACCTCGCGGGCGGGGGCCGGCTTGCGCTAGACCACCGCCTTTGACCCATGTGCACATGGCAGATTGGACGATGGGTTTCGCTTCGCTCAACCCATCCTACGAATTCGCCGCTGGAACATCGGCGCCGTAGTGATTACCTTTCCACTGTGACTGCCGCCGCCACAAAAACCCCGCGCCTTACCGAGCGGCAGTTCGCGCGCATCGCCCGCGCGCTCGCGGAGCCGCGGCGCTTCGAGATGCTCAAGGAGATCGGCGCCTGCGCCGGGCCGGCCGCGTGCAGCGCGCTGCACAAGAAGCACAAGGTGAGCGCCGCGACGCTGTCCCACCACATCAAGGAGCTCGAGACCGCGGGCCTGATCGAAATCGTCCGCCAGGGAAAATTCGCCAATCTCCTTCTCAACCGCGGCGTGCTGCGCGCGTATCTCGATCGCTTGGCGAAAATCTGACCCCCCCTTTTCCTCCCCCTTGCAGAACTGCAGTTCGCACCATAGTTCGATGATTGTCAAACTGTCAAAGCAATGGCAAGGCACGCCCATAATGCGCGGGCCGATCTGTACGCCAACGGAACAGGAGCAATCCATGAGCGATCTCAAAGGCAAAGTGGCGATCGTGACCGGCGCCTCGAAGGGCATCGGCGCCGGCATCGCCAAGAATCTCGCCGCGGCCGGCGCCGCGGTGGCGGTAAACTATGCGTCAAGCCGCGAAGGCGCCGAACGCGTCGTCGCCGACATCAAGGTCAATGGCGGCAAGGCGATTGCGGTCAAGGGCAACGTCGCCAAGGCCGCCGACGTCCGCCGGCTGTTCGAGGAGACGAGATCAGCTTTCGGCCGCGTCGACGTTCTGGTGAACAATGCCGGCGTCTATCACTTCCAGCCGCTCGAAGACATCACCGAGGACGAATTCCACCTGCAGTTCAATACCAACGTGCTCGGCACTATCCTTGCCGCCAAGGAAGCGGCCAAGCATTTCGGCCCGGACGGCGGCAGCATCATCAACATCTCGTCGGTGGCCAGCGAGCAGGCGCTGCCGACAGCGACAGTCTACTCGGCCACCAAGGGTGCGGTCGACACGCTG
>Ga0185299_10003502_pt1 | contig 20677 bp, 17 predicted proteins | sample PaiPotPPA55metaG_FD_128002 | JGI IMG/M metagenome (GOLD analysis project Ga0185299, IMG submission 128002) | Iron sulfur acid spring bacterial and archeal communities from Banff, Canada, to study Microbial Dark Matter (Phase II) - Paint Pots PPA... ... | reverse complement strand
TCATGATGAATCCCGCCAACAAATCCCCGAAACGCGGTGCCTTCCGCCTGGTAAGTTCCATCGAAGCGCCCGACCCCGCCACGGTCATCTTTCATCTCAAGGAACCCTACGCCTCGTTCACCATCAACCTGATTCGTCCGACCACCGGCATCGTCCCTGCAAACTCCGCCGCTGATTTCTCGCGGCATCCCATCGGCTCCGGCCCGTTCCGCTTCGTGAGCCAGGCGCAAGATGACGAAGTGATCGTTGAGCGCACTCCCGGCGATTCACCCTCGCCCCATAGCGATGGCGCTGGCGGCATTGGCGAAGGTGCAGCCCCATTTTCGCGCGTTCGCTTTCGCGTAGTGCCCGACGCTATCGTGCGCGCGCTTGAACTGCGCAAAGGCTCTGCGGATATCGAGGTGAGTTCCCTCACCCCCGACATCATTCCAGTGCTCGCCAAACAAGCTTCCCTCGCGGTCACAGAGCGGCGCGGAACCAACTTCACCTATCTCGGGCTCAACCTTGAAGATCCAATCCTGAAACATCGCGAAGTTCGCCAGGCGCTGGCTTACGCGACAGACCGAGACTCCCTCATCCGCTACTTGGTTCACGGTCAAGCGCGCGTCGCCAGCGGCATCCTTCCACCGAACCACTGGGCCTACGAACCGAACGTCACTCAGTACGCACTCGACACCGCTCGCGCTGAGCAACTGCTCGACTCCGCCGGATTCCCGCGCGCCAAAGATGGCGTGCGCCTCCACGTCACGCTGAAGACTTCCACCGACGAGCAATTCCGCGTCCTCGGCGCTGCCCTACAGGAGCTATGGCGCCGCATTGGCGTTGACCTGGAACTTCGCCCGCTCGAATTCGCCACGGTCCTCTCCGACGCCACCAAAGGCAATTTCCAGCTCAATCTCCTCCGCTGGGTCGGTGCCAACAACGACCCCGACATCTTCGAGTTCGTTTTCTCGTCCAAGCGCTTCCCGCCCGACGGCGCCAACCGCGGACACTACCGCAACCCGCGCATTGACGCGCTAACCGACCAAATCCGTACCGAAATGGATCAGGAAAAAAGAAAGGCTCTCTGCAGCGAGGCTCAGAAAATTCTGGCCGAAGATTTGCCCTATTTGCCGCTGTGGTTCACCGACGCCGTCTCCGTCCACCGCAAAATCCTAGGCGACGTCCCCCTGAGCCCGACAGGCGATTTCGATTTCCTAACAACCCTGCACTTCCGGCGGTAACGCCGCCGTCGTCGTCCTCCCGCCGCTGTGGGGGCAGTGCTGCTCTACTTAGTGAGCAAACGAGTGTGCCCATTTGGCCGGTTTCGATTTAGGTTCGTCTTTGGCCCCCCACCCCCCGGCATTTTTTCGTATGATTGTCAAACCAAAGATGTTACGGGAATAGACATTTTGGAGGTATAACGAAGCTAAGGACTTAGCTTTCCTGGAGCATTGGGAGATGATTGCAGAATACGGTGTTCGCGGGGAAATTCCCAGAATGGGACGCACTGATATCTGAAAGCTAATATACCAGAAATGTTATCTGGTGTCAACGAATAAGAGAAGGGCAGGTATAAGTCCAAGGAGGTCATGGCGAGGCGGAATCGACACTGCGAGCCCGAGGCCGTTGGCGCTGGCGAAGGACCTCAGGCCAAAACTGCTTCGATTTCCGAAATGGGAATTGCGCCTTCGCGCAAGACCTCCCACTTCTCGTCGTGAAGGCCAATGATGGTTGAGGGCAGGCCCGTGCCGGTTTCGCCGGCGTCCAGCACCAAAGGTAGGCGTAGCCCCAGTTGCCGCATGAGTTGATCGGTGTTGGCGCACGCGGGAAAGCCGGAGATGTTCGCGCTGGTCCCGGTGATCGGTCCTCCGAATTCGTCGATCAATTGCTCGACGACCGGGCTCTTCGGCCAGCGCAGAGCCACTTTGCCGGTGTTCGCCGTAACTTTTAAAGGGACGCGGTTCGAGGCCTCGACGACCAGGGTCAGGCCCCCGGGCCAGAAGGCTTCCGCCAGCTTCTGAAAATTCCAAGGTGCGTGGTCCACGCCAGAGACTTCCTCTTCAGGCTCGCGCATCAATACCAGAGCCTGGTCCAGCGAGTTCACGAGGATCGGCAAGGCGCGGGTCTCAGGGCGCCCCTTCACCCGGTACAGTTCGTCAACAGCCGCAAGATTGAACGGGTCGGTGGCCAGCCCATAGAAGGTGTCCGTGGGAATCCCAATGACACATCCGCGGACGAGGAAGTGGGCCGCGTATCGGAGTGCATCAACCTCTGGGGCTTGCGCGTTAACGCGCAACAGTTCTGCCGGCAACTTTTTGGCCTTTGACGGACGTTCGTAATGCTACTCCATAACAGCGGTCCGCCTCCGCTGCCATTATTTGGGCGAAGCTACCACACCCTCGGCGACCGTGCAATCCTGTTCCGCCAACGACGCATCACCTCATCTTCTCGGACGAGCCTAATTTCGCCACATGTGCAGCTCTCGTGTAGCGGCCTGCCGACAGTGGCGGGCGGTTTTCGCTCACTCCGGCAGGCATCGGATGGCGCTCGCAGCCGTTAATTTGCTACGCTCCGAGTGATGGCCACCCCGGTCAAAGCCGCCAAAACCGCGCGCCCGGCAACGAACGCCGCGATCACCAGCCGCGACAATCGCTGGCTCAAGGAATTTCGCATGGCGCTGCGCGGCGGCCTGCAAACTGAATCCGGCTTTGTGGGCGTGGAAGGTGTCCGCCTCGTCGAGGAAGCCCTGCGCTCCGGCTGCCGCATTGAAGGCGTCCTGTTCAGCGAAACGGGCGAGCGCCACCACGAGCGTCTTGCGCCGCTGATTGATCGGCCGGAGATTGCCATTCCAGTGCTACGAACTACGGATCGATTGTTTGAAGGCATCGCCGATACCGAGCACCCGCAAGGCGTAGCGGCGTTGGTCGCGCCTCGCGCTGCCACGCTCGACGACATTCTTCGCGTCCCCGGCGAAGCCTGCTCTGCACTTCTCGTTGTTTTAGCCGGCGTGCAAGATCCCGGCAACGTGGGCACGATCCTGCGGACCGCTTCGGCATTTGGGGCGACCGGTGCAGTCACCGCCGCTTCAGGACAAAGCGGCACCGCCAGTCCGTTCTCGCCGAAGGCGCTGCGCGCCTCGGCTGGCGCCGCACTGCATTTGCCGATTCTCACTGGGATGTCGCTGCCGATTCTGCTGACGCAGCTGCGGGTTGCGAATGTGCGAACGCTGGCTTCCAGCGTTCACGAACCGCGGGATGGCGACTCACCGTTGCTCGCCCCGTGGGAAGTGGATTGGTGCGAGCCAGTGGCACTACTCGTCGGAAACGAAGGCGCAGGCCTGCCGGAAGAGGTCGAGCGCAGCGCCGACGCGCGCATCCGCATCCCCATGGCCAGCGGCATTGAATCGCTGAACGCCGCAGCCGCGGCCGCCGTGCTATTTTACGAAGCGGCGCGACAGCGCAAGTCTCTTCCTTCGCGTATCGAGTTAGAACCTTGAGCCTCTTCTCGAAATTGCCCGAACCCATCGACCCGGATGTGCCGCTCGCGCATCAGCCGCTGGCCGAGCGCATGCGTCCGCGCACCTTGGACGAATTCATCGGCCAGGAAAAATTGCTGGGTCCCGGCAAACCTTTGCGCGTGCAAATTGAGAACGATGACCTCGGATCGATGTTGTTTTGGGGACCGCCAGGTTGCGGAAAGACTACGCTCGCGCGGCTCATCGCCAGGCTGACCAGCTCGGAATTCGTTTCCTTCAGCGCGGTGCTCGCCGGCATCAAGGAGATCAAGGACGTGATGGCTGGCGCGGAGCGCAAAGCGCGCTCCGGCCCGCGCACCATCGTCTTTGTCGACGAAGTCCATCGCTTCAACAAAGCGCAGCAAGACGCTTTCCTTCCCTACGTGGAGGCCGGACATATCACCTTCATTGGGGCGACCACTGAGAACCCTTCCTTCGAGGTGATTTCACCCCTTCTCTCGCGTACGAAGGTCTATATCCTCGATCCGCTGCCGACGCCCCTCATCGCTGAACTTTTGCGGCGCGCTCTGGCGGACAAGGAACGCGGTCTGGGCAACGAAAATGCGGAGGCCAGCGAGGAGGTATTGTTTCGCATCGCGTCCTACGCCAACGGAGACGCACGATCGGCGTACAACACCTTGGAACTAGCGGTGCGGGGCGGGAAACCCGACAGCGCGGGTGTGCGCCATGTGACCCCCGAACTTCTTGAAGATGTGCTCCAACGCAAGCTGCTGCGTTACGACAAAGCGGGCGAGGAGCACTTCAACCTGATCTCCGCGCTCCACAAATCCGTGCGCAACTCTGATCCCGACGCTGCGCTCTACTGGCTCGCGCGCATGCTGGAATCCGGTGAAGACCCGCTGTATCTCGCGCGCCGCATGGTGCGCATGGCCAGCGAGGATATCGGCATGGCGGAGCCCGGCGCGCTTGCGGTCACGCTCGCAGCGAAGGAAGCATTCGAGTTCATTGGCCCGCCGGAGGGAAATTTGGCGCTGGCGCAGGCGGCCGTGTATCTCTCTCTCGCGCCGAAGTCGAACGCGCTCTACACTGCCTACGGCGAGGCACTGGAAGACGTTCACAAGACTGAAGCCGATCCAGTGCCGCTGCATCTGCGCAACGCGGTCACTGGCTTGATGAAGAATGTGGGCTACGGGCAGGGCTACAAATACGCACACAATTTCGACGAGAAAGTCACCAACATGCAGTGCTTGCCCGACAATCTCGCGGGGCGCACCTATTACCAGCCGACTGACCAGGGCTTTGAGCAGCGCATTCGCCAGCGCCTGGAAGAGATTCGTAAGATAAAATCAAAAACCGCTGAACCGTGAGGTGCATCATCCGATCCATACGCCCCTTTGCCCTTCAAGCATCGCTGTGGCTCGCATTGTTGTCGATCGTTTCGCTGCCGGCCGGCGTATCCGCAGAGCCCGAGCGCCCGGAGATCACCGGCATCGCGCTGGTGCGTATTCGCGTCAGCAACATGGACGCGTCCCGGGCCTTCTACGCCAAGACGCTAGGCCTGCCGCAAGTCTCGCAAGGATGTTTTAGCCCGGCATCCGCGGCCACCTGCTTTTCCGTCAATTCCTTGCAAAAACTGGAACTGCTGCCCAGCGATCCATCAGAAAACAAAAACGCGGTGGAATCCGTCGGCTACCACGTCCGGGACGCCAGCACCCTGCGCGACTACTTGCTGGCTCGCGGCGTGAAATGCAGCGAGGTGGCGCGCAGCGCTTCGGGCGACAAATTCATCGAAGTGCGCGATCCGGAAGATCACCGCATCCTGTTTCTCTCCCCGGGCAACGGCACCGTGAGTTCGGTAGCCATATCGCCGCTGAGCAACCAGATCATCCACACCGGCTGGGTGATTCGCGACCGCGCCGCCGAAGACGCCTTCTACAAAAACGTTTTGGGGTTTCGCTTGTATTGGCACGGCGGCATGAAAGACGACGAGACCAATTGGGTGGCCATGGAAGTTCCCAACGGCGCCAACTGGCTCGAATACATGCTCAAGGCTTCGCCGAGCGCCGACCATCACACGCTTGGGGTGTTGAATCATATCTCTCTGGGCGTCACCGACATCAAAGCAGCCGACGCGCGCCTGATCAAAAATGGCTGGAAGCCTACCGAGGAACCAAAACTGGGCCGCGACGGAAAATGGCAATTGAATGTATACGATCCCGATGACACCCGCGTGGAATACATGGAGTTCAAGCCGTCGCAGAAACCATGTTGCAGCGAGTTCACTGGCCCGCACCCCGGTCCGCAACAATGATTTGCTCGCTCGTCACACCAGTGGCCACATCGCCATGCCTGGTCGTAAGCGCTGTGACCGCGGAGAATCCCTTCGATCGGAAGCCTTGCTGCGATCCGTGTTAGGCCGCCCATCCCGCCCGATGAATGCAGCCGGTCCGCGTTCTCACCGTTCAGTGTTCCGCCGTCGCTGTTTGTATTTGCTTCTCCTCGCCTGCATGATTTGGTGCGGGCTCCCGGCCCGCGCACAGGAAATCGATAAGCCCGTCCAGAACATCGACGAGGACATTACCGCTTTCGGTTTCACCTCAGACGGTCGCATTGCTTACGCCGTCAATCGTCCGTTCCGGACCAAACAGTACGACCTCGAGCACGACGACATCTGGATCCAGGACGCCAACGGAAAGCGACGCCGGATTTTCATGGGCGACAAATTCCAGCGCTCCACCCCTTTCACCTACAGCGTCAATTCCCTTCGCTGGTCGCCAAACGGGCATTTGCTGCTCGCCGAATTGTTTACCGCCACGGTTGATGAGACCGGCAAAACCGTGGACTCCACGATGACCCTGGTGCTCGACGAAAGCGGCAAGGAAGTTCACCTGGGCGCCGGCGACAACGTCATCAAGGATGCCGCCAATGCTTGCTGGCTGCTGGACAATGCCACCATCGTCTATCTCTCGGAGGTGGTGAAGCCCAAGGTTTTGTTTTCCTTTCATTACGTGAATCGCACCGGCGGCCCGCCAGGTCCCGTATTTGAGGGACGCACGTTTTTGGATTTCGTGCAGCGGCCTGGCACCAACGAAGCCTTTGCAGTCGAGCGCGACCGCAATCTCTCGGGCCCGCCCCGCCTTCAGCGGCTCGACCTTCTGTCGCAGGACGATCACGAAGTCGCCACGCTCGACGGCTACGACGGTGGATTATCCCTCTCCCCGAGCGGCAGTAAAATCGCGTACTACATCGACCGTGAAGCAGTGGAGATCCGTGATCTCGCAAACCCTACGCGCACCGCCCGAGTACGCGCCGGTTTCGGCGTATTTCGCTGGGCCCCCGACGAGACCCGCCTTCTCCTCAAGCGCTCCATAGAAAAGAAATCCGGCGACCTAGTCTGGATCGATCTTCCGCCCCTAACCACGCGATCGGCCGTCGACAAAGACCCACCAGCAGTAACCCAGCCCACACCAATCCCATTATTCCGAGGCCTAACTTTCCGCGAGTTCGCGATCTCGCCCGACGGCCGATTCATTGGAGTCATCGCCGTAGGCCGACGCAACCTCGCAGTGTATCCCCTGCCTCACTAACCGACCGGAAGTTGTTGGCACAAATCCGGGAGACTACTGCGCGAGGCTTTGGCGGCGTTTGTGTTCGACCAGGATGCACGCGTCCATCACTACGATTAGGCCCGCGGCACGGGCCTTCTCCGCGGCGCCTTGATGCTCGATGCCGAGTTGCATCCAAACTACTTTGGCGCCGATGTGAATCGCCCCTTCGACTGCGGGCGGGACTTCTTCGGGGCGCCGGAAAATATCTACGATCTCAATCTTCTCCGGCACAGCCTCGAGGCGCGCGTAGCTCTTTTCACCGAGCACTTCCCTTTCGTTCGGATTCACGGGAATGACGCGGTAGCCAGCGGACTGCATGTATTGAGTGACGCCGTAACTTGGCCGCGCTGGATTGGACGATAGGCCCACGACACCGATGGTGTGGTAGCGCTTCAAAATTTCGGCGATGGGATCGGCGCCCGGGTCCAGGCCATCAGGAAGAAGAATCTTCATTGAGGAATCATCTCATTTTTTTGTAGGCACCGATTTGCGCTCACAGAGCCCGTAGCTGCTCCACTTCCTTGCGCGTGAGCCGACGAAATTTCCCCGGCGGTACATCGAGAGCCAGCGTCCCGAGCTTGACCCGCCGAATCTTTTCCACGCGATGACCGATGCGATCGAACATCCGCCGGATCTGGCGATTGCGCCCTTCGATGAGCACCACTTCGTACCAGGGATTCGCGGCGTCCTCCGCCAGGCGAATCGCCACTGCTGAGGTTTTGACGCGACGCCCGTCGTCGAGTTCAATGGTGATTCCCGCACGCAGCCGCGCGAGCGCTTTCTCGTCCGGCTTGCCGCTGATTTTGACCAAATACGTTTTCGGAACGTGCGAGCCGGCCTTCGTGAGCTTTTTCGCCAGCGCCCCGTCGTTGGTCATTAGCAAGAGGCCTTCACTGGCGTAATCCAAACGCCCGACGGGATAGACGCGCTCCGCAACACCGCGCATCAAATCCATCACGGTAGGACGCCCTTGCGGATCGCTCACCGTCGTAACATAGCCTTTGGGCTTGTTCAGCGCAAAATATAAAAGCTCCTCGCGGCCAGGAATTGGCGTGCCATCGATGGCGATTTTGTCGTTCGCGGGATCGGCCTTGGTACCCAGCTCGGTGACCACTTCGCCGTTCAGCGTGACGCGACGCGCAACGATTAATTCTTCAGCCTTGCGCCGCGAGGCTACTCCCGAAGCAGCAATAATTTTTTGGAGTCGTTCGAGAGACATGGGCTGAGGGGCCGCTTCGCCGTTGGCGTCAACGATATCGCGCCGGGGCTTTGGCTTTCCGCTCCGGACTCGCCGATTTGCGTTCGGGGCTGGCGGCTTTGCGTAGCGCTTCGAGTTCGGGTTTCTTCAGCTCGCGGTACCGCCCGCGCGGAATTCCCTCCACCTGAATCGGCCCAATCGAGATGCGGATCCATTTTTCGATTGGGTGCTGCGCTTTCATCAGCACCCGCCGCAATTCTTCTTTTCGGGTGTCGCGCATGCGCACCTCGTACCAATAATTGGCCGCCCGCCCCCGCGTGGAGTCGGGTTGACGAAGCGTCTTCATGCGAACTCCCGCCTCCTTGCCGAGATGATCGAGGTCGTGCAGGGTCAACATGCCTTTTACTTTGATGTGATAGGCCTGCTCGAGATGCTCCCAGTTCTTCAATAGCTCCGCGGCCAGGTCGCCGTCGTTGGTGAGAAGAATCACGCCCGACGCGGCGTATTCGAGATTCCCCACTGGGTACACGCGCTCGGGAAATCCCCGCAGCGAATTTCGCAGCGTCTTGCGACCTTCCGGATCGGCCATCGTGGCCACCACTTCGGCGGGCTTGTTCATCGCGATGTATACGCGCCGCTCGGTTGCGGTGATGACTTTCCCGGCCGCTTCCACTCGGTCGGTACCAAGATCGGCTTTCGTCCCTAGCTCGGTCACCACGCGCCCGTTCAAGCGCACCTGGCCGCTGAGGATCAGTTGCTCGGCGTGACGCCGCGAAGCGATTCCCGCCCGCGCAATAATTTTTTGCAATCGTTCCTGCATTTTGTGGGTCTCAAACGAGCGTCAAAGCCACTTTCGCAACGCGCCCCGGACCGCTTTACCGCCGCGCCGACCCTTGTATCAGTGTGTGACAATCCACGCCACGGGAGCCCTTGTGCCGAGTCGGAACGGCCGGGAGGAGCAAGCCCCTCCCCTACACACGATTCTTTCGTACGCGTTTAGTCCGATCCCAGCCCGAGCCTTCTAGTAACTTTACTCCCCGGCCGCAGCTCTGTGCGATTTCTCCTCATTCGTCTCGGAAAGCTCTTCAGCGGACGCCACGCTCGATTCACCGTCAACTGCCGGCGCCCCGTCCGCCGGTTTCTGTGATGCAGACTCGCGCGTTGACTCTGCGCGATCCGTCGAGACTTCCTTGGCGGGCGCTCCGTCGTCGGCTCGCGCTAATTCCGAACTCGGTTGCGACTCAGCAGCTGCCGAACTTTCCGCCCCATGTGTCTCTGTCGGCGATACGGATTCACCGTAATCGCCGCCGCCGTGCGCAATGCCGTCGAGCACACTCTCATCCCCCGCCCCGGGCGTCGCAATTCCCTCGTCAGTTCCGAGCGCCTCGCGCGCCAGCGCCTCAAATTCCTTCAGACTCGGCAGTTCCTGCAAATCGCTGAGCCCGAAGCGCATCAGAAACTCCTTCGAGGTGCGATAGAGGATCGGCCGGCCCATCACTTCTTTGCGTCCCGCGGTAGTGATCAGCCGCTTGTCCAGCAGCGTTTTCAATACACCCGAGGTATTTACGCCGCGAATCTCCTGAATTTCGGGCGCGGTAACCGGCTGTTTGTAAGAGATGACCGCCAGGGTTTCCAGCGCGGGCATGGTCAACCGCAGCGGCGGTCGCAGACTCTTGATGAAGCGCCGCACCATGTCGTGATGCTGCGGCTTGGTGTACATCTTGTAGCCGCCGGCTACGGCGCGCACTTCGATGCCGCGCTCCTCCGATGCGTAGCTGCCGACCAGCTCATCGAGCGAAGACTGCACTGCCAATTTCTCCTCGCCAAGCGCCGTCGCCAGTTGCTCAATCGTCGCCGGCTCATCCGCCGCGTAGATGATGGCTTCGAGAGCCGCTTTGCGTTCTTCGTTGGTCATAAATCCAGCAAACTCCTCCGGTTCGGGTTTCCGTCTCGCAATTTCAATCTTCTAACCTCTAGCTTCTAACGTCTATCGGTATTCCTCGTCGATCTGCCGTATGCTGCCGCTTTCATCGAACACCACATCAAACGATTTGCCCTTTTTCACCACGATCTCGCCGAACTGCTTTTCCTGCGCGAGCACCACCGCTTGCATCTTGACCATTTCGAGCACTGCCAGAAACGCGACGATCATCGCATGCCGCGAGGGGCACGCCTCAAAAAATTGGATCAAGCTCACCGAGTTATCGACGCTGGACAGAATTTGCGCCCGCAACTGCGCCATCATCTGCGCCACGGTGAACTGCTCGTGCTGCAGATCGATCCGCGAAACTTCCTTGCGCCGCTCCAGAACTTGCTGGAAGACCTTGACGAGATCGACCAGCGAAACAACCAGCTCGCCTTCGGTGCCTTCGTCGTTGTACAGCGACTTATCTGGCTTCGACCAGACGTTCTCTTCAATCTGCTGCTTCTGGTACAGAAGCTGCGCCGCATTCTTAAATTTTTCGTGCTCCACCAGCCGTTGCACCAACTCCGCGCGCGGGTCGCTGCTCTGCTCTTCCGGAGACGCCAAGGGATCGGGTGGAAGCAGCATTTTCGATTTGATGTAGATGAGGGTAGCGGCCATGTAGATGAAGTCAGCCGACACATCTACGTTCAGCTCTTCCAGCTTGTGCAAATACTCCAAATATTGCGAGGTAATCTTCGAGATCTGGATGTCGTGAATACTCATCTCCTGCTTCTTGATCAAATCAAGCAGCAGGTCCAGAGGCCCTTCGTACATCGGAATGTTAATTTTGTAGGGTGTTGCCATGTCGTTGTAGCGCTTTCTGAAGCGGGCGCCTCTAATTTGTTGCTAGCTCCAACTGCGCCGGCTTCCGAAAGCCGCCGCTACAAAATCTCAACCGGCGTTCGCTGCGCCGCCAGAAATCTCCTTGCGCTTCTTTTCCCAACCGAAGACCGCTTCGCGGACGCGGACCATTGTCTCCTGCGCGTGCGTGCGCGCCGTTTTCGATCCCTCGTCGATAATCTCAAGCACGCGGGCCGGATGCTTCTCATATTCCAACCGGCGCTCGCGTATCGGCGCAATCCACTCGATCAGATGATCGGCCATCTTCGCCTTGCACTCGATGCAGCCAATCCCGGCGGTGCGGCAACCTTGAGCCGCCCAGTCCAAAGTCTCCTTTGGCGAGAACAGTTTATGCCAGTCGTATACAGGACACACGTCCGGATTTCCAGGATCGCTACGGCGCCTCCGAGCCGGATCGGTGACCATGACCTTGGTCTTCTTACGAATCTCATCGTCAGGCTCGCTAAGCGTAATGGCATTCCCATAACTCTTGGACATCTTTCGCCCGTCGAGCCCCGGTATCCGAGGCGTTTTGGTAAGCATAACTTGTGGTTCCGCGAGAAGATCAAGCGTTCCCAAGCCATTCGCGACATACGAGGCTCTAAGATCTAAAGGTGCTCTTTTGTACGCTTGTAGCAGCACGCTCTTCTTGTCTTCATAAGAATCTGGCGCGAGAGGATATATCCTCGGTCCAACATCCGACATCATGCCCGCGCTGGTTGCAAGACCCGCCCAGCCTGCGTCGTCGACAATCTCCGGGAGTTCAATATCCGCATAGGCCAAGTTGAAGCGCCTTACGATCTGACGGCTAAATTCCACGTGCGAAACCTGGTCCTCGCCCACAGGCACGGATACCTCGGTGTGCTTTTTGCTGTAGATGACGATGTCGGCCGTTTGCAGGCACGGGTAGCCGAGGAACCCGTAGGTGTGCAGGTCCTTGTCCTTCACGTTCTCGAACGCTTCCTTGTAGGTAGGGACGCGCTCCAGCCAACTCAGCGGCGTGACCATAGAGAGGAGCAGATGCAACTCGGCATGTTCAGGAACCAGCGATTGCTGGAAGATCACCGATTTCTGCGGATCGAGGCCAACAGCCAGGTAGTCAGTGACGATTTCAACCGTGTTCTTTGCGATCCCGCTGGTGTCGGCGTAGTCGCTGGTCAACGCATGCCAGTCGGCTATGAAGTAAAAGCAATCGTATTCGGGATCGCTCTGTAGCCGCACCCAGTTTTGCAGGGCTCCGAAATAGTGTCCGATATGCAGCCGACCCGTCGGCCGCATCCCACTGACAACCCGTTTCTTCTTAACCTCAGACCCAGCCGTCCCCAATCCCGCTCCTCTTCCCCGTAACTGTCGCTCCAGGTAGCGCAGGCACTCGCGACTCCGTGCGAGGCGCTACAACCCCAAATCGCGGGCGATGATCATCCGCTGCACCTCGCTGGTGCCCTCATAAATGGTGATCACGCGCGCGTCCCGGTACATGCGCTCGACATCCGTTTCGCGCGAATACCCAACGCTGCCGTGAATCTGCACGGCTTTAGCCACCACGCGATTCACCATCTCGCTCGCGTACAGTTTCGCTTTCGATGAGGCTGCCCCCATGCGCCCGCCGGAATCCTTCAGCCACGCCGCGTAGTAGACCAAGCCGCGCGCCGCTTCGATCTCGGTCTGCATATCGGCCCCCATCCATTGGATGGCTTGGAATTCGGCGATGTTCTTGCCGAAGGCCCGGCGCTGCTTCGCGTATTTTATCGCGGCGTCCAACGCGCCTTGCGCCAGCCCTACCGCTTGTGCCGCGATGCCGATGCGCCCGCCGTCCAGCGCGCTCAGCGCAATCTTCAAACCCTGGCCTTCTTCGCCCAACCGGTTTTCGCTGGGCACTTCGCAGTCGTTGAGGATAATTTCGACCGACGGCGAAGAATGCTGTCCCATTTTTTCTTCGTGGCGGCCGACGCGAAACCCTTTGAAGGTTGGCTCGACCAGAAATGCCGTGATGCCCTTTCCACCGGCGTCCGGATCCGTTTTGGCGAACACGATGAAGACGCCGGCCACGCTACCGTTCGAGACCCAGGTTTTCGTGCCATTGAGCCGGTACACGCCATCATCGGCACCGCCGGGCTGAGACCCCGCACCTGCATTCGACCCCGGAATCGACCCCCCACCGGATCGTGTGGCTCGCGCTTGAATGCCGGCAGCGTCGGAGCCGGCTTGCGGTTCGGTCAGGCAGAACGAGCCAAGGATTTCGCCGCTCGCCAGGCTGCGCAGATATTTCTTCTTTTGTGCATCGCTGCCAAACGCGAGCAGGGGAACCTGCACCGCGGAATTGGTCACGCTAAGCGACGTGGCCATCGCGGCATCCACGCGCGCAACCTCTTCCAGCATCAGCACATAAGAAATGGTGTCGAGCCCCGGGCCGCCCCACTCCTCAGGCGTCAGCATGCCGCAGCAACCCAGTTCCGCCAGCTTCTTGATTTCCTCAGCGGCGAACCTGCCCTCGCGGTCGCGCTGCCGCACCGACGGCCGCACTTCATTTTCCATGAATTGCCGGACAGTATCGCGAGTCAGTTTTTGGTGGTCGTTAAGCGAAAAATCCATCGTGTCCAATGTACGAGGTGTACACTGGATGCTAACACACGCGTATGCTGGCCGTATAACGCTGGAGAACGCTATCTCCAGTTCTAGCTATAGTTTTGTGACCGACGATTCCCCTTCATCGATGGTCTCAGGCCGCGCATGACCACGACAAAAACGACTCCGCTTAGAGCCAAATTCCACTGCCAGTGGTGTGCGCCCATAGGTTGCAGCCAGATCGTGAGTCCGTGACTCGCAAACAGGACGAAAAAGAAAACTACCAGTCGAAGCAGAATTTCTTTCGCTTCTGACCAAGTCCAGTGTTCACGCCTAATCCGAGGAGAGGTCGCGTCCATGAGCATTCCCCCATTAAAGCTTGAACAATTCGCGCAGGCGTTTGGTCTGCACGCGGCTAACAGGAATCTCGGTCTGCTTTTTGTCGGCCATCTTCAGCATGTAGCTGGCCTTGAACCACGGCACCACTTCCTTGATGTGATGAATATTCACCAGGTACGAGCGGTGCGGCCGCCAGAACGACTCGGAATCGAGCGCCTCGTGCAGGTCTTCCAAGGTCCGGTAGTTGGACATGCCTTCCGCGTCACGAGCCACCACTGTAATGAGCCCGTCATCAATCGAAGCAAAAAAAAGGTCTTCCGCGTCCACCAGCAGCAGGCGCTGCTGCGATTTCACGAGCAGCTTGGCAGGCTGCGCGGCCTGCTTGCTCGCACCCAGCTGCGTTACGAGTTGCTCGAGGCGCTCGGTCGTCGTCGTTTGCGTCTCCATCACTTTGCGGGCGCGTTGGATGGCTTTCGCAATGCGCGCTCTGTCGAACGGCTTCAGAACGTAGTCCACGGCGTTCACGTCAAAGGCTTGCACCGCGTAGTGATCGAATGCCGTGGCGAAGACTACGTGCGGCACCTTCATCTTGCGTTCGACCAGTTTTCGCAGCACGCCGAAGCCGTCCAGACCCGGCATCTGCACGTCGAGAAATACCAGGTCCGGGGCGTGCTCCTTGATCAGCGTCATGGCCTCCACGCCGTTCTTGCCTTGGCCGATCACATTGATTTCAGGAAAGCTTTTGAGCAGGAACGCGAGTTCGTCGCGAGCGGGTTTCTCGTCGTCGATGATGATGGTGTTAATGGACATGGTTTTGTCTATTGAGTATAGAGACGCCGGCTGTCGCAGGCAATGAATGTGCGGTGCAACACAACATCCTGGGCGTGGATGCCATCGCCATCCTCATTTTGGCGAAGGCCTGGCCGCGCCTGATAAGATACTCGCGGGAGAAACTCCGCGACTCATGCCGCCAAAGAAATCGAGCAAGCCCGCAACACCGAGGACGCGTAAGGCCATCGGCAAAATTCTGCGCAGCAAGATCCTGTACAAAGGCCCGATCTTCGGCGTCCGCCGCGATGAGGTGCTCGAACCCACCGGCGTGCGGACCACGCGCGAAGTGATTACCCATCCGGGCTCGGTCGTGGTCATGCCGGTGCTGCCCGACGGCCGCATCATCCTGATCCAGCAATACCGCCACGCCGCCCGACAATTTCTGTGGGAGCTGGTTGCCGGCCGCATGGACCCGGGCGAAAGCGTGCGGCAAGCCGCGGTCCGCGAGATGATCGAAGAGACCGGCTATCGCGCAAAGCATTTGCGGGTTTTTCTCGATCTCTTCCCTACGCCGGGCTTTCTTGAAGAGCGAATGTACATTTTGCTGGCCGAAGGATTGAAGTTGGGCAAGGCCGAGCCGGAAGAGGACGAGAAGATTGTCGTGCAGGCATTCAAGCGGGCCGAACTCGAGAAGATGATTCAGCGTGGAGTGTTGCGCGACGCAAAATCGATTGCCGGCCTCTTGTACTATTTTCGGTACTTGGCGTAACTCATCGCGAAGAGGCGCTAAAGCGCGCCCATTTCAAGTGAGCCTGCTCAATTTCCGCGAGAGAAACTTCGAGAATCAACACAAAGCGACATCGCGACCAAAGACACAGAGTACCCAGAGACACAGACGACCTAGAGACGAAATGGCCCCGGTTCCTGCTGCAGTTCAATCCGAAAGCGTCACGGTAGGCGGGGTTTCTGTACTTGGCGCTCCACAGGACGCGCGTAAGACCGAGCGCCTGTTACGATTTTTGCTGCCAGTGACCGTTTTTCTGGGCGCGTTCCTGCTCTTCCTGATCGAGCCGCTGTTCGCAAAGCTAATTCTTCCGCGCTTCGGAGGCTCCGCCGCGGTCTGGGGCAGTTGCCTGGTGTTTTTCCAGTCGGCGTTGCTGCTCGGCTATTGGTATGCCGACGTCACGACTCGCCGCCTGCCGTTGCCGCGGCAATCTGCTCTGCACATCGCGCTGATGGTGGTGAGTTTTTGTTTCTTGCCGATCGCACCGCGCGCAATCTTTCACTCGCTGGACGCGAACCATCCCGCCGCGCACGTTCTCATCGTAACAACAGCCTCGATCGGCCTGCCATTTGTCCTGCTTAGCGCCACCAGCCCGCTGGTGCAATCGTGGCACGCTCGCACGCTCGGCGGCTCCCAGCCGTATCACCTGTTCGCGCTGTCGAATTTTGCGTCGTTGCTGGCGCTGCTCAGCTTTCCTTTCCTCATCGAGCCGCGCATTTCTTCGCACGGGCAAGTGCGTTTGTGGTCCGCCCTTTTCGTTGTTTTCGTGGGTCTAAGCTCGTTCACTGCCTGGCTGTCGAGCCGGCGCACGCACGCTGTCGCCGCGACTTCAACGTATGCCTCCGCAACGATCACGCCCGCGCCGACTTTTCGCGAAAAACTCTTGTGGGTAAGCCTGGCCGCCTGCGGCTCGATGCTTCTGCTCTCCATCACGAATCACATCATGGAGAACGTCGCGCCCGTGCCGCTGCTGTGGGTTCTGCCTCTCGCGCTCTACCTGCTCACCTTTACGCTGGCGTTTCATCGGCGGAGTCTCTACTCCCGGTGGCTCATGGTGCGGCTGCTCGCGGTCACCCTCGGCAGTCTAGGCTACGCCATTTACGATCCCTCGTTCACCGAATCGCTTCAGGTAAGCGTGCCGCTCTTCTGCGGCGGCCTATTCCTATGCTGCCTGTTCTGCCACGGCGAACTGGCCCAACGCCGCCCCGCTCCCGGCCATCTCACGTCGTTCTACTTGATGATTTCGTTGGGTGGAGCGCTCGGTGCGATCTTCGTCGGCATCCTGGCGCCGTATCTTTTTGCCGCCATCTACGAATTCCCACTGACGCTGTGCCTGGCCGCGATGCTCGCCGTTTTCGCCCTCTGGCCCGACGGATGGCTCACGCGCGCCTTTTGGGCCGCCGCGGCGATCGGCATGGCCGCAGTGCTGGCCTACCACACGCATGCTTACAGGAAAGATTCCATCCTGACAGTTCGCAATTTCTACGGAGGCCTTCGCGTGCAACAGCACCGCGACTGGCTCAAACAGCCCTACCGCACGCTGTACCACGGGAAGATCGAACATGGCGCGCAATTCCTGAATCCGCCGAAAAGCCTGGTGGCCACCACCTACTACAGCGCAGACTCCGGGGTCGCAAAGGCCCTAACCTATTTCAATGGCGCGCCGAAACGTGTCGGCGTCATCGGACTCGGCGCCGGAACGCTAGCCGCGTATGGCAATACCAGCGACTATTTTCGTTTTTACGAGATCAATCCGCTGGTCGTCTCCATTGCGCGGACATGGTTCAGCTACCTCGGCGACACGACCGCCAAAGTCGACCTCGCGATGGGTGACGCGCGGTTGTCTTTAGCCGCGGAACCTGCGCAGCAATTCGACGTGCTCGCGGTCGATGCGTTCTCAGGAGACGCGATCCCCTTGCACCTCCTGACCCAGGAAGCCTTCGCTCTATACCTGCGCCACCTTAAGCCTGGCGGAATTCTGGCCATTCACACCTCAAACACTTACTTGAACCTCAACCCGGTCGTGCAATTGCTCGCCGACAATGCGCATTACCCAGCGCGCCTGGTTACCAATGGCGACGATCTCCGCAAACTCGTCGACGCCTCGGACTGGGTGCTGGTCACGCGCAACGATCGTTTCTTGAGCGACCTGGATGCCACCACGCTCCAGGAACCCATCGAGGTTCCGCCCAAGCTGCGTCTCTGGACCGACGACTACAACAATCTTTTCCAAATCCTGCGGCCCGTCCGGTTCCATAAAGGTGATGCCAACTGATCGCCGGGGCGTAAAACGCGTCACGCTCCTCCGTGCCACAGCCGTAAGAAAAGAGTTGTTAAAGAAACAATAAAATAGATTTAGCTTTGGTAAATTATCCGCGACGTTACGCAAAGTGCCAAAACCGGCCGACCTTCAAGAAATCCAGTATTAAATCGGTTTATAATAGCCAGAAATGCTGTGCTTGGTTTAACAACCGCGCCGTTTGTTCTATTGACTGCGTTTTCCTTTCTGCTACACTCCGCGCAATTTATTTTGGGTCGGCCGTACGGGTGTCCTCGCCCCGCGGCCGTGGTCGGTAAATCTCAGCTCTGAGGTCCAGGGAGGGCAATCGCGGTGCAAGGAACGGTCAAATGGTTCAATAATTCAAAAGGTTACGGTTTCATCGGGCGCGAGGATGGCCCCGATGTCTTCGTCCACTATTCCGCAATCACCGGTGACGGCTACCGCACTTTGCAGGAAGGAGATTCGGTCGAATTTGAAATCGTCCAGGGACCGAAAGGCCCTCAAGCGGCAAACGTACAGAAATCAAGCTAAGTGACGCCCGGCAATTATTTTGGCCGGCTGACAGTCTCCCTCGGCCGGCCTTTTATTTTCCACACCGACTCGCCAAATGCCCGCCGCCTTCCCTTATAATTCCCGCATGGACAACAAGACCCTGGCACGCATCCTCCGCGAAACCGCACAGCTTTTGGAAATCGATGGCGCCATTATCGGCCGCTACCGCAGCTATGAGAAGGCCGCCGAACTCATCGCCGGCATGCACGAGTCCATCGAGCAACTCGCCAAGGAGCCGGACAAGCTCGAGGAGCTCCCGGGCATCGGCGAGCGCATGGCGGAGCACATCCAGGAAATCCTGGCCACCGGCGACTACGGTCTGCGCCAGAAGCTTTTGAAGAAGTTCCCGGTCACGCTACTGGACATTCTGAATTTGCAGTCTCTTGGGCCTAAGAAAGTGGCCTTCCTTTGGTCGCACTTCCAGGCCGCCACGGTGGCCGACGTGGAGAAGCTTGCCCGCGAGGGAAAGCTCCGGGACCTTGCGGGTTTCGGCGAAAAAAGCGAGCAAAACATCTTGAAAGCCGTGGAGACCCACCGGCGCTCCACCGGCCGGTTTCGCTTGGATACTGCCGAATCGGCCGCTGCGTCGATTGCCGCGCACATCGAGAAATACCCCAAGGCAGTGGCTTCCGTCACTCCCGCCGGCTCGCTTCGGCGCGGCCGCGAGACCGTCGGCGATCTCGATCTGCTGCTGACCCTGGCCGACGGTTACACCTCGCAAAAGCACATCGACGCGCTCGCGGAGCACATCCTGAAATATCCCCGCATCGATCAGATCCTGGCGCACGGCGAGAATAAAGTGAGCTTCACCCTCGACAATGGCTTGCAGGTTGATGTGCGCCTGCTCGACAAGGAGAGCTTCGGAGCCGCGCTTCTCTACTTCACAGGCTCCAAGGAACACAACGTTGCGTTACGCGGCCGCGCCAACGACATGGGGTATACCCTGAACGAGTACACCTTGGCCACCCTGAAAGGCGAACGCCGCGTCGCTGGTCGCACCGAAGCGGAAATTTACGCCAAGCTGAAGCTCGACTACGTCCCACCCGAGCTTCGCGAGAATACCGGCGAGATTGCCGCCGCCGAACAGCACAAACTGCCGAAGCTGATCGAACGCGCCGACATCAAGGGCGACCTGCAGATGCATTCGACCGCCAGCGACGGCAAGCACTCCGTAGAGGAAATGGCGGAAACGGCCCGGCAGCTCGGCCACGAATACATCGCCATGACCGACCACTCCAAGTCGGTCACCATTGCCAACGGGCTGGACGAAAAGCGGGTAATCGCGCACCTGAAAAAGCTCCGCGTCATCGACGCCAAAGGAATCGGCATACGCGTCCTCGCTGGCTCCGAGGTGGACATTCTCAAGGACGGCACGCTGGACTATCCTGACGAAATCCTGGCGCAGATCGATGTCGTGGTGTGTTCCATCCACTCCTACATGCAGCTGGATCGTTCCGCGATGACCGACCGCATGCTCGCGTGCATCGAGAATCCCTACGCCCAGATCATCGGGCACCCGACCGGCCGCCGGTTGCTCACCCGCGATTCCTTCGATTACGACATGGAGAAGGTCCTCGACGCTTGCGCGAACCATGGCGTGGCGATGGAGTGCAACTCCTACCCGGAGCGCCTCGATCTGCGGGATGTTTATCTGCGCATGTGCAAGGAACGCGGAGTGAAAGTGGTCATCTCCACGGATTCCCATAACACCATGCACCTTCCCTACATCCGCTACGGCGTGACCATGGCTCGCCGCGGCTGGCTCGAGAAAGCTAACGTCATCAATACCCGTCCCGTGGAGCAGTTCCTGGCCGCGCTGCGGCCCAAGCCAGGTGCTGCTAACCGCAAGCAGCCGACAGCCAAGGCTCGCGCGAGTTAGCTCGAAGTTGCTGCGCCAAGACGCTTCGGCCGGGCCGAGCTAGCCCCGCCCCTGCAATCGGGGCGGGCTCGATCGAGCACTGCAACTCGCCCATGGAACCTTTTTCTGGCACCTAACGTATCTTCTGCTATTGAAGGGTGCCATTAAAAACCGCGGCACTGGCACGTCCCCTTACGGAGGTTCACTGCAATGAACGCGTTTCTCTACCGGCTGAACGCCAAGGTTGTTTTGGCGGCGGGTTTCCTTTTGTTGTCGGTGGCGATGGTTGCGCCGCGCGCCAATGCTGAAGAATGGACGAAATCCTACCCCGTGTCCGGCCGCGCCCAGGTCCGCGTCGAAACCAACGACGGTGCCGTGCAAATCTACACCGGGAACTCCAAGCAGGTCGATTTCCGCGTGGTTTACGACGGCTACGAGATGAACAAGAATATCCACGT
>Ga0185299_10003501_pt1 | contig 20686 bp, 14 predicted proteins | sample PaiPotPPA55metaG_FD_128002 | JGI IMG/M metagenome (GOLD analysis project Ga0185299, IMG submission 128002) | Iron sulfur acid spring bacterial and archeal communities from Banff, Canada, to study Microbial Dark Matter (Phase II) - Paint Pots PPA... ... | reverse complement strand
TGACGAGTTCCCCAAGATCGGCAATCTCTTCGCGTGAAAACTCCGTTTCGCGATGCCCCCCGCTGGCACCGCTTCCGCGCGCGTCTCCCACGACAACCACAAAGTGACGCTGATTCAAATAGTCGGTCTGCGCGTCTCCTGGACCATGAGGGTTAGCCTGTTTCAAAGCCACTGCCAGCCGGTATGCCCAGCCAAACTGGCCGTCACGACCGTAGCGCGTTGTGCGAAGCAGCGTCGGCAGCCGCTGTCCCGCCTGATAGTCCTGCGGAAGCCAGACGTCAGCGGCAATCTGCACGCCGTCGCGCATCTTGATGTACAAAGCGGTGTCCCGGGGAGTTCCGGCTGGAGTCTTCTCTTCTCCGGGGAGTTTTGTAAACGTGGCCAGCATTACAATTACGCACGCGACCAAAGCGGCCAATCCCACGAGTGCTAGAACCACACTCTTGAGCCAGCGTGACATGCGAGCACCCCGTAAACGTGGGAAAGAACGACCGCGAGTATAAAAACGATCCCTGCAAAGACCAAGGCAAATCACTCCGGCGCTAATTCCCGCATTGTTCTAATCCCGCTTTGTTGTGAGTCAAGATGCGGAACACAGAAGAATTACGGCGAGAAAAGAGTCGCAAATCACTCCGCGTTAATTCCCGCAGTGGTATCATCCCGCCTTGTTGCGCGTCAAGATGCGAAACACGAAGGATTATCGCGAGGAAGGGATCGGCCATCCGACGAGCGGTATGCTCCGATGAGCCAGCAGACGCCTGCGCCCGAGCGTCTCCAGAGGAAAACTCTACTGTACGTAGGAATGAGCATCCTCGCCCCTGCAACGGTCTACGTCATCCTATTGACGACTGGAGTCGTCCCATGGCCGTACGCGTGTAGCACAGAAACGGCGTTGCAAGTAAAGGGTCTTTCAGGGGCAGAGTTTGAGGTCACTGACACAGCATGCGACACATTTGCGAAAGAGGAATTCGTCAACGTTTACGTGTCGAGTACAAAAGCAAACGAAGCGGCATGGATCACTAGGCTGTTAAACCGAAAGACACTCCTGTTCCGGTACGTGCCACAATCTCCCGACGACCCCCTACCATCGATCACGTCCTCCGGACCGAAGAAGGTCCTCATCTCAATTGCCACGGTGTCTTCCATCATTTCCCAAAGCAATCGATGGGGCGACATTTCGGTTGACTACCAGATCAGTCATATACAGTATCCCTAAAACGGGGGTCTTTGACATTTCTGATTAGATGACATTGTCGGCTCCTTCTCCCGAGTAAACTTGGCGGGTGGAACCCCCTTCGAGCGTCGCGGTTTGATTTTGAATTTCTGGGTGGCCGATTCTTTGATGCATGAAGGGTCGGGGCCTTGATTTTCTGATTCTTCTCTGCGCCTTCCCCCTCTCACGATCCGCGCGAAATCCTCTAGTACTGGGTCTTGATTTTCGCCAGTTACTATGCTATAAACACATATTCCTTAAACTGAGAATAATAGATTGTCTGCCCGGACGTTTCGGGCCGCGCTGGACGTGTGTTTTTACAACACGCCCAAAGGAGAAGCGCAAGGTGAGTCGTCCGTACTCAGGTCGCTTGTACTTACAGGCGCCGATAAAAGGAGGAAATTCTAATAACGGAAACGCGATTAGAAATCGCCGTAAATGACTGAAAACATTCACCAGCGACCCATTCTAATAGTCAAAAACTGGGGGGGTATTTTCGCGGTATCGATTAGCCTCACCGCCGCAAATGCAAAAAACAGAAGACGACGCGCCTCACTCCTGGCGCGCTGAGCCCTCAGGACTTGCCGAAGATGGAATCGGCCACGTCGGCCGCCCCAGGAACGCGGAATCTTTGGCCCTGGTACGCCTTGATCATAAGGACGATCCAAAGCACGAACGTAACTAGACTTATGAGCCGAGACAGCAGCAACCCGGCCGAGGCCGTTCCCAAGCCTCCCGCGAGGATGCTGACGCCGAAGATCATACCGACCACGAAATGGATGATGTTCAGCCCGCCGAAAACGACGATCGACTGCTTCGCATGGAATTGCACGAACGGACGCTTGTCGATCAGGAGGAAGATGAGTCCCGTAATCCACCCAAGCAAGTAGCACAGGAGTCCGGCGACGTTTTCCTGCAGGCCCGCGTCCGTCACGGCCGATGCGGGCACGGAGCTGGTGCCGGGTGCGGGCGGCGCCGCCGGAGCGCTCGGCTGAGGCGCCCCGCAACTTGGACAAAACCCCGCGTTATCCGCGACTCCGGCTCCGCATTTCGTGCAATGTGGCATGAGCGCCTCCAGAAAAAGAAACGTGACGGTTGGGCGCGAAGCCTAGCAAAAGGGGAGAGGGTCGGCAAGCTTAAATGGTCATGCCAACTTGCGAGAACACTTTCACGGCAATCAGCGAACTTCCGCCGCGGGAGCCAATTCAATCCGGTTGCGCCCCTGGCGTTTCGCGTGGTAGAGCGCGGCGTCGGCGCGCGCAACGAAGCGTTCAAAGGTCGTATCATCCGCGCGCCGGAATCCGGCGATACCGAAACTCGCCGTTACCCCTACCTCTTTGCCGCCAAACGTGAATTTTTGTTTCGACACTTGCTCGCGAATGCGGTCAATCGCCAGCCGCGTGCCGGCCTCGTCCGAGTAGGTCATCACGATCAGGAACTCGTCTCCTCCGATTCGCCCGCAAATGTCGCACTGCCGCACGCTCGTCTTCAGAATGTCCGCGAACTTCGCCAACACCGCGTCGCCCGCTTCGTGGCCGAATGTATCGTTGATCGGCTTGAATTGGTCCAGGTCCGCCACGATCACCCAGAACGGGAAAGCGTGCCGCATGGCGCCCTTCAGTTGGCGGCTCGCCCACTCGCCCACCGCCCGGCGGTTGGGCAATCCCGTCAAACCGTCCGTGAGCGCCAACTGTTCGAGCAGCCGATTCTTTTCTTCGAGCTCGCGATGAAGCCGGACAATTCTGCGGCCCACCTCCACCCGCGCCAGCAACTCATCCGCATGAAACGGTTTGGTCAAGTATTCATCGGCGCCCGCTTGCAGGCCGCTTACAACCTTGGCTTTTTCGGAGACGCCCGTAAGCAGGATGATATATGTGGAGGACTCGCCGAAATCCGCGCGGATGCGCTGGCACAGCTCAATCCCGGTCAGGTCGGGCATCAGCCAGTCGGTAATCACAAGGCCGGGCCGATGCTCGGCGAAAAGAGCGAGAGCCTCGCGGCCGGTCTTCGCGACGATAAGCTTAAACTCGTCGGGCGGAAGAGCGTGCTCCAGAAGCTTGCGGGCGACCGGCGAATCGTCCACCGCAAGAACGGGGAAGGCTTTATCTCGGTGGTTCAATTTTCATCTTCCTCGAAATCAAGCAGCCACCGCTCATCCGGCGCCTCGCTATTCAGGGAGATTCTTCCAGTCGTCGATTACGACGGCGCGACCTTTACGGATGATGGTCGCGTAAACGGAGTTGAATCCTTTGTGGTCTTTCGGGCTGTAGTCGAGCAAAAATTTCGGCCCCAGGCCCACGTCCAGGTTGTGGATCGACTCAAAACCGCTGATGAGTTTTTCGCGCGTGAGGTCTCTGCCCGCGCGCTGGAGCCCTTCCACCAGGATCATGGCGTCCACGAACCCCTCGAGGCTGATGAAACTCGGTGGCGTGTTGCCCATGTATTTCTCGAGCGCGGAGCGATACACCTTGATCGTCGGCAAATCGGTGCGGTCGTACGGCGGGACAACTTGGGTGATGATCGTTCCCTCCGCGTCTTTCTCTGCGGCGCGAATCAGTCCTTCCGTGCCGACGAACGAAACGGCAAGGAAGAGGGGATTCCAGTTGTCGGCGTGCGCACCCTTCAGGATCGCCGCAACCGGCGCGTAAGGTCCGGCAATGATCACCGCTTCAGGCTTCGCTTCGCTCACCGTCTTCATTCCTTGCGCAACTTCCAGCGTGTTGCGCGGAAACGTCCCGAGTGCCACGGGCTTTGCTCCGTGCTTTGCCAAGGCGTGCAGAACGCCGTCGAGGACGGCTTTACCGAATGCGTCGTCCTGATAAATGACCCCTATCTTGCGCACGCCGCGCTCGGCCCACAGACCGTCCACTTGCTCGCGCGTTTCGTCAAAGTAGGAAGCGCGAACGTTGATGATGTCGTGTTTGAGCGGCTCATAGAGCATCTGCGCGCCAGTGAAGAGGCCAACGACGGGAATTTTTGCAGCTTCGGCCATCGGGACGTACTTCGCGGCGGTCGGCGTGCCCACGAAAAACCCCATCGCGAAAACGTGGTTGGCGAGTCGGTCGAAGCAGGCGGGCGCTTTGTTCGGATCGTAGCCGTCATCGTAGGACTGCAACTCGATGGTTCGGCCGTGCACGCCCCCGGCGTCGTTGACGATGTGAAAGTAGGCGAGCGCGCCGAGTTGCGTTTGCATGCCCAGCAACGAAGCCGGGCCTGCCAGCGCGGAGCAGGAGCCAATCAGAATCTTGTCGCTCGTCACCCCCAGTTCGTTTTCCTGCGCCGGAGAGCGCGGCACGAGAGACAGCACGCACAAAACGAACAGCGCGATGGCTCCGCTGAATCGGCGGATGTCCATATCAGACCTCGAGCTTTAATTTAAAAGGAAAACGGTTCCCAGAGCCCTACCGCTTTGAATGCCCCTTGGTCAATGATACGGCTGCTTCCCGCGCGGCCCGGCTCGATTATTCCGCCTGTGCCTTTTCAAGCACGGAATTTGCCGCCAATCGCGACAACTCAAAAACCGTTCGCTCGGCTGCGAACAGGCACTAGAATGGCGTCGCCATGAGCGCGGAAGAAACCGCAGAGACCTGATGCAGCAGCCAGCAGCCGCGAGTGACCCGCTTCGCCCAACGCGAAGCCTCTTCGACCTTTCGTGGGTGCGCGGAGTCACGTCCGCGGAACGCCGAACCCTGCTTGCTGGCGGCCTGGGCTGGATGCTCGACGCCTTCGACGTGTCGCTGTACTCCCTGGTGCTCGCGCATCTCATGCGCGACTTCGGCATGAGCCAAGCGCTCGGCGGCCTGTTGAATTCGCTGACGCTGGTCGCGTCCGCCTTCGGCGGATTCCTGTTCGGTCTTCTCGCCGACCGCATCGGACGCACGCGTTCGTTGATGGCGACGATCGTGATTTATTCGGCTGCGAGCGGCGCTTGCGGGCTGTCGCAAACCGTGGTGCAACTCGCGGTTTTCCGGTTCGTCCTGGGATTGGGAATGGGGGGCGAGTGGACCACGGGCTCAGCGCTGATTGCCGAAACCTGGCGGGCCGAACATCGTGGCAAAGCGCTCGGGCTGATGCAGTCGTTTTTCGCCCTCGGCGAGATGATTGCGGCGGGCGTGGTGGGATTCATGTTGCCGCGTTTCGGATGGCGCGCGGTTTTCTTCGTGGGCATATTGCCCGCGCTGTTCATTCTGTGGATTCAGTGGCGCGTTCCCGAGCCCGAGATTTGGAAAGCGAAGATGCGCGCGGGCGCGGCGAGCCTCGGCGGGACGTTCCGGATTCTATGGCGCAGAGACTTGCGACACAAGGGAGCGCTTGCGACTGCCATGAACGCCTGCGCTATGTTCGGCTACTGGGGATTGTTCACCTGGATTCCGGCATATCTTTCGCTGCCGGCGGCACAGGGTGGGCGCGGGCTGAGCTTGGTGAAGACCACCGCGTGGCTGATCGTTATGGGAGTGGGAAAATGGCTTGGGTACACCGTGTTCGGGTTTTCCGCGGACGTATTCGGACGCCGCAAGAGCTACATCACTTATCTTCTCGTCGCAGCGGCGCTCGTTCCCGTCTATGGGTTCGCGAGCAGCCCCGCGTGGCTCCTGTTTCTCGGTCCCCTTGTCGCGTTCTTCGGCACAGGTCACTTCTCGGGGTTTGCCGCCATCGTGTCAGAAATGTTCCCGACGGAAGTTCGCGCCACGGCCATGGGGGCCAGCTACAACATCGGCCGCGGAACTTCAGCAGCGGCGCCGTTTGTAATAGGTCTGCTGGCTCATCATTTCGGCCTCGGGCCGTCGTTTCTGCTGCTGGCCGGCGCCTTTTTTGTCGCGGCGATGCTCGCTCTCGCGTTGCCGGAGACAAGAGGCAAACAACTGGAATAAGCGATGCTATACTCGACCAGTGATGCGGAAGTGGCGGAATTGGCAGACGCGCAAGACTTAGGATCTTGTGGCCGAAAGGCCGTAGGGGTTCAAGTCCCTTCTTCCGCACCAAAATCAGTCGGCTTCTGTTTTCGTCGTTCTTCGGTCCTCTTGGGTCGCTCCCCGCAGTCGTGATATTTTTCACTCATGAAAACGATCCTTCTGCTGATTTGTTCGAACATCTTTATGACCGTTGCCTGGTACGGCCACCTGAAATACCGCAATGCGCCGCTCTTCCTGGCAATCGTCGTGAGCTGGCTGATCGCCTTCTGCGAGTATTGCTTTCAGGTGCCCGCGAATCGCATCGGCTACGGCGAATTCACGGCGTTTCAGTTGAAGATCATTCAGGAGTGCATCACGCTATGCGTGTTCGTCGTCTTCGCGTGGTGGTACCTGGGCGAGAGCATCAAATGGAATCACGCCGTCTCGTTCCTGTTTCTTGTGGGCGCAGTGGCGTTCGCCTTTTGGGGAAAGCTTTGATAGCGTCTCCGGGCGGACCCTGGCCGGAGATGGAATCAAGATGAGGGTTAAGTCCCCGAAGAGCGCTCAGCCCCGAGGCGAGACGCCCAACGAGACCGGCTCCGGTAAGGATCTCGGGAACTTTACGGGGTTCGCGCACTCCAGACTCACGGCTCATTTCCACGCAGCGCTCGCGGGGTATTCAACCGCGACCTATGATCCCCTCGCGTCCTTCCTCCCCAACAGACTTTCCAAGTGGATACCGCAGGTTGCGAAATATTGGTTTCATAAGAAGCACCCGTTCAGGGACTACACAACACACGGAAAAGGAACGGGCGTTTATCCGGTGCACGACCGCGTGAAAATCAGCATAGCGGGCGATTGGGCCACGGGGACGGATGAAGCAAGAATCGTTGCGTCCGCAATGGAAAAATCCGATCCGGATTTCACCGTTCACCTGGGAGATGTGTATTACGTAGGTGACAGTAATGAGGTGCGAGAAAACTTCCTCGGGGAGAAAACGAGTCCCTATACACCCGTAAAGTGGCCGATGGGCGCGAAAGGCAGCTTCGCACTCAATGGCAATCACGAAATGTACGCCGACGGAAACGGCTACTGGAGAATGGTCGTGCCGAGGATGGGACTGAAAGAACGCGGCAGCGAATGGGGAGTGGGACAGTGGGCGAGCTTCTTCTGCCTCGAAAACAAGCACTGGCGCATCATAGGATTGGACACAGGCTACAACTCCACTCGTTTCGATTGGGGCAAAGCACCGCTGCTGCACCGAAGCAAATGGCTTCGCAAGACGACGTCGCTCAAGCCGGGGTGCGCGCTTCCCGAACCCCTTCTCGCGTGGCTGAAATTCACCGTGAATCCGGATGGAGACAAGCGAGGACTGATTCTGCTGTCGCATCACGGGCCGCACTCCGCGTTTGAGAGTTGGTATCAAATTCCGGCGAGACAACTGTCGAAGTTGATTCACCGGCCTGTGATTTGGTTCTGGGGCCACGAGCACAGGCTGGCGATTTATGAAAAGTTCAGCGTCCAGGAGGGCATCGAAGCGCACGGGCGATGTGTGGGGCACGGCGGCATGCCCGTCGAGCGGGGTGTGGCTCCCGACATAACCGATTGCAGATGGCTCGCCTGGGATAACAGACGTTATTCCAGCGACGAAAAGGTTGATGTTGGCTACAACGGGTACGCAAACCTTTCATTTAACGGTCCCCACCTGCACATCGCCTATTACGATTTAAATCAATCGCTGATCCTGACCGAAGATTGGCATGTCGATATCACAGCCGGCGCGCTGGAAGGACCTAGCTTTAAGAAAGTGCTTGAGGATCCATCGCTGCATTTCCGGGAAGTCTAAAGGCACTTCTTGGGTCCATCAATTCCAGGCTCGAACGCGTGTTGACGCCTGATATCGGATTCCCTATACTGGTGATTCATTGCGGTGCAGCAGGGCCGCGCTTCCTGCCCTCCCCCTTCTCATTCGAACAGGTGAACGGCAGACCGAAACGTGCGGTTGTGTTTGTCCGTAGACGAATTCTCCATGACAGAAGCAACTTGCAAGCGTGAAATCGAGCTGGAAATTCCGGCTGAGAACGTTCAGAAAGCTACGGAAAAGGTCGCACGCGATATCGCTCGCGTGGCGCGCATTCCTGGATTTCGTCCCGGCAAAGCTCCGGTCACGTTGATTCGCCGCCGCTTTGCGGATGACATTCAGGGCGAAGTGGTGCAGTCGCTCGTTCCCGAGTATCTCGAAAAAGCGCTCGACGAAAAAAAACTGGTTCCGGTTACGCGCCCGGAAGTGGACAAGGTGGAATTCAAGGAAGGCGAGCCGCTGAAATTCCGCGCCGTCTTCGAAGTCCTTCCCGAATTCGAGCTCGGCGATTACAAGAATCTCGAGGTGAAGGTCGAAGCCGTTGAAGTGGGCGACGCGCAAGTGGACAAGGCTCTCGACGAAATGCGTGACCGTGCCGCGACGTTTGTACCCGTGGAAGGCCGCGCCGCCAAAGACGGCGATTACGCGCTCATCAAGTTGATGGGTACGCCAGTGGGCGGCGGCGATCCCGTCCAGGCGGACGGCATCCTCTGCCACATCGGGGCTGAGGAAACGCTCGAAAGCTTCACGGAGAATCTTCGCGGCGCCAGCACGGGCGAAACGAAGCGTTTCCGCTCCGAATATCCAAAGGACTATCCCGACGCCAAGCTCGCCGGAAAAACTTACGACTACGCAATCGAGGTTTTGGGCATCAAAGAGAAGAAGCTCCCCGAACTGAATGACGAATTCGTGAAGGATGCCACGGCAAGCCAGGGCCAGGGCTCTGAACCAAGTGGAGTCACGACTCTCGCCGACCTCCGGCAGAAGATTCGGCAGAATCTGGATGCGGCGAAGGAGCAGCGCGAGTCTGCGCAGGCCCGAGAGAAGATCCTCGAGATGCTCGTGAAGCGCCACGACTTTCCGGTGCCCGAAGCGCTGATCGAAAATCAGCTCGATGTGCGTCTCGAGCGGGTGGTGCGCTCACTGGTGGCGCAGGGAGTGGACCCGAGAGCGGTGGACGTCGACTGGGTGTCGCTGCGGCGGCGCCAGCATGACCGCGCCGTGGACGATGTGAAGGCCGAATTGCTGCTCGATCGGATTGCTACAGCCGAAAAAATTGAAGCTATTGACGAAGATGTCGAAAAAGAGATTGCAGCCGTTGCGGAACGCAGTGGCGAATCCGCAACCGCCTTGCGCGCTCGCTTGACAAAGCAGGGTGCCCTCGATAGGATGAAATCGAAGTTGCGAAGCGACAAAACAATCGAGTGGCTCTACCGCACTGCCCGGATCGAGACGACAGCCAAAAGTGAAAAGTAACCTCGATTTGGGCTCCTCAGCGCGCGAAAAAGTTTCCAGATGAAACAAACAGACGACGCGAATCCGCGTGCCACAACTCTCGTTCCCATGGTCGTCGAACAGACGAACCGCGGCGAACGCGCTTACGATATCTATTCGCGGCTCCTGAAGGACCACATCATCTTCATCGGAACCCCGATCGATGATCACGTGGCCAATCTCGTGACCGCACAACTGCTCTTCCTTGAGTCCGAAGATCCCGAGAAGGATATCGCGCTATACATAAACTCTCCCGGCGGCTCGATTTCCGCTGGAATGGCGATCTACGACACGATGCAATTCGTGCGGCCCGATGTTGTCACCTATTGCATCGGCCAATCGGCGTCGGTCGCAGCCGTGTTGCTCGCGGCTGGCACGCCCAAGAAACGGTATGCTCTGCCCAATTCCCGCGTTCTCATTCACCAGCCCTGGATGTCCGGCCTCTCAGGCCAGGCCACGGACATTGACATTCATGCCAAGGAAATCATTCGCACGCGCCAGGCGCTCAACAAGCTCCTCGCGGGTCATACGGGCCAGCCGATCGACAAAATCGAGAAGGACGTCGAACGCGATTTCATCATGACCGCGGAACAGGCGAAGGCCTATGGCATCGTGGATGAAATTATCACGAAGCACCGGTAGGATTGCTACGCGCGCGCGTTCCAAAGGGTTAGTAATAAAAGCGAAGAATCTGGCTCACGCTGGCGCTTTGCGCCTTACAATGGGTCATACGTTCTTCGTGGGTGTGGTTCTGTTCGAGGGGGGTCGCCACTGGTGAAGCGGTTTACTCCAGAAGAGCCGTTGCGCTGCTCTTTCTGCCACAAGACGCAGGAACAGGTGGAGAAGCTCATCAGCTCTCCCTCCGAGTATCCCCGCTCGTATATCTGCAATGAGTGCGTCGGCGTTTGCCAGCAGATTCTCGAGGACGAAAAGCGCGAACAGGCGACGCCGGCAAACAAGCGGCTGCCGCGCCCCCCGGAAATCAAGGCGTTTCTCGACGGCTACGTGATCGGGCAGGAGAAAACGAAAAAGAAGCTGGCGGTGGCGGTCTACAACCACTACAAACGCATCTTCTTGAACAGGCAGCCAGGCGATGTCGAGTTGACGAAGTCCAACATCCTCCTGATCGGGCCCACGGGCACGGGTAAGACGCTTCTGGCGCAGACTCTCTCACGCATGCTCGAAGTACCTTTTGCCATCGTGGACGCCACGACACTCACCGAAGCGGGGTATGTCGGCGAAGACGTCGAAAATATCATTCTGAAGCTCCTGCAAGCCGCCGATGGCGACGTCCAAAAGGCTCAGCAAGGCATCATATATATCGACGAGATCGATAAGATCTCGAAGAAGGACGAAAACCCGTCTATCACGCGCGATGTTTCAGGCGAAGGCGTGCAGCAGGCGCTGCTCAAGATTCTGGAAGGCACCGTCGCCAACGTCCCGCCGCAAGGCGGCCGCAAGCATCCGCATCAGGAATTCACGCCGGTGGACACGACGAACATTCTGTTCGTTTGCGGCGGCGCTTTCGTGGGCCTCGAAAAGATTATCGAGCGCCGCGTGGGGCAGAAGTCGCTCGGCTTCAGCGCCGACGCGCAGCCCACGACGGCAACGCGCCGCAATATCGAGATACTCGAGCAGGCGCAACCCACAGACCTGATTCGCTACGGTCTAATTCCCGAGTTTGTTGGCCGCTTGCCTGTAGTCGGCGTGCTCAGCGACCTGGACAAGAGCGCTCTGGTCCGCATTCTCACGGAACCGAAGAATGCGCTCGTGCGGCAGTACCAGCGGCTCTTCGAATTCGAAAATGTGCGCCTCCGCTTCACGGACGATGCGCTTGAAACGGTGGCTGAACTCGCACTGCAAAGAAAGGTGGGCGCGCGCGGCCTGCGAATGATTCTCGAAGACCTCATGCTCGAAATGATGTACCACCTGCCGGCCCAGCGAAAACTACGCGACTTCGTCGTGACCGGCGACATGGTGAAAGGACGCGAAATCAACTGGAGCCTGCTTGAAAAAGCCGGATAAAGACCCGGGCCAAGGACCTCGATGTTTAACAGGGAAAAAATGGAAGTGAAGCGCGTTCCGATGATGCCGGTTCGGGAAATGGTGATTTTCCCGGAAATGATGCACCCCTTCATCGTGGGGCGCGAAGCGTCGGTGCGCGCTCTGGAAGAAGCGCTCGCGGGCGACAAGAAGATTTTTCTCGTCACGCAGCATGACGCGTCCGTAGACGATCCGAAACCCGAGGAAATCTATCAGGTTGGCACGCTCGCGAATATCGTTCAGAGCGTGAAGCTCCCAGACGGCAACATCAAGGTTCTGGTCGAGGGCTCCGAGCGCGCGAAGATCGTCCAGGTGACCAGCGAGGAAGGTTTCTTCCGCGCCGCGATTCGCGTGGTGCCCGTCAAAGCCGAGCCGGGCCCGCAACTCCAGCAGGCTCAGGAGCGCGTGACCAACCTTTTCGAGCAGTACGTCAAGCTCTCGCAGAGCCTGAACTACGATACGATGATCGCCGCTGTCCGCGTCGAGGACGCCAGCAAGCTGGCCGACGCGATCGCTGCGAACCTCCAGATTTCCGTCGAGGAAAAGCAGGAACTCCTCGAGATTTTCGATCCCCTCGAGCGCCTCACCCGAATCGGCGACATCCTCGAAACGGAAATCGAAAAGCTCAACGTCGACCGCTCCATCAACACCCGCGTGAAGCGCCAGATGGAGCGCGCCCAAAAAGAGTACTACCTCAACGAGAAGATGAAGGCCATTCAGAAAGAGCTCGGGCGCGGCGAAGCGAACGAAATCGAGCAGCTCAAGAAGAAGATCGAAACCTCCGGCATGCCCGAAGGTCCGCAGGAAAAGGCCATGCAGGAGCTGAAGCGGCTGGAAATGATGCCGCCGATGTCGGCCGAGTCCACCGTTTCGCGCAACTATCTCGATTGGCTGCTGGCTGTGCCGTGGAAGAAGCGCTCGAAGGAAATCCGCGATATCAAGAAGGCCGAGACCATCCTCACCGAAGATCACTACGGCCTCGAGAAAATCAAGGAGCGCATTCTCGAATATCTCGCCGTTCGCCAGCTCGTCAAGAACCCGAAAGGCTCGATTCTCTGCTTCCTCGGGCCTCCGGGCGTCGGCAAAACGTCGCTCGCCATGTCCATTGGCCGAGCCACGGGACGAAAATTCGTCCGCGTCTCGCTCGGCGGCGTTCGCGACGAAGCGGAAATTCGCGGCCATCGCCGCACGTACATCGGCGCACTGCCTGGCCAGATCATTCAGATGATGCGCAAGGCTGGCACTGTGAATCCCGTCTTTGTGCTCGACGAAGTCGACAAGATGTCGATGGATTTCCGCGGCGATCCCTCCGCGGCCCTCATGGAAGTGCTCGACCCCGAGCTGAATCATTCCTTCACCGATCACTACCTCGACGTCGAATACGATCTCTCGAAGGTGATGTTCGTCTGCACCGCAAACGTGCTGCACACGATTCCGCAGCCTCTGCAGGACCGAATGGAAGTGCTGCGCATTCCCGGTTACACGGAACAGGAAAAGCATCAGATTGCGCAGCGGTTCCTGGTCCCCAAGCAGTTTGAAGCGACGGGCCTGGCCAAAGACAATTTGAAATTCTCCGGCGACTCCATTACCCATATCATTCGCCACTACACGCATGAAGCGGGCGTCCGCAACCTCGATCGCGAAATCGCGAACATTTGCCGCAAGGTGGCGCGCAAGGTTGTCTCCGAAGGCAAGAAATTCGCCGCTGAGATTACAATGGCGAACCTGAACGAATATCTCGGCATCATCAAGTTCCGCGATTTCCTCGCCGAAAAGAAAAACGAAATCGGCCTCACCACCGGGCTTGCCTGGACGGAAGTGGGCGGCGAAGTGCTTTCCACCGAAGCCACTCTCATGCAAGGCAAAGGCCGGTTGACGCTCACCGGCAAACTCGGCGACGTGATGCAGGAATCGGCACAGGCCGGCATGAGCTACGTGCGTTCGCGCAGCCACCTGTTCAGCCTGCCGAAAGACTTCTACCGCCATCTCGACATTCACGTGCACGTGCCCGAGGGCGCGATCCCCAAGGATGGCCCGTCGGCGGGAATCACGATCTGCACGTCCATCGTCAGTGCCCTCACGCGCATCCCTGTCCGCTGCGACATCGCCATGACCGGTGAAATCACGCTGCGCGGCAAAGTGCTGCCGATCGGCGGCGTAAAGGAAAAGCTGCTTGCGGCGCACCGCCTGGGATTGCACACCGTGCTGCTCCCGAAAGACAACGAAAAGGACCTGGCGGATATCCCGCCAGAGATCCAGGCGCAGATGACCATTCATTTTGTGGAATCGATGGACGAAGTCCTGCAATTCGCACTGGAGAAGCCGCTGCCGGTTGCCGGCCTCCCGCCGGTCGAAGTCGACCCAAAGTTCGGCGCGGATGTCGCGCAGGACAACGAATTGACCAATTGAAATTCGTACAATTGAACTCTTCGGTCCTCTCATGCCGCTCAGCTGGCTCGACCCGCGACCGGGGATTCGCATTTTCTGTACCGTCCCGTTTTTAGGCTGGACAGAGTAGGCTGGTTCGAAGACGTGCCCGCCCGCGGTCCATTTCAAAATCACATCTTGCTTAACAACTTAGGCTTGAGAAGGAAAGAAACTCGATGAGCATTAGTCTTGCAGAACTGAAAGATAAGAACATCACCGACCTGGCGAAGATCGCCAAGGAGCTGAACATTCCCGGTTCGTCCGGCATGCGCAAGCAGGAGTTGATCTTCCAGATCCTTCGCGCGCAGACCGAGAAGAACGGATTGATCTTCTCCGAGGGCGTCCTCGAATGCCTGCCAGACGGCTTCGGCTTCCTGCGCGCGCCGGAGTACAACTATCTCCCTGGTCCCGACGATATTTACGTTTCGCCGTCGCAGATTCGCAAATTCGATCTGCGCACCGGCGACACCGTCTCCGGTCAGGTGCGTCCGCCGAAAGACGGCGAGCGTTACTTCGCCCTGATCAAAGTGGAAGCGGTCAATTTCGAAGACCCCGAAGTCGCGCGCAACAAGATTTTCTTCGACAACTTGACGCCGCTCTATCCGCAGGAGCGCATCCGCCTCGAAACCACCAAGGAGAATTTGACCGGCCGCGTGCTCGACATGCTCTGCCCCATCGGCAAGGGCCAGCGCGGATTGATCGTCGCGCCGCCGCGCACCGGCAAGACGATGATGCTGCAATCCATCGCCAATTCGGTGACGGCAAACCAGCCCGAAATCGCTTTGATCGTCCTGCTGATCGACGAGCGCCCGGAAGAGGTCACGGACATGCAACGCACCGTCAAGGGCGAAGTGATCAGCTCCACGTTCGATGAGCCGCCGCAGCGCCACATTCAGGTGGCGGAAATGGTCCTCGAAAAGGCGAAGCGCCTGGTCGAACACAAGCGCGACGTCGTGATCCTCCTCGACTCGCTCACGCGTCTCGGCCGCGCCTACAACGCCGTCACGCCCCCTTCGGGCAAGGTTCTCTCGGGCGGTATCGACGCCAATGCCTTGCAGCGGCCGCGCCGCTTCTTCGCTGCCGCCCGAAATATCGAAGAGGGCGGCTCGCTCACCATCATCGCCACGGCGCTGATCGACACCGGCAGCCGCATGGACGACGTCATCTTCGAAGAGTTCAAGGGCACCGGCAACATGGAAATCAACCTCGACCGTCGGCTGGTGGATAAGCGCGTGTTCCCCACGATTGATATCAATCGCTCCGGAACGCGCAAGGACGAACTTCTGCTGCCTGCCGACGAACTCAACCGCATCTGGGTGCTTCGCAAGGTGCTGAGCCCGCTGTCGACCGTCGAAGCGATGGAACTTCTGCTGGGCCGCCTCTCGAAGAACAAGACCAACGCGGAATTTCTCGCATCGATGTCCAGCCCAGCGTAGATTTCCTTACTAGCTAAGGAAGGACCTTCAGCTCACGGGCCAGCAGCACCACAAGTCGCGCTACCTCTTCCGGCTCCATCGCGGTGCTGTCCACCACCACGGCATCTGCCGCGCGAACGAGCGGCGACGACGCGCGCTCCTGATCGCGCTGGTCGCGTTCGCGAATTTCTTCCAGAGTGCGCGCCAGGTCGATGGCATCACCCTTCTGCTGATGCTCGCGCCAGCGGCGTTCCGCCCGCACTTCCGGTGACGCCGTGAGGTAAATCTTCAGTTGCGCATCGGGAAACACCACGCTGCCGATGTCGCGCCCTTCCATCACCACGCCGCCCTGCTCGCCCGCGCGCCGCTGCTCCGCCACCAGCACGTGCCGCACTCCCGGGATCACCGCGATTTTCGATGCCGCCTGCGCCACGTCCGGCGTGCGAATCGCATCGGTGACATCTTCGGCATCGAGTAGCACTTGCTGCTTGCCGCTTTGCGCGCGCAAGTCGATGCGCGTGTCGTGCGCGAGCGCCTCGAGAGCGCCTGCGTTGACCGCGTCAATTGCCATGCCGCGTCGCAGCCCTTTCAACGCCACCGCGCGATACATCGCGCCTGTGTCGATGTACACGTAGCCAAGCATCTCCGCCACGCGCCGCGCCAGCGTGCTCTTCCCCGAGCCCACCGGCCCGTCAATCGCAATGATCAATTTCCGCAATTCGCGACAACCTCAGTGCGTGTCATCCCGAGGAGTGAAACGACGAGGGATCTCTCTTCGCTGCGAGATTCTATCGAACGAGCCGCAGATCGCTGACTCACTCTCAAATTCTCTTGAACGCCCGCTCGATTTCGCGCACCGAATAGCGCAGCACCACCGGCCGCCCGTGCGGGCAGCTCATGGGGTACTCGGTTTTCGCGAGCTCGGTGAGCAGCCATTCCATTTTCGTGTGGTCGAGCGGAGTATTCACCTTGATCGCCGCGTGACACGCCGTCGAAGCCGCAATCTTCGATTGGAGCGAATCAATCGAAATCGCCTGGTTCTCGCGCGCAATCCCGTCGAGAATCTCGAACAGCAGCTTTTCCGCGTCGGCGCTCGAAATCCCCGCGGGCGCGGCCTGAATCGCCACGCTGCGCAAGCCCATCAACTCCGCCTCGAATCCATTCGCGCGCAGCTCGTCCGCGATCTGCTCGAACGTGGCGAGTTGCCGCGGATTCAGCTCGACGATCAGCGGCGCGAGCATTCGCTGCCCTCCGAGCGTGCCTTCGCGTCGCGCGCGCAAGTGCTGCTCGAAGAGGATCCGCTCGTGTGCCACGTGCTGGTCGACAATCCACAAGCCTTCGCCGTTCACCGCGACGATGAAGCTGCTGCTCACTTGCCCGAGCGGCTTCAAGTCGAGGATTTCGTCCGGTCCCGGCAGTACCGCCGGTGCAGATCCGGCAGGCCCAGCGGCTTCGATTGCGGCACTGTTGCTCGCGTCCTGCACCGCAAACGGGAAATTCGTCCCACCATCGGAGCCGAATTGCAGCCGCTGCGGCAATGGTTGGTCGGGGGCGCCAGAAAGTTCGAACGCTTCCGCCACTCCCGGGCTTGCGGCTAGAGCGATCGGAATTTCAGCGCGCGGCGGGCCGGGATACGCGCTCGCGTCCGGAGGCGGCGCATAGCCACGCATGCTTCCGGACCCCACGGTGGAAGTCCCAGCTAAATCGCGCGCGTCTCCAGGAACAGCGCCGGCCGCCGCGGCGCGCGCCGCCGGAAAACCCGGGATCGGCCGCGCCGTCGAGAGCGCCATACGCAGCGCGTCGCGCGTGAAATCGTGAACGAATTGCGGATGCCGGAAGCGCACTTCGATTTTCGCGGGGTGCACGTTGACGTCCACTTCCTGATACGGCAAATCCAGAAACAGCAGGACCACCGGAAAAACTCCCGGCGGCGTGATATTTCGATACGCTTCGCCGATCGCGTGCAGCAGCAGGCGGTCGCGCACCAGCCGCCGGTTCACGAACACATAAATCCCGTTGCGATTCGAGCGCTGCACTTCAGGCCGCGACGCGAAACCCGTCACGCGCAGCGTCGCAGCCTGCTCGTCGGCTTCGAGCTGCGGCTCGGTGATCGCCGACCGCACCGCCGCTTCCTGCGGCGGAATCTCCATCAGCTCGTCGAGCGCTTGCCGCCCGAAAATCTGGTACACGCGGTCGCCGAGCTTTCCCACCGGCGCGCAATTCAGGATTTCCTGCGTGGGCGTCTTCAGCAGAAACTGGCATTCGGGATGCGCTAGCGCGTAGTGCGTCACCAGCGACGCGATATGCCCGAGTTCGGTGGTCTCGGACTTCAGAAATTTCCGCCGCGCCGGAACGCAATAGAAAATGTCGCCGACGCTGATTGACGTTCCAACGGGCACGCCCGCAGGCTTCACGCCGAGCAGCTTGCCGCCCGCGAATTCCACGCGCGTTCCCTGCTCATCTTCAGCCGTGCGCGTTTCCAGCACCAGCCGCGAAATCGATGCAATCGACGGCAGCGCCTCGCCGCGAAATCCCAACGTCGCGATCGAAAGCAAGTCGTCCGCCGTGCGCAACTTCGATGTTGCGTGCCGCTCGAACGCGAGCAACGCATCGTCGTGATTCATCCCGGAACCGTCGTCGATCACGCGGATCAGCCGCTTGCCGCCCGACTCCGCCTCGATGCGAATCGACCGCGCGCCCGCATCCACCGCGTTCTCGAGCAGCTCCTTCACCACCGACGCAGGCCGCTCCACAACCTCGCCCGCCGCAATCTTGTTCGCAACATTTTCCGCGAGTATCCGTATCCGGCTCATGCGTCAGCCGTAAGAAGCTTCTTCATTTGACTCTGGTACGCAAGCTCAAGAGGTGCTAACGAATCGTGATTAAGTTTGAATGCTTCGTGAGCGATCTTAACCACTAGCAGGAAATAGTCGAAGGTTGCAACCAGTGGCAAATCAACGTTGTCAGGACTTGGCCCCATTAATAGGGAAAATGCCCCGGGGTTCGGTTCAGATAATGCTCGTGCCGCTTGATCCAATCCGGAGTGTACGGAATCTGAAAGCAGACCAAATGTTACATCGTATGCGTGACGGATTGCCGGATCTTCTGCTGCGCGAGCCCTTTCGGCTATGAACCTGGGCCATTTAGATTCCAGTCTAACCTTTCCCTCGATGGAATCGAGAACTTCAAGGTCCTGAGGGTTGGAAATGTACCGCCTCAAGATTTCCACACGTCGCGCCTTCGACGCATCATGAGACGCAAGATAAGAAAACGCGCGTGGTTCGGGATCCTTACGTATGTAGGCGCTATTGATCGCAGCTTCGACGACAGAACGTGCCACACCCGAAGCTTGGACCCCATAGCCAGACTTTGCGAGCTTGACCACGCCCTTTGCGTCGGCCCACGCCTTCACCAAGATGAGGGCCATCGCCTGCTGAAAGCGATTATCTGCTGGGACAGGTTCCCGCACTAAACGCTCCCCAACCACTTTGAGGAGTTTGTCGCATAAGAGCGCTAGGTCCAGGCTGCGCGTGGGAAGAGCCGGAAAGGCAGTAATCAAGTCGAGTTCGTCTTCCGGAATTAGAAAGTCGACCGGCGACGGCGAATCCGCCATCAAATCTTGCGCCGCCGTCGTCTTCGGAAATGCGATCACTTCGCGCAGCGATTTCTCGCCCGCCAGGAGCATAACGATGCGGTCTACTCCGAGCGCGATTCCGCCATGCGGCGGCGTCCCGTACGTCAGCGCATCCAAGAAAAAGCCGAAGCGCTGCCGCGCCTGCTCGTCCGTCAGCCCGAGCGCCTTGAACATTTTCGCCTGAACATCCTGCCGATGAATTCGGATGCTGCCGGAGCCGAGCTCGTAACCATTCAGCACCAGGTCGTAGCCCTTCGACCGGCACTCCCACGGCGCGGCTTCGAGCTTGCCGATGTCTTCCTCGAAGATTCCCGTGAACGCATGCTGCGCGCTCACCCACTGCTTCTCGTGCTCGCTCCATTCGAACAGTGCAAAACCCGTGATCCACGCGAATTCCCATTTGCTGCGATCGATCAGGTTCAGTTTGTTGCCGAGGTACAGCCGCACATGCCCGGCCACCGTCAGCGAAGTATCCGAATGCTGAATTTGATCCTTCGCGGTGACCGCCACGACCAAATCGCCAGGCTTCGTGCCGACCGCCTCGCACAATTTCTTCAGCGCTTCCGCGCCGAGCGTCTTTTCGAGCGGCGACGAAATTCCTTCCGGCGTCACCTTCACCGTGTAGACGCTCTTCGCACCCGAAGCCTTCGCGGCCTCCGCCAACTCGTCAAGCTGCTTGCGCGACCATCCCGCCGCGCCTGGCGCAACCAGCGCCTGCACGTTGCCTTCGAAATGAAACGTCTCGCGCGCGGCTTCGAAGAACTGCGTCACGTTATGCAATTCCATTCCGAATCGCAGATCGGGCTTGTCCGACCCATAGCGCCGCAGCACGTCCTTGTAATCGAGCCGCCGGAACGGCCCCTTCGCCTCGACGCCCGCGACCGCGCACGCGCGCTCCATCACGTGCTCGATCACGCCGAAAATCGCGTCCTGCGTGGGAAACGACATCTCCAGGTCGACCTGCGTGAACTCCGGCTGGCGGTCCGCGCGCAAATCTTCGTCGCGAAAACATTTGACGATCTGGAAATACCGGTCCATCCCCGAAATCATGAGGATTTGCTTGAAGATTTGCGGCGACTGCGGCAAAGCGTAGAACTGCCCGTGATGCACGCGGCTCGGCACCAGGTAGTCGCGCGCGCCTTCGGGCGTCGACCGCGTCAGCATCGGCGTCTCGATCTCGAAGAAACCAAGCTCGTCAAGCGTCTTGCGAATTTCGAGCACGATGCGATGCCGCAGCTCGATGTTCGCGTGCAACTTCGGCCGCCGCAAATCCAAGTAGCGGTAGCGCAGCCGCGTCTCTTCGCTCGCCGTCACTTCTCCTTCGATTGGAAATGGCGGTGTCTTCGAGTTGTTCAGAATGCGCAGCCGCGTCGCTACCACTTCCACTTCGCCGGTGGCGATTTCCGGATTCGCCTTCTGCCGCCGCACGACGCGGCCCTCCACCGCAACCACAAACTCCGACCGCAGTTCTTCGGCTTTCGCGTGCGCCTCCGGATGCTGCTCCTGGTTGAACACGATTTGCGCGATGCCCGCGCGATCGCGCAGATCGATGAAAATAAGCTGCCCCAGGTCGCGCCGCCGGTGCACCCAGCCCATCAGCACGACGTCCTTATCGGCGTCCGCCGCGCGCAGCGCCCCGCAGTACAATGTCCGCTTCAAATTTCCGAGCATGTCTAGCAAGATTGGTTTCCTCGTCTTGTGAACAGT